>OMGY01001104.1_pt1 | contig 26632 bp, 24 predicted proteins | sample 1674461 | NCBI WGS metagenome assembly OMGY01 (sample SAMN05578579, study PRJEB25193) | human gut metagenome | biome: Human Microbiome; feature: human-associated habitat; material: feces | host: Homo sapiens | place: USA:Birmingham
CCAATCAGAAAGAGCAGATCCGCTTTCCAAAAGAGGAACTGCAAAAGTATTTTCCCAAAAGCTATACGGGCAAGGATATGCAGAATACCATCCTCAAACTGCTGGAAAAATGGCAGCGGCAGAGAGAACGAAACGCAAGGGAGGAACGGTAAATGGACGATAAAATAATTCCTCTGGGAAGTTTCGTCCCCTACTTTTATTCGCCGGACAACGATTCCTTTTCCATGAAGATCGGCGGCACGGTTTATGAAGTGACCACCCATTTTGATACAGACGGCAGAGAAACCGTCCTAAAGCAGTTTCGGGATTTGCTTCTGGAACTGCAAAATATTTAACCCTGCACATTCGACAATGCGGGCACTGCACGGTATACTGACATTACCCTGCAATGCCCGGTTGTCAGAAAGGAGACTGAAGAATTAATGACAACGCAAAACAAAAACGGGCAGGAAAAAGAAAAGATCACCGCTCTTTACTGCCGTCTGTCGGTGGACGATGACAAAAAGGATATGGAGTCGAACTCCATTACCAATCAAAAACAGATTTTACTGGACTACGCTAAAAAACATGGGTATCTGCACCCGGTTTTCTTTGTAGACGACGGCATTTCCGGGACGACTTTTCAAAGGCCGGATTTTCAGCGGATGCAGAGAATGGCGGAAAACGGAGAGGTCGGGACGATCATCGTAAAGGATGTTTCCCGCTTCGGCCGTGAGCAGGTCGAGATGGGCAGGCTGACGCAGGTGGTCTATCCGTCTCTCGGCATTACCTTTATCGCCATACAGGAAAATATCAATTCCACAACCGGCGAAGGAATGGAAATGCTACCCTTTTACAGCATCTTCAACGAGTGGTATGCGGCGCAGACAAGCAAGAAAATCCGTGCGGTTAATGAGCTGAAAGCCTCTCAGGGCAGGCGGGTTGCCTCTGCTGTTGCCTATGGATACAAGAAGCTCGAAGGCGACAAAGAGCAATGGTATATCGACGAGCCTGCGGCGCAAGTCGTCCGAAGGATATTCGCCCTCTGCCTTGCCGGAAAAGGGCCGACGCAGATCGCACGGCAGCTGGAAAAAGAAAAGGTTTTGACGCCAACAGCATATTTTCATTCGATTGGCAGAAAGACGAGTAATCCTATGCCTGTCAATGTTTATGGCTGGCGGGAGAATACCATTGAGCATATTTTGGAAAACCAGCAGTACACGGGCTGCACGGTGAACGGAAAATCCACGACGGTCAGCTACAAGGTGCATAAGGTGATCGAGAATCCGAAAGAGGAATACCAGATTATTCCCAACACGCAGGAGGCGATCATTGACGAGAATGTATGGCTGCGGGTGCAGGAGCTCAGGAAGAACAAACGCAGACCGACAAAGACCAACAGAAAGAGTTTGTTTTCAGGGCTGGTATTCTGTGCGGACTGCAAATCAAAGCTGCACTTCTGCGCTGCAAAGTCACTGAAACGCAATCAGGAATTTTTCCGCTGCGCCAACTATAAGGACGGCAGAGGGAGCTGCACCATTCATTTTATCCGGGATGTAGTCTTGGAAATGATCGTGAAGGAAACAGTTGCGGGTTTGGCGGATTTTGTGCGCTGCTATGAGTCGGTATTCCTCTATATGCAGAAGCAGAAATGTGGGGAGTTCCAGAAAAAACGGCAGCAGGAATTGAAGCTTTCCATAGAAAGCAGCAGAAAGCGGATCGCCGATCTGGACAAGCTGTTCAGCCGGATTTACGAGGACAATGTGATTGGGAAGCTGTCGGATGAACGCTATTCGAGGATGGCGGCGGAATATGAATTCGAGCAGAAGGAGCTGCTGGAAAAGGTCAAGGAGAAAGAAAAACAGCTATCCGAAATGGAGCAGAAATCGGTGGATATGCGCCTGCTTTTACAGGGGCTACGGGAATTTACCGACATGAAAGAGCTGACACCGACGATCGTCAACAAGCTGATCCGGCGCATTGAAGTGCACAATCCGGAGAAAAAGCACGCCCGAAAATCGGTGAAGGTCGACATCTATTTCACAGCGGTGGGAATGGTGAGCCTTCCTGACGAGCAGGAAATCCGGAGGATAATGGAACAGATACGAAGTACATCACAGCTCCCAAAACAGCTCACCGCATAAAAAGAAAACGGTGTAACCCGCCACATATCGGGTTACACCATCTTCTCTACATTTTTACTGCCTTATCAGCACGGGGCATTCAGCCCGGAGTTTTTATATTCATATATTATCATGCCAGTATTTTTTACGCACATTCTATAAGCTGCTTTATAAAATAGATTATCAAAAGGTGCACGGGATAAAACCAATAAAACCCCCATTGTATAAGCTTGCTCTTCCTCCCTCTTTGGCCGTTATAGCGCCGCAGCAGGGGTATGGAAAACAGAATGCCCACTCTGGAGAGAATGGGCGAAGCGTAATAAACCGCCTGAAGCATATAAAGAGCGGAAATTCCTATATGCGCCAAAGTCTGTTTGTTTTTTTCCTCATGGAATATGCCAAAGAAGAGTACCATGAGCACAGCTATATAATTCCAGTCAGCCGAATAGGCAAGCAGGCAACACAATCCAATCAGGCCGCTTTTGACTATTACAGGAAGATTTTGATGGTATATAGTAAGCGCAATCAATCCGCAGAGCAGGGACCATAATACATCAGTCGCTTCCCAAAATCTAAAGATATCATATTCAAGGCAGAGGGCAAATGGGAAATGTGAGATCAATGCCATGACAAAAAGCCGCGCCATATACTTTTTTAAGTTAGAAGTATGATAATAGCCTTCGGCTATAAGATAGCACATTATGGGAGCGGTAAGCTTGCCGGGCATACGCAGGAATTGATAAGCCACATATTCATGAGGCATAAACACTACCATGCAATGGTCAAAAACCATAGCAATAACCGCAATCAGCTTAAGCTGATTGGAGGTAAAGGTTATTCCTGCCGTGCGGCTCTGCCCTGGCGCATTCAAGCTCTCCCTGCCGTATGCCATATCTCTTCCTTACTCCAATACCACAGGCCCGCTTGAAGCGCATACAAGCTCCCAAACGTCCGGATCTGCGTCAAACAATATTACCGCCGAGCAATTCTCACCAAGCAGTTCGCTGGTGGCATATACAACTCCGATTTCGCCCAGCTCCGGGTCCGCCATTGCCGAGGTGCCCCATTCGTCGTAGCGCCTGCGTGACTGGAAGGGGTCAGATACTAAGAAATAGCCCGTCCCGTCTATATCCACATAATCTGTCATCACCATGTAATGCTGCGCGGGAGTAAAGTTGCCCCTGCCCGACTGGTGAGTAATTGCTACAGCGTTATTATTGACTACGGCATCCCTTATATACTCCCAGTCAAGCGCCATCTGGCCGTCCTGCGGATCATCATAATATATTTCGGGCTCAGGTATGCCGTAAAGCTCAGCCGCTACCGCCATAAAGGTATCGTCCACACCCGAAGCGGTAATCCGGTAATCATTTTCCAAAACATAATCTATAAGCTCGATCGGGTCCACTTCCCTATGCAGATAATGAGAGAGCACCATAGTCATGGACATTACGCCGCAGGCACGGTCGTAAATTGTGTCATCCACTTCATTGGGGCTGTCAGGATTGGGGAAGGGATAATCCTCCCAGTCCTCATCCGTCTGAGCCATATAATACAATCCCAGGCTCTCGCCGCTGCGCAGGAGGGAACCGTCAATGCCCGCCTCAATCATGCGGTATTTATATACGCAGTAAACATCCTGCTGCATTTCTTCGGGAAGGGAGGGCAAGGCCTCCAGAAGATAGAGGGTTAATTCATCCAGCACCGGCTCCTTCTCCAATTCGCAGAAGGAATAAAGAGTGGAAACCAGCGTTTCAAGGTGTCCGTCAAAAAGCTCTACAACCTCCGGCCGCATTTGAGTATACGCTACAAATTCCAGTTCGGCCGAATCATAAAGATGAGTTTTAATCTCCGAAACGCTCTCGGAGCTTTCGCCCGGCGCAACCCCCTGGCTCTGGTCAAGCGTGCTTAAAAGCTGGGCAGAAATCTCTATGGGATAATATTTTGCGCCTTCTATTGTAATTCTTATATCTTCTGTTGCCGTTGGAACAGGCGTAGGCGTACTTGTCGGGGCAAGAGCAGAAGCCGACCCGCCTGCCGAAGAACTGGCCGTCTGGCTGTTTAAAGGGATGGTTGCACTGGAAGCGGGATCGCCGTTACAAGCCGTTACTGTAAAAAGCATGACGACCGCTAAAAGGATTACTGCTAAATGCTTCATGAATCATTCCTCCAATCAAAAAATAATATAAAATAAATCCAATTTTAATTATTAATCAACCGGCCGGATTCAAAAATGAAACTCATTTACCGGCTCAATCAGTCTTATCCTCCGCTCCCCCTAGACAATACAATCAGAGTACAATGCGTTTTTGCTTTCATGCCCGCCGCGTCCGCTTTGCTGTACGGTCTTTAAAATACGCCCGGTATGTCTTCAACCGCGCGCCGCGCGGCCATCAACGGGCATTGAAAGCAAAAATCTCCGACCGCAGAGAAAAAGGAATTTTCCGGTTTTGCAAGGCGGCAGGACGCAGAAATACCGGGCGTATTTTAAGGACGACAACGCAGCAAAACCCAACAATTCACACATTCTAGGCGCATTGTACTCTGATTGTATTGTCTAATCTATCCTTTTAATACTTGGCTTTGAATTATGGAACGGTAATATTTATATAAAAATTAGCTATAATAAATTTAGCGGAGCAGGCCAAGCTATGGCCTGGAGGAAATGTTGAAATGAATAAACCTGTAGCAGCAACTATGTATGTTCTGAAAAAAATACTGGTCATAGCCGTAATAGTAGGGCTTTGCATAGCGGGCTTTTTGGTATGCATGAACGCCGCCAATTTTTATGTGCTCTTAAACGACGGCTTTAAGGAAAGAGCAGACGTTATAATCTACGGCGAGGATACCGAAGAGATGAGCAAGTATTTCAGCAATTATTTTATGATGTCTGATTCATATAGCCAGCTTGCCGAGCAGTATGAGAGGTATGAAATTTACAGCTATGGATATAAATTTAATGTCCATTCCATTATTACCTGGCCTTGGGCCAGCAGGGCGGAGGTATACATTGATGAGGCCGTCTATTCCCTGGACGGAGAGATAGATACATCTTATATGTCTAAGACCGAGGCGGAGGCTCAGGGTGTGCTTGACCCGCCAGAATGGAAGAACGCCACATACAAAGTGGTGCTGGTCAAGCAGGAGGGCCGCTGGTATATAGATGAAATGACCTATGTTGAGGATTTTGCATATGAGCCGCCTGAAAAGCGGTCTGTAGCGCCTGATGTGCTGGCTTCGCTGCGGGTAACGCCCACCCCTGAAATTACCGCGTCGCCTACCCCTTCTCCTACGGGTACTTCGACAGCTGCGCCTACAGAGGATAACGCGCAATACGGCATCGTGCGGTTAAACGGCAGATTTGAAAGCCTTAATGTACGTTCAGGTCCGGGAACGGACTACGATATTGCCGGCAGTCTGGTTGAAGGGGACAGGGTAAAGCTGCTGGAGCTGGAGGGCACCTGGTACAGAGTGGAATTTGGCAGCGGCGGAACCGGATATGTTTCTGCCAGATATATTGAAGAGGAATAAAATTAGTTTTATTTAAATGCAAAGCGCGGCGCGGCTCAAAGGGCTGGCGCCGCTCCTTGTGTCATATAAAATAGCTTTTGCAGGATGTGAATACTGATGAAGAGAATTATTCTATTAATTTTGGTTATTATATTTTGCCTGACAGGCTGTGCGGACAGCCAGCCGTCCGCAACAGCTTCAGCCTCGCCGTCTCAAACGGCCGGCGCGAGCAGTACTGCGGCTTTGCCGTCCGCAACGGCTACTGCTGCCCCGGTTGAGCCTGATTGTCCGCCCGAAGAAATCAATGCTCTCGGCGCTGAGGCTGCTTATCTGCTTTCAGGCGGGCGCTTTGCAGAGCAGGGCGGCTTTATGTATTATTTTTCAGGAGGCGAACAGCCGGGGCTTTATAAGCAGGGTCAGGAGGAGAGCCTCATTCTTCAGGATGGGCTTTTTGATGAGGCCTCTTGGCTGAATGTTATTGGAGCGCAGCTGTACTTTGTATCGGGAGGCACTGCCTATGAAATTTATACCGATTCAACAGGGCTTAAGGAATTATTCGAAGCCAAGGCGCTGCTTGCCTGGGAGGGAAAGCTGTATTATATAGATGCGGATGGACTTAAGAGCTATGATGATGCCGACGGGTCTGTGCTGATTGTCGAGGGGGAGTTTTCCCAGCTGTTCGTACAGTTTGGGCGGCTCTTTGTTACAAGCAAAAACGCCCAGTATGGCTATGACCTGCTTGTATGCTCAGATGAAGGAAACGAACCCCGGACCGTATTGGAAGGCTGCGCTTTCTTGCTTTCGGACGGACAGCTTATCTATGCTGAGACCAGTTCGGGTATTTATACCATTGACAGCGAGCTTGCGCTTACTGAGCATAACAATTTAAGCTTTGATTTAGTGCCTGCGGCTGCCGCAGCCTATGACGGCAACATATATTATTGCGACAGGCGGGACGAAAACAGCATTTATGCAGCGGACCTGGAGGGAAACAGGCAAATGCTTTTTGGAAGGCCGGCTGATTTTATGTGGGTTTATTCGGGCCGCCTTATGTATGAATCGGAGGGCCGTATAATGACCATGACCCTGGACGGAAAAGACAACAGACTGCTTTCGGAAGGGCTGGGTTCAGACAGCGGTACACCAGGAGGGCTTTCGGGCGTGCCTGCCCTAGAGGGCATAGGGAATGAAGCGCTGACAGCGGGACAGTCTAAAGAAGTGACCCTTCTTTTGGACGGCAAGCCGCTCCAGGAGCAGGGCATAAGCCTGCAGCAGGCATTTGAGGGCTTGCAAATAGTAAATACGGATAATTTGATAGCGCGTCTTGTTTATAAAGAGGATAAGCTGTTTATTGAGGCGCTGGAGGAAGGCTCAACCGTGCTTAGGATTGAAGCGGGGGAAGAAAGCGCCGAATATCTGATAAGGGTAGTCGAAGGCTGAGGCGCTGGTATCTGCTGGAATTTTTTAAACTGCTGCTATGACAGGCGCGGCTTAATGTTCCTATCTTATAGCAGTATTGATTGGGAATTAATAAAGGGTTGTGGAAATATGACAGAGGATTTTTTTAGAGTTAGGCTGGCTGTTCCGGAAGATGCGGAAAGCTTACTGACAATTTACAGGCAGTATATAAATACTCCTGTAACCTTTGAATATGATTTGCCTTCCAAAAAAGAGTTTACTGAAAGAATGGAGGGTATAATCGGAGAATATCCTTATCTGGTATGCGAATTATGCGGAGGGGCGGCGGGTTATGCTTACGCGCACAGGCATATGGAACGAGCGGCGTATCAATGGAATGCCGAGCTTTCAATTTATATAAGGCGGGAATTTGTTTCGTGCGGCATAGGCCGTCTGCTTTACGGCATTCTTATGGATATATTAAAGACACAGGGGGTTAAAAACGTATACGGCGGCGTTACTCTTCCCAATCGTGCAAGCGAGGGACTGCACGAAAGCATGGGCTTTGAGCGGATTGGCGTATATTCTGAGACGGGTTATAAATGCGGCGGCTGGCACGATGTCTGCTGGTTTGAAAAAAGGCTTGAAGCTGTAGAAAAGGAGCCTGAGCCTATAGTTTCAGTACGGGATTTACCGCCGGGAACAGTATCTGGTATAATAGAGGAAAGGCTTAAAGCTTTTGATTTCAGCAGATTAAGCGTTTCAGCAGCTATTGAATAAATAGGTTAATAGATTCGCTTTTTCAGCGCGGCTGGGGGCGGCGCAGAATTTGGGCGTCCTGGGGACGCCCAAATTTAAGCGTTAAAAGGGTCTGGGAAAAGCCAGCTTTTCCCAGACCCTTTTAACGCTCAGGCCCGGCCGAAGGCCGGGCCCTGCGCCGCCCCCCTTTGCCGTATTCATTGGCAAGCGGCCGTAAAATTATTTTTTCCGCGGTTATCTATTGGTTGCTTCGTCAATCATGGTATTGTATACATCAACCTGGCTGTCCCAATACTGCGAGAAAGTAGTTTCACCAACCAGTATTGGGTATACAACTGTATCCTGTACTACTAAGTGTTCCATATTTGCATATTTTAGGTGAGCAGGATAGAAGGTTGAGTCCACAAGCAAATTGCACATTTCAAGCATATCCTCGTCCTTTGCATAGTTGGCTACCTCGCTTTCCCAAAGCGCAGTTTCCTGTTCCCAGCCTTTGCCGTAGACAGGACGGTAAAGCTCTTTCATAACTTTAAGTATGCAGGAATAGTCCTCTGTTGTGTTTTGCGGGTTTTTAAGCAAATAGAAGCATTCGCCTAGGGGCCCCTGAGAATAATAGCGGCCGGAATCCTGAGTATTGGGACCGTTGGGTACGGGCAGATATCCGTATTCTAATTGTGGAGCGGCAGAGCTTATGGCATCGCTTCGGTTAAACCAGTTTATCATAAAAGCGGTTTGACCCGTGGAGAAATCCTGCATAGCTGCCTGATCCCAGGTTGCGCCTTCACGCGGCGCAAGCAGATTCTGCTGGTAAAGTGAGGTAACAAAATCCCATCCTGCTTTCCAGGCGGCATTGTTGTTGCCTATAAAACGGTCTACTGTTGTTCCGTCGATTTCCTGCGGCGCTACTATTTCGCCTCCGTTGGAGAGACCCAGGAAGGAAACAGTACCATAGTAGTTGAGGCCGTAAATGCCGTTGTCCGGGTCCGCGACAGCTGCCAGCACCTTACGGAAATTATCCCAGTTCCATTCATTGTTCCGTACCATGTCGTAAATTTCATCTACTGTATATGAACTGTTTTCAATAAGGTTTTTGTTCATAAACATGACCACATTTGCTTCCAGCTTTTTCATGCCGATGGTACTGAACATAAAGGCGTACGTTTTGCCGTTTATCTTGGCGTAGGTTTCCATCTGCGTAACGTCCCAAAAGGCTTCATCGTCAAAAACTATACCCTTGTTGTCAATAGGCTCAATAATTTCTCCCTCTAAGCCCTCGTAATATACATGATCAAGAAGCATGGACGCGCCGCCGCCGTGCATGCCGTCTACGATTGGAACTCCGGCGTATGCGCTCTGCCATACAGTAGGCCAAAGATCTGCACCCTGGGCGGGTACAAAGGTTATGTTTATATCATACTCCTCTTTAAGCTGGTCATAGACAGAACCCCTATGCTGGCCCACCAGTCCTTCTGTTAAAAAGCCTTCGTCTCTTCCTTCCTGTCCGGTGAACCACCAATGGTAAAGCCGGACTTCAGTGCCGGGTATAAGATAGGAAAATTCCTCCTCCTCGCCCTCTACCCGGAATATGCCCTGCCCCATATAGTCCTCCTGGCTTACGGGAGTATTTTCGGCGCTTTGTTCTGCCTGAGCTGAGTCTGTGGGGGCGGGAGTGGCGGTGGAAGAAGTTTCATTATCCCCGCAGCCGGCCAAAAGGCACACACAGCAAAGTAAAGCTGCCAGTAATACCGTGCTTTGCCTAAAAATGCGTTTCATTTATACTATGACCTCCTTAATTATTTATTTATCTATCTGCATTATATATAAGTTTTTCTGCTCATGGAATGCACATAAGTAACTATAAACTAGACAAAACTAACGCACACCCGGCGAATATTTTAGACAGCGCGCATCAGCGGCGCGCAGAAAGCCGGGGTATCTGCCCGGCCTGCGTGCATTATTATGAGCATAAGGCTTATTTTGCTTTTGTGTAAGATGGTCAGACATATTGAACAGTGCGACAGCAAACGCAGGGCCTAGAGGAAAAGGGGGATGCGGGGGAGGCCGCGGCTGAAAAATCAGACAGCAATCAGATAGCGCTAAAGATACGGGCAAAGGTTTTTGAGCGTTTAAAGGCGTGATCTGTTTTTTGCTTGCAACAATTTTCTACAGCGTTTTTCCTTCGGGGAGGGGCGTTTGGAAGGGAGCGTAGGTAAGGGAACCGGAAGGATTCTGGCGAGCCGGCTCGCTGTTTATTAAAATCGGGGGGAGAAGAATGGGCGGATGCTGTAAAGCGTTTATGGCATTTCGGATGGCAGTGTTAGGCTTTTTGTTTGTTGCGGGGTGTGCAAAGTCGAATCAGCTCCTGTCCTTCTGCTTTTTAATCTTCCTTTTCCCTCTTGCTGTCTAATGTATATTGTATGCCTGTGTAACTGGAAGGATTATTTTGCTTTTTTCACTTGTTATTTAAAATGCGCTATGTTAAAATAGGTGAGAATTTAAGGCTGGCTGCTTATAAAAAGCGAACGGCTGGAACGGAGCCTGTAAAATATGATTGGATTTGATAAAGAGGCGGCGGAATATATTCTCTCTTCCCTCAGGCAGGAGCAGGCGGAACTGGATTATGCGCTGATGGAAAAAGTGATATTTCTGGCCTTTGAAGGGGAATTGGCCTATCTTGAGAAAGCGGGCATGCTGAAGAGAGGCGAACTGCTTAACGGGGAATATGACGAGGATGACGCCTTTGAAATAATGATAGAGCATGTTTCAGGCGCGCTGCCTGACGAGGATGCCGATCAGCTGATAGATATGCTGGATTTATATATAGAATATCACGATGCCTATATGGAGCAAAAGGGGCTGCTGGAGTGGGATTAAATTTTACAGCGCAGGCTATGGAAAAAAAATTTAATGAGACGCTGGCGAAATACCATATGCTGTCTGAAAATGACAGTGTCATTGCCGCCGTTTCGGGCGGCGCCGATTCGGTCTGCATGCTGTATTTACTGCTCCAGGCGGGCGTTAAGCCTGTTGTGATACATGTGCATCATATGATACGGGGCGGTGAGGCGGACAGGGACGCCCGATTTGTTTCTGCCCTGTCTGCGCGCTTAGGCTTAAAGTGCGAGGTCGTTTATAAGGATGTGCCCTCTCTGGCCGCAAGCGAAGGGCTTTCGCTTGAACAGGCGGCGCGGGAATTAAGATATGAAGCGCTGTTCCAAAGCGCTCAAAGGCTGAATATAAAGAAGATAGCCGTTGCTCATAACCTTAACGACCAGGCCGAAACAATGCTGCTCCGCTTGATAAGGGGCAGCGGCCTGGCTGGCCTTGGGGGCATGCTCCCTGTGAGAGCGGACGGAATTATCCGTCCCCTGCTGGGCTTTGCGCGCAGTGAAATAGAAGGGTACTGCGCGGAGAAAGACATAAGCTATATTCAGGACAGCACTAATGCCTCAGAGGAATATTCCCGCAATTATGTGCGGGCAAAAGTGATTCCGGTAATGGAGCAGCTTAATCCGGCGCTTTGCCAAACTCTTTCAAACAGCGCGCGCCTTATGGCCAGGGATGAGGAATATCTTTCATTGCGGGCGAAAAAGGAATATAAAAGGTTTGCAGGGCCATTTAAAAAGGGCGTCGCTTTGCAGGCCGGTGAATTGGCAAAACTGGATAAGGCCATAGCGGCGCGGGTAGTCCGTCTGGCTGTGGAAGAGACGTGCGGCCTGAAGGATATTACGGCGGGGCAGATAGAGAGCGTTTTGGATTTGATTAACGCCCGAACGGGTAAATGGGTTTCTCTTAAGCGGGGAGTCAGCGCGCAGAAAAGCTACGGTCAAATAATTTTCGCAGAGAGGGAAGAACAAACTGAGGATTTTGCCTTTCCCTTTGAATTTGGGATTTTTAGGGCGGGCAGTATAACCATAACCGTTTCAGCTGCGGAAAAATTTGAAGGGCGGACGGCGGACGAAGAATATTTTGATTTATCTAAGGTGCCCCAGGATGCGGTAATAAGGAACAGGCGGCCGGGAGACGTGATTTTCCCTCTGGGCGCGCCGGGAGTAAAAAAGCTCAAGGATTATTTTATAGATAAGAAGGTGCCGCGCTGGCGGCGGGAAAGGCTGGTGCTTCTGGCTTCCGGCCAGGAAATACTGGCCGTTGTGGGCATGACGGTTTCGGAAAAAATAGCCGTAGGTAAGGATACGGCAAATATTGCGGTAATAAGAACGGAGGATAATGATGCTTGAAAAGGATATCGAAAGGGTGCTTATAAGCCGGGAGGAATTAAATTCCCTGCTGGACAGGCTGGCTGAAAAAATCAACAATGATTATAATGGCAGGCGGCTTATAGCGGTTGGAATTTTAAAGGGAGCTGCAGTGTTTTATGCTGATTTGGTGCGGCGGCTGGATAATGTGGATGTACGCTTTGATTTTATGGCGGTCTCCAGCTACGGAGCGAGTACAAAGTCTACCGGCGCCGTAAGGATTTTAAAGGATCTGGACCATTCTATTGAGGGGGAGGACGTGCTTATTGTGGAGGATATCGTGGATACCGGCCTGACCCTTAAGTATCTGGTGGACAATCTTTCCAAGAGGGGCGCGCGCTCGGTCAGGATATGCTGCCTGCTGGATAAGCCGGCGCGGCGCAGGACGGAAATCAGCGCGGATTATGCGGGGCAGGAGATAGAGGATGCTTTTGTGGTGGGCTACGGGCTGGACTATAACGAGCGCTACCGCAATCTGCCCTATGTGGGCATTCTAAAGCCTGAAATATATAGGTAAGCGTTTTGCTGGCGTTTTTTGTTAGGCCCAGCAAAGAACGTCCAGACACTGTTTTTTATGACGAATAAGGTAAATAATCCGCATGGCAGCGATTCTTAATTTAAAAGCGGATGTATGTTTTTGGGGCTGTTTTAGCGCAGTTTGTACAAAAATATGTAAAATTAAAAATAAATATTGGAGGCTAGTATGGATAAGCTTATCAGGGAATTTAAAAATCCCCCGGCGGCATACCGGGGCAAGCCCTTCTGGTGCTGGAACGGCAAGCTGGAGGGGCAAGAACTGGATCGTCAGCTGGAGGTCTTTGAGAAAATGGGCATGGGCGGCGCATTTTGCCACAGCCGCACAGGCCTGAGGACAGAATACCTTTCAGATGAATGGTTCGAGCTTATAAACCGCTGTGCGGCTAAGGGCAAAAAGGACGGCATGGAGATATGGCTCTATGACGAGGACCGTTATCCCAGCGGTACAGCGGGCGGCATGGTAACTGAAAACCGCGAATTGGGCATTCATTATCTCCGCCTCAATAAGGCCCAGGGAGATTTTAAATGGCAGGAGGGCGTAATCTGCGCGTTTATCCTGGAATTTAAAGAGGATAAAATTGTACGCAAGGAGCGTATATATAAGGATGCGGCTGTTCCTGAAAACTGTGAAATATGGTATTTTACTTCGGAAATAATGAATTCCGGCTCCTTTTATAACGGCAATCCCTATGCGGATAACGCCAATCCTGAGACGGTTGAGCGTTTTATCGAGCTGACCCATAAGCGGTATGTGGAAAAATGCGGGGAGTACATAAAGGACGGTACCATAAAAGGCATATTTACAGACGAGCCCCATCACGGCGGCGTTATGAACGGCTTCGCCATTTCCAATCCCGACGGCGCGCACCTTATCCCTCATCCTAAGAATTTATTTAAGCATTTTGAAAATGAATACGGCTATAAATTGGAGGATTATCTGCCCGAAATATACGCTTTTGACGCTTCGGGACGGGCGGAGCAGGTAAAATGGCATTACATGCTGCTTTTGCAGAAGCTGTTCCTGGAGAATTTTATGGGCAAGATAAGGGATTACTGCCATGAAAACGGCCTGCTGTTTACAGGACATGTGCTGCATGAGGACTGCCTTACGGCTCAGGCGGTTATGCAGGGTTCGGTAATGCGCTGCTATGAATATATGGACTGCCCGGGCGTGGACGTGCTTTGGGAGGAGAACCGGGATTATCAGATAGTCAAGCAGCTTTCTTCAGCAGCGCGCCAGCTGGAAAAGCCCTGGCTGCTCAGCGAGCTTTACGGCTGCACCGGCTGGCAGACCAATTTTGCCTCCTATAAGGCGATGGGGGACTGGCAGGCGCTTCTGGGCATAAATATGCGCTGTCAGCATCTGAGCTTTTACACCATGCAGGGCGAATCCAAGCGTGATTACCCGGCCAGCATATTTTATCAGAGCGCGTGGTGGGATCAGTTTGGCGCGGTGGAGGATTATTTCTCCCGCATAAATGTTTTAAGCATGGGCAAAGCTCTTTGCCGCACGCTGGTAGTCAATCCGGTGGAGAGCGTTTATACCCGCATACATCCGGGCTGGGCCTTCTTCCTCAATGCCGTGGACGAAAAAGTGTGCAAGCTGGAGGGAGAATACAAAGCGCTTTTCTATATGCTTATTGAGAATAAGATTGATTTTGATTACGGCGACGAGGAGATGATGTCCAGGCTGGCGAGTGTGAAGGATGGGGTTCTCAGCGTGGGCGCAGGGAAATATGATACGGTTATAGTGCCTCCTTGTCTGACCTTGCGCTCTTCCACTTTTGAGCTTCTGGAAAAATTCTCCGCTCAGGGAGGCAAGCTTATACTCATGGGGGATATGCCCGGCCTGGAAAACGCGCTTAAGAGCGACAGGATGGAGAAGCTTCAGGGCGAGCGCATACCCTTTGATGAAAAGGAGCTTATGTCCAGACTGCCCGTGCCCCCGGCGACTGTTAAAAAAGAGGGCGAAAATGTCAAAGCAATTCTCTCCCGCGTAACCTTGATAGGGGACAGATTATTTGTATATCTTATCAATAACGACCGGGTAAATCCGGTGGGGCCTGTTGATATTGAAATTGAGGGAGAGGGCGTCCTTGAGCGCTGGGACGCGCGTACGGGCGAAATAACCCGGCTGCCCGGCGGGATGAAGCTGGAGAAAACCTTTGCGCCGGGAGAAGAAATAATTCTCTGCCGCTGCGCTTCCAGCCAGGCTGCTCTGCCTGAAAATTACTCCCTGGGCGAAGAAAGAACTATTTCAGAATTTGCCTATAAGCTGGAGGAACCGAACGTATGCGTGCTTGACCAGGTGAGCATAAAAGTGGATGACGAGGAATTTATGCCTGTGCAGGAGATACTTAAGGCGGATATTTATTTAAGGGACCGCTTTAAGATAGAACGGCGTTCGGGCGAGATGCTTCAGCCGTGGTATAAAGAGTCCCGCAATATTAAGGAGGAAAACGTCTGCCGCCTTACCATGCGCTTTGAATTTGAATGCGAATACGTCACGGATATGAAGCTTGCGCTTGAGACCCCCGAATTATTTGAGGTGAAAATCAACGGCCATGAAGTGCATGCCGGCGGCGATTGGTTTATTGACCCCTGCATCAAAACAGCGGACATTCCTGCCGGCGTAATAAAGCCTGGAATAAACCAAGTGGTTCTGACCACCAATTTTAACGGAGGAGTTAATCTTGAGGCGCTGTATATTCTCGGACAGTTCGGCGTCCGCATTGACGGACTGCGCCGGATTATAGAACAGCTGCCCAAAACTCTTGCGGCCGGGGATATCTGCTCTCAGGGTCTGCCCTTCTACGGCGGCGTGATAGAATATATCATGCCTGAAGCAATAAAGGGCAGGACGAGAGTCAGCACGCTCTTTGACGGCGCATGCCTTCAGGCGAACAGCGGCGAAAACAATTCCCTTATAGCCTTTGCGCCCTATTATACGGATATAGACGCTCAGGGACCGCTTTCTCTGCGCCTTTACCTTACCCGCAGAAACACCTTCGGCCCCCTGCATATGAAGCCGGCTACAGCCTTTTCTTACGGCCCGGAAAATTTCGTGACCCAGGGCGAGAACTTTGACTATACCGGCTACATGCTCCTGCCCGCAGGACTTAGGGAGCCTGTTAAGCTGACGGCGCTTAAAAAATAAAATTTTATATCCTCAAAATTAAAACAGCGCGCCGGGACTTGTAATTAACAGTGCCCCGGCGCGCTTTTTAAATAAAGCTTTAGCGCAGGCAATCCGCCAGCTGTGCTGAAGAGGATAGAAATCTTAAGCTGCAAGGGAACTCTCTTTTGCCGGAATTGAAGCAGGCTCATTAACCGCGCCAAAGTAAGGGGGATGACGATGAAGGATAAACAGAGTTCGCCGCATTCCCAAAGGAGATGCCGGCGCCATATAGTATTTGTTCCGAAATATTGCAGGGCGGATATGTATGGAAAAATAAATGAGGACGCAAGGCAGGCGTACCAGGAAAGACATGAGGGCGAAAGGGGGAGAGTTAAGGAAACGGAGGCGAATCAGAATCGCATACGCATGCGGCATATCGCCAAGCATAGATGCAGCGCAGTTTACGGGGCGCTTAAAAGAAAAAACAGTATGATTATATTTGACGGGTATGTCAAAGTACAAATGCACAGCCATTCTGGAACGCCGGGGATATTATGCGATACGGTTGACTGCAATAAAAAGGGATAGGTAAATACATCAGAAATCAGTTGCAGGAAGATATTGCGGCAGACAAGATCGGTTTTAAGGAATATCCTGATTGGATTACGGGCAGGAAAAGTGCCGTTGGAAAAACAGGCCGCTTTATTTGCAGCCTGAAAAAGGAATGCGGTTATCAGTCTTATTCCGTGAGTCGGAATGCGTTTGCCGGTGATATACCCTTTCAGGACTTATGCATTGCCATATAACGAGTTTCGTGCAGTGTTTTGATTCAACAAAAATCTTTTTTTGACCTCTGCCTGGCCGCTTCGTATAAAAAGACAGTAGCCGCGCAGCCAATATTAAGGGAGGAGGCGCTGGAATGCTCGCTCATGGGGATGGTAGCTAGCAGGTCGCAGGCGGCTTTAAGGGAGCTGTTCAGGCCAAAGGTTTCGTTGCCTATCATTATTAAAGAGGGGGAAAGCAGATTTAAATTATAGATGCTGTGCTGTTTGTGGGCGGTGGTACCTATAATCTGCATGTTTTCATATTTGCTCCTGAGATATTGAATATAATTAAAAAGGGTAGTATTATCATTTACCCGGACGCAGTTTACATTAAAAAAAGAACCCATAGAAGCGGAGATTACGTCCGGCTCATATAAATCTACCGCATGGCCGGTTATTATAACCCCGTTTACGCCGAAGGAGTCGCAGGAACGCAGGATAGTCCCCAGATTTCCCTTATTGGAGGGCTTGTCCAGCAGCACTATCAGGGGATTTTCCCCAAGAGGTATGCTTTTTAGATTGTCTTCCCGCATTTTTATTACTGCAAGCAGTTCGGAGGTATCCTCTTTAGAGCTGAGCTCGGCCATTAAAGCAGAGGTCAGCTCATAATTGGTCTGTGTGCGGACATTTTTGAGCATATCCTTGGCCCAGTCTGAAAGGGCTGCCTCTCCGCTGTATATAAAGGAATTTATCTCCCAGCCGTTTTTTACCGCCTGGTTTATATTGCGCACGCCTTCAGCAAAAAATTCATTATATCTGTATCTCTTGTTGCGGTTGGTTTTAAGCACCTCGAATTTTTGATAAGCGGCGTTTTTAGAATAAATTTTAACAACCATTTTACCTATGCCCCCATACCCGTTTGACATTTGCGGCGTTAGTGTCCAAGGTATAATGCGTTTCGCTTTTTTGCCTGTTTTCGGTGTTATCCTTAGCCGGCATAGCTTTGCGCGCGCCTTTTTTGCCCTGAAAATGCGCAAATTACCGAAAACTGAGCCTGCGAAACCAGAATGCGCTTATTTGCCTGCCTGCAAGGCGCCCGGATGATATGTGCCGGGCGCGCATGGCACGCAATCAACAAGCGTGGAAGTAAATTCAGCTTTTAAAGGCTGCATTATCACACCCATACTAACGCTGTCTGTATTTTAGCATATTGCGCATAATATTTCAACGCGGTATTATTTTACGGGAAATAGGCGCCATTTCTGCGTCTGCTGTTTAAGCCGCATTTAATCCTTACCAAACTGTAAGAAATGGACGGGTAAATGTAAGCTGATTCGCTGGCGCGTTAAAAAGGTTTTTGGTATAATAGAAATATAGAGATAAATCCTGCGCGGCAGGCTGGGCGCTTAAATATGCGCCGTGATATTTCAGGCCTGAAGGGCGCAAAGGAATTGGACCGTATCTTGAAGGTGATGTTAATGAAGAAAAGAACAGGTACTGTTTTAAAAATAGTAGTGATAGTAATTCTGGCGGTTTTGTTCCTGCTGGCTGTTGCGGGGGCGTATTTTGCCATCAAGGGCTATAAGATGTATGCGAGCGCCGTAGAAGAAACTCCCATTGAGGAAAAGGTGGAAAGCATACGCAGCATGGATAATTTTATTGAGTTCGAGGAGCTGCCTGAAATATATGTGGACGCAGTTATATCGGTTGAAGATAAACGCTTCTGGACGCACGGCGGCATAGACTTTTTAGCCATTATGCGGGCTGTCTGGAAGGATATAACCACGTTTTCCTTTGCCGAAGGGGGCAGTACAATCACTCAGCAGCTCATGAAGAACCAATATTTTACCCAGGAGAAAAAGCTGGAACGGAAATTTGCGGAGGTATTTGCCGCGGTAGCGCTGGAAAAGGAGTATTCTAAAGAGGATATTTTTGAACTGTATGTCAATACGATATATTTCGGAAGCGGCTATTACGGTATTTATGATGCGGCTCAGGGCTATTTCGGAAAGGAGCCGTCCGAACTGACTGAATATGAGGCGGTCATGCTGGCGGGCCTGCCCAATGCTCCTTCGGCCTATTCGCCCGATACCAGCCCCGAATTGGCAGTTCAGCGGACTAATCAGGTGCTGGAGAGAATGGTCGCATGCGGCGTTATATCTCAGGAGAAAGCGGACAGCATAGCTTCACAAGGCTTGGTTCAGGCAGGCGGCTGAGGGAAAAGGATATTTTTAACCAAAGCTATGCTCCAGCGGCTGACGGCTTTCTTTCAAGACATTGATCCGCAGGAATATGCTTACGCTGAAAAGGTAAATTATGTGCGAGAGATTTGCTGTCAGGGCATTGATCCGCAGGAATATGCTTATGCTGAAAAGATAAATTATGTGCGAGAGATTTACTGTCAAGACATTGATCCGCAGGCATATGCCTGCTGGGGGTAAAATTTAATTAATGGATTTAAATACTCTTGGCTGCTCCGCTTCCGTCGGAGCCTTTTAATTGCATCTGGCCGTTTACTATTAACGCAAGCCCATTGATTGGGCCGTGCAGGGGCTTTAATTGCCGGTTATATTTTTTTACCGCTGTCCCTAAAGGTAAATACGCCGTCATAGTCGCAGTTCAATGCTTCGGCTATGGCGTGCAAATCCTTTTCGGAGAGGTTGTCCCGCGCAAGCTTATTGCTTAAATTATTGCCGGTAGTGCCAAGTTTTTCGGCCAGTTCTTTTATGTTCATATTTATATTAGTTATATTACTATAACATATAGATGAAAATATTTCTACTTAGCAGAGCGGGGCCGCGGCATTTGGGCGTTTTCACAGGAAGAACGGTGATTGGGGGCTTTAGCCGGGTGCTGTATCAGCAGGGCGCTTGACCGCTTTAGACGACCTATGTATAATAAATACCGAACTGCATTTTTGCATCATAGGGCGCGGGTGCTGCGCAGACGCGGTTTTGCTGCGGGCGGCCGCGGCTGATATTCAACCGGGAACAATTATCAGGTCAGGCCGGGAAAATTTAACGCTTAAGCTATGCGGAGCATAAATGCCTTATATGGCTTTGGCGCCGTCATTGAGGGAGATTATATGAAATTTATTATAGAGCATCTGTCCAAGAGCTTTGAAAAGAAAGAGGTTTTGAAAGATATCAGCTTTACCTTTGAAAGCGGGAAAATTTACGGGCTTTTGGGCCGCAACGGCGCGGGAAAGACTACCCTCTTCAACTGCCTGAACCGGGACATCAGGGCGGACAGAGGAAGTTTTTATCTGGAGGATAGCGCCGGGCGCAGAGAGGTTAGGGCGGAGGACATAGGTTATGTGCTTTCGACTCCAGTTGTGCCTGAATTTTTAACGGGACGGGAATTTTTGAAGTTCTTTCTGGATATAAACCAAAAGAGCATTTCCCAACCCAAGCCTATAGACGATTATTTTGAGCTGGTAAGCATAAATAGGGAAGACCGGGACAAGCTTTTAAAGGATTATTCCCACGGCATGAAAAATAAAATGCAGATGCTTATAAATATTATGGCCCAGCCTAATATCCTGCTGCTGGACGAACCCCTTACCTCCCTGGATGTTGTTGTGGCCGAGGAGATGAAGCAGCTGCTGCGCTCCCTTAAGGAGGGCTGTATAACTATTTTTTCTACGCATATTCTGGATCTGGCCCTTGACCTTTGCGATGAAATTGTGCTGCTCAATCACGGCGAGCTTGAAAAAGTGGATAAAGCCAATCTGGACAACGGAGAATTTAAAGAAAAGATAATTCATGCGCTGAGGGAGGAAGAGCATGCATAGATTCCTGAAAAATTCAGACCTATTCATTGCTTTTACACTGACGTTAAATAAGGAAGGAACATATTTGGCATGAATAAAACCCTGCGCATCTCTTTTTCCTTAAAAAACACATATAAGGTAAACGGCATTCTTTATTCTTTGAAGCAAATACCTTTATTAAAGCGCCTTTTGCCCGAAAGCCTGTACAGCGTCCGCGGCCTGAAGATTTTTGCTAACGTCCTTTGGATATTATGGGAGGTTGCATCGGCGTTTTTAGGCAAATTCATATATTTTATATCTATGGTTGCGGGGCTGGCGGCTTTCTATGAGACGGGGCAGGACAGCCGGATATTTCTTAATATCCTGCTTTTTTTGACGGTTGCAGGTGCGTTAATGAACACCTACTTATTCAATCCTACGCGGGATAAATATTATGCCATGATTCTTATGAGAATGGACGCGCGTGAATATACGCTGGTGAATTATATTTATGCGATGCTCCGGCTGGTTATAGGCTTTATGCCTTTTACGGTTATCTTCGGCCTGGAAAATAATCTTCCTGTTTGGCTCTGCCTGCTCCTTCCTTTTTCAGTGGCCGGGCTGAAGATGACTGCCGCTGCTTTGTCCTTATGGGATTATGAGCGCAGCGGCCGCCCATACAACGAAAATAAACTGGGCGGTTATGTATGGCTGTTAATCGGGGCCCTGCTTGCCTGCGCCTACGGGCTGCCTGCCGTTGGCCTTGCGCTGCCTGTGCCTGTTTCGGCTGCGGTTTTACTGGCGTTTATTCCGTTGGGCGGGATAGCCGCAAGGAAGATCTTTTCTTTTAAATATTACCGGGAAGTCAATCAGCAGCTTTTGGCCCAGCTTTTTAACCAGATGGATACATCTTCGACCCAGATTGCCAGGGCGCAGAGCCGCAAGGCTATAAGCGCGGATACCGGCATTACCAGCAAGCGGAGCGGCTTTGAATATCTTAACGAATTATTTATTAAAAGGCACCGCAAGATTCTCTGGAGCTCGGTTAAAAAGATTTCAGCGGTTTGTCTGATTCTCATTTTAGGCATTCTGCTGTTATTTTATCTGGCGCCACAGAGTCTGCCCGAAATAAATGAGCTTTTGGGGAATTCTCTGCCTTATTTTGTGTTTATAATGTACGCAATCAACAGGGGCACGGGCTTTACCCAGGCGCTGTTCATGAACTGCGACAGCAGCCTGCTTACCTATTCCTTTTTTAAAAAGCCCGATATGGTGTTAAAGCTTTTCAGGATACGCTTAAGGGAAATAATTAAAATCAATTTGCTGCCTGCCTTAATTATAGGCGCGGGGCTGGATATTATTCTGTTTGCTTCGGGCGGCGGAGAGCTTTTGCAGTATGCAGTGCTGTTTATATCCATAATATGCATGAGCATATTCTTTTCGGTCCACTATCTGACCCTTTATTATCTGCTTCAGCCGTACAGCGCCGGAACCGAAATGAAGGGCGGCACATATAAGCTTATCATGTCGGCCACATATCTGGTCTGCTTCTTTTTAATGCAGCTCAGAATGCCCATACTGATATTCGGCGGGTTATGCATAATTTTCTGCATTGCGTATTCTGCTGTTGCCTGCTTGTTAATATATAAGCTTGCGCCCCGCACTTTCAGATTGAGAGCTTAAAAGCATACGAGAATATTTTTAAATCTTGAGATATTTGGACAAGGGGCGCAAAGAAATTTCGGTCAATGTTTTTTATTGGGCTGTTGAAGTGATATTTAAAGATGCCAAGGAGAAAAAATGAAGGAAATAAATCCGGAGCATATTAAGGAACTGCTTGAATTGATCAACCAAAGCGATTATTTTCAGCTTTTGGATATGAAGGTATGTGAGCTTGGGCCGAGATATTCTAAAGTTATGATGGAATTAGATAAAAAACATCTCAATCCTTTTGGCGGAATACACGGAGGCGCATATGCCTCAGTTATTGATACCGCTGCTTATTGGGCGGCATATTGCGATATGGAAGAGGATGCTGGGTATACTTCTATGGATTTATGCGTCAATAATCTGGCAACGCTGAAAGGCGGGTGTATCCTTGCAGAAGGAAGGCGGATAAAGAGCGGACGGAATATATATTTATGCGAGGCTGAAGTCAAGGACGGCAATGGGAAATTGATTGCGCACGGAACCTCTAAGTTAATGGTTCTTGCAGGCAGGCAGTCCATCCGGCAGGCCCTGGAGGCCGTGAAAGGCAGGCCGCTTCCTGCAAAATTTTTGGAATCGGATAATTTATTGAAGGTGAGGCTATTCTTATATTTGAGCCTATAGCATAATAGCTGAAAATAGAGGGGGTATTGTAAGGAATATTGATATTCCTTTGAGCGTGTCGAAAAAATCGACGTGCTTTTAGCCTGGAATGCAGTTCGCTCAGAAATCAAAGTTTTTGGGACTGTGCTCTATTTGCGCCAATACCGCACGGTACTATTTGGAAACCGCTTATAAAGCACCTTTTCGCTTACAATGAGTTTTTCCCGCGGTACCTGTGGAGCGGAACAAAATGCGGCTAAATGCCCCGCAAATATTAACTTCAGGTTTATCGACAGTCTGCAAGGAATATTGATATTCCTTTGCCTTTATTAATCACTGCAAAATTTTTTATTATTTTATAAGACTTTTTAAAATTAAAACAGCGACTAATGCTGCCAATAGTATTATAGTTGCCGCTTTTAATATTCGGCGGGGACGATTTGACTGCGAGCTTGTATATGTGCGGGATTCAGCAATGGTTTTATTTTTGTTGTCGGCGCTATAGCTTGCAGGTGTTTTTTGTTCATGGGGTTTGGCATATGCTTTTGCTGATTTAATGCAGCTCTGATGTAATAGTGCGAGGGGATCCGTGCATTTTAATATGCGCAAACGAAATGTTTGAAGCCACAAAATATCATCGTATGAAAAAAGACTGTGTTCAAAAGAAGAGGTTTCATGAACCAGTTTGTTGCGAACCCATCTAAGATTTTTCAATTTAAGGAAGTCCTCTTTCCAGCAAGGGATAGTGTTATATCCGTGCAAAGTATTTTCCATCTCCTCAATATAAGTGCTTATTCCTTTTTCGGAATTAAAAATCTGTTTGCATAGTTCATCGAGGCTTTTATAGGCTTCTAAAAATTCTAAGATAAAATTAGTCATAAATTCTCCTGAAAATTATATCCTATTTATGTTACCCTAAATTGACAAGGGCATATACGGTCAGGACAGAGCTGTTTGAGTGTCCTGCTGTGTTGCTTTTCGCTCCGTGTACGTCCAGTACACGTCCTTCAAGCGCCTTGCAGGGCACGGGAAGCGGCCGCTGTCTGACTCTTCGGCCTTCAGCAGGTTTGATTCCGGCCTTTTCAAGGAAGCGGAATGAGGCGCACTGAACGTGCACCCATTGACGGCAACGCAGAAAACGCAGAAATCAGACCGCTGGAGGCGTGTATCCCCTTGTCAATTTAGGGTAAGCATTTGAGATTAAAATAAAAAAGGAGCGAGTTGCCCGCTCCTTGATAAAAAATTATTATGATTATGCCTGTGCAAACTGCTGTTTTACCTGGTCTATCTGCTGCTGCGGCGCCTGCTGCATCTGGTACCAGCCTTTTTGGGACATCTGGCTGAAAATATCATTCTGCATTTTCAAAGTGTCGTTTAAGGCGTTGTCAAATGTACAGTGTACATCGGCGGTTTCTGATTCTATAGTTCCGTGCATATAGAGGTCGCACGCACCCTTAGTGGTAAGCAGTATATCTTCCAGTAACGCTTTATCATCCATGTTTTTTTAATTTCCTTTCGTATACGCTTTTTTGCTTTTTCTCTGCTCTTATTGTCAATAGGGATTAAAGCAGCTGAAGCAGCCTGTCATAATGCTGCTGGTGCTTTTTGGAAAGCTGTTCTACAAAGGCTTTGAGCTGAGGGTCTTTTAACTGCGATGCATAAGTGCAGCATTTTTGCTGCATGTGCTGTTCGTGGCTTAAGGCATCTTGAATGTAAAGTAATTCTTTGGGGGTCATAATTAAAAAACTTCCTTTCTTTTTAAAAGAATTATAGTCTTAGTGTACAAGAGATAATTCGTCTCAACCGGAAATCTGCTTGTTTTCGGTTTTATCCTAAATCAGTGTACGTTTTCGTATGCCCCCTCGTCTGCTTTGAAAATATACAAATTTTCAAGGACGCATTGCCAACAAGAAGCCCTGCAAGGTACTTAAACGGCATGTGCTGTGGACAAGTGAAAAGTTACACAAACGGGGTGCAAATTCAGTTGTATTGAGCCGCATTATACTTTGTACGCTAACGATAGTATTTCTCTAAATAAAAATAAATATGCATTTTTAGAACAGCTTGCGCATGCGCTCCAGCGCGCTTTTTTCCAATCTGCTCACCTGGGCCTGAGATATGCCTATATCCTGGGCTATTTCCATCTGTGTGCGGCCCTGAAAGTATCTTAAATATAAAATATTCTGCTCACGTTTGCCCAATTTGCTTAAGGCATCCTTAAGCGCCAGGCTTTCTATCCATTTTCCGTCGGTGTTTTTTTCGTCCCCCATCTGGTCCACAACATATATGGCGTCCGCTCCGTCGTGATAGACCGGCTCAAATATGGATAGGGGCTCCTGGATTGCGTCCAGCGCGGTAACTACGTCCTCGCGCGGCATTCCCAGCTCCTGCGCGATTTCTTCTATAGTAGGCTCAGTGTTTTTCTGATTAGAGAGCTTTTCCCTTGCCTGAAGGGCTTTATAGGCGGTATCCCTTAAGGAGCGGCTTACCCGTATCTGATTATTGTCACGCAGATATCGGCGTATCTCCCCTATTATCATAGGCACCGCGTAAGTGGAGAATTTGACCTCCTGAGTTACGTCAAAATGGTCTATGGCCTTTATAAGCCCTATACAGCCTACCTGAAATAAATCGTCCGCGTTTTCCCCGCGGTGCGCAAATCTCTGTACTACGCTTAAAACCAGGCGCAGATTGCCTCCTATAAATTCTTCACGCGCTCCGGCGCGGCCTTGCTTAATTTCATTAAACAGCTCCTGCATACGCTGTGATGATAATACTGGGAGCTTGGACGTGTCTATTCCACAAATCTCAACTTTGCCGGCCAATGACAGCTCCTCCTTTTCGTTTCCTTCAAAGGGTATTGTTGCCATTGACCTGTATGCTTATACCGCGGTTTTTTGCTTTAATTGTTTAATGCTCCCGATTGGAGAAAGCAGACGGGACATAATGCGGCGCAGGGAATTATTGTCTTATTGTTATAGTTCTTCACATAATTTAAGCATTACTGCGCGCCGCCGTTTTGCAAAGTTATAAAACCTCCTTATTTGGCCTCATGAGATTCTGGTGCCGAATGCCCGCGGAACGGCCGCAGGACGGGCGCATGAAAAAAGATCCGGGGCTTTTAGAGCCGCGCAGCCAGGCAGACGCGGTATATATTCTGGGTAAAGCGCATTGTGCTCTAATTATATGGTTTAAACCAGTCTGCCTATTTCCTTTCTCAGTCTTTTAATTATCCTTTTTTCCAGACGGGAGATATAGGATTGGGAAATGCCCAATCTGTCTGCTACTTCTTTCTGAGTCTGCTCTATATTTCCCTCCAGGCCGAACCTGAGCTGCATAATTTCTCTTTCCCGCTCGTTTAATTTTGACAGGGCGCTTCTGAGCAGCTCTTTTTCGGTTTCCGCCTCAATATTTTTATTAACTATATCGGGTTCGGTTCCCAGAATATCCGAAAGCAGCAGTTCGTTGCCGTCCCAGTCCACATTCAGCGGTTCGTCTATGGAAACCTCCATCTTATGCTTGCTTGTGCGCCTTAAAAACATGAGTATTTCATTTTCTATGCAGCGGGAGGCATAGGTGGCCAGTTTTATCTTTTTAGATGCGTCGAAGGTGTTTACAGCTTTTATGAGGCCTATAGTGCCTATGGAAATCAGGTCCTCAACTGTTACTCCGGTATTTTCAAATTTTTTGGCTATATATACTACCAGCCGCAGATTATGCTCTATAAGAGCGGAACGTGCGCTGGCTTCGCCCCGCCCAAGCGCCTGAATGCATTCGGCTTCCTCCTGGGCGCTAAGCGGCGGAGGCAGGGATTCGCTTCCGCCGATATAAAATACGTCGCGCTTTTTCCTGCCGGATAAAAATGATTTAAGCCTATTATAGATACCCTGTAAGAATGTCCAAAATGATTTTTTCAAATTTCTACCTCCTTGAGCATATCCGGATTTATTATCGCTTCATATTCTCCGCAGAAGCTTTGGTTTCTTGAAAAAGCTAAAATACAGCGGGAATTATACGCCTTTCCGTCTTTAATTATCTGGGCGTCCTGGGGGCGGATGCCGTAAAGCACGCCTTCATCCCCTACGCTTTTATAGCCTATTATATGTATTCCCGGCAGCTGTGCGGGT
>OMGY01001115.1_pt1 | contig 26413 bp, 19 predicted proteins | sample 1674461 | NCBI WGS metagenome assembly OMGY01 (sample SAMN05578579, study PRJEB25193) | human gut metagenome | biome: Human Microbiome; feature: human-associated habitat; material: feces | host: Homo sapiens | place: USA:Birmingham
TCGTTAACAGCCATTTCAATACCGATGACGATGCAATCTGTTTCAAAACGACCAATGCAACGGGCTGTTGTGAAAATGTCGTTGTTGCCAATTGTGTTATTGCTGCCAATTGCAACGCCATGAAATGGGGCAGCGAAACCAATGGCGGATTCCGTAATTTTACGATTACCAATTGCACGTTCCGTCGAGCCGAAGAACCTACGATTTATGACCGTCCGCACCGGACTCTCGGCGGATTGGCCATTGAAACCGTAGACGGAGCATTGCTCGAAAACTTCAACATCAGCGATATTTCCATGTACGGAGTCATGACTCCTATTTTTATACGTCTTGCCGACCGGGGGCGCAATTATTATGACGGAGGTCCGTCCCAGCCGGCCGGGACTTTGCGTAACATACATATTGCCAATCTCACGGCTCGAATGCACGGCTTGGTGACCAGTTCGATAACCGGGTTGGAAAAACACCCTGTCGAGAATATAACTTTGACCAATGTGCATATTATTTGCGACGGAAACGGTTCTGTGGAGTACGCCCGAAAACGCGATTTGCCCGAACGGGAAAAAGAATATCCCGAGACACTTATTTTTGCCGATGCTCCGGCCTCGGGACTCTTTGTCAAGAATGCCAAAGGTATACGTATGCAGAATGTGATGCTCGAAGTTTATGAGAGTGATCCGCGAGCCTTGCTGTTTATGGAACGGGTTGATGATGCTTTGCTTGATGGAATCACGTTGGTGAATCCGTCAGACGGTCCGCAGATCATATTGCGCAACAGCCGTGATATAGATATCGAAAAGCTTCGGTATGACGGAAACCGTGTCCCGCGTATCGGGGTAGAGGGTGCGGACAACCAACGCATAGAAACCGATAAGAAATATTTCGTCGATTATTCCGACGGACGAAACTCCAAAAGAAATCGTCATAAATAACTTTACGTCATGAAACGATTGTTTTTGTTTATAAGTCTATTTGTAGTTTTTTCGGTTACCGCTTTAAATTCGCAGAATATATCCCGTCTTACGGCTTTGGGAGAAGAGGCCTATCGGGCGAAAAAATATAAAACGGCTGTCGAGTATTTTTCTCGGGCTGCTGAGGATGGCGATGCTCTGGCGCAATGTCGTCTCGGCGAATGTTATTTTTTCAAAAAAGGAGTACGGCGCGATTATAAGCGAGCAGTCTATTGGAGCGAAAAAGCGGCGCAAAAAGGTATCGCATCGGCACAATATCTTCTTGGAGCTTGTTATTACAAAGGAAAAGGGGTAAAAAAAGACGCACGGGAAGCTGTGGCATGGTTCGACAAAGCGGCTCGTCAAGGAGTAGCCGCTGCCCAGCAGGAGCTGGGGAGTTGTTATGCCAACGGTTTCGGCGTTGAAAAGAATGATACAGTGGCCATGCGCTGGTTTTCCGAAGCTGCCCGTCAAGGGCTTGCCGAAGCGCAATTTGCGCTCGGTGCCTGTTTTTACGAAGGTAAAGGCGTAGAGAAAGATATTGATAAGGCTTTTTATTGGTATCGCAAGGCTGCTTATCAGGAACTTGCCGAAGCACAATATTTCCTCGGTATGAGTTACTATTCGGGCGAGGGAGTCGAGCAAGATAATACCCAAGCCATGAAATGGCTCGAAAAAGCGTTGAATAACGGATTGGACGGCGACAGAGCGGCCGTTGCGCGAGATATGATACGGCGCATCGATTGAGATTTTCGCTTTCACGTAAACGGAGTATTCCTTTTATAAAGGGGGTATTCCGTTTTTTATAAGTTATTTTTCGTTGAGCATTAGAGGGATATTTTCTGCCTTGAATCCCAGTGAAACGGCTTTTTCAAAATCTTTCTGGGCATCGTCTTTTTCGAATCGTGCCAGCTTCAGCTTGCCTCGCATGATATACACCAACGGATCTTCGGGGGTCAGCTGCAATGCCATATCGATGTCTTCGGCAGCACGATTGTATTGCCGGTTGTAGTAATATGCTTCGGCGCGGTTGAGGTATAGGGAGGCCATATTGGGATTGGAGCGTATGACCTGCGTATAGAGGTCTATGGCTTGAAAATAGAATCCTCTGCATTTCATTAAGGCCGCGAGTCCGATGCGGGCATTGGCACTTTTGGCATTGAGAGAGAGGAGTTGTTCGAAATCCCTACGGGCAGAAGCAGTATCGTTCAATTCCAGAAAAATCAGTCCCCGCCGGTAGAGCGATTCTTCATTTTTCTCATCGATAAAGAGTATGCTGGAATAATCGTCTTTGGCACGTTGCAGACTATCCATTTCGGCCCATAATGCAGCTCGATTATTGAGAAGCGTGAGCGATTTGGGTGACATGACCAGCGCGTTGTTATAGGATTGAAGCGCTTCGGGAAGTTTCCCCAAGTTACGCTGTATCGTCCCGAGGTTCGAGAGCAGAAGAACGTTTCCCGGATTGGCCGGTTCGGTACGTAAGGCTTTTAGTAGTGCACTTTCGGCTTTTGCCAAATTTCCGGCTTCGATGTAGATAAAAGAGGAGTCGATATAGTCGGTGTATGATTGGGCTTTCGAGGATAGGGTTGCTGCAATCAGACAAAAGGCAATCGGTAGGATAATACGTGATTTCATGTTGTTTGGACGATTATTTTCCAATAGTGCAAAGCTAATGCAAATTCTGTTTTATCATGGAGATAGGGCCTCCCTTTTTACGGAGATTTATGATTTACCTTATTGTTATATCCTCTTTTTTAGTGTATTTTTGTGGCTCAAAAGTCTTTATAAGCAAATGCGTATTTCTATTTCGGCGTTTATTCTATTCTTTTTTTGCGGGTTGATTGTTTTCTCAGCATGCGACGAGAAACATGAAAACGAGCCTCCTTATCCTGTCGATGGCGATACTTGCGATCGCACGGTATTGGTGTATATGCTGGGAAGCAATACATTGGGAGGTTTTGTCGAGAGTAATATCTCTGCCATGAAAAAGGCTGTCGAGAAGGGAGGACTGCACAACGGGAATTTGTTGCTTTATATCGATCGCTATAATGCGGTGCCGACCCTTGAAAAATTATTTCTTCGGGACGGGACGGTAGAGCGGACGGTTGTGAAGTCGTATGAAGATCGGAATTCGGCAACGGTCGAAGTCATGTCGTCGGTTTGCGATGATGTGAGAACGCTCTATCCGGCATCGAGTTTCGGATTGATTTTGTGGTCGCATGCCAACGGCTGGTATCCGTCTCATATAGAAGCCGATTTATCGGCTTATAGCTCGACGCGATCGTTTGGCGATGATGAAGGGAAGTCGATGAATATCGATGAAATCTCTTTGGCAATACCCGATTCCATGTTCGATTTTATCTTGTGCGATGCTTGTTATATGGGAGCGGTAGAGGTTGCATACGATTTGCGTGAAGATTGCCGGTATTATGTTGCGTCTCCGGCAGCTATCATGGGAGGAGGATTTCCTTATGAGGATATGGTAGAACATCTTTTTTCTTGCGATAAACCTATTCCCGAAAATTTGATAGATGTCTGTCGGTCATATATGGATTATTATAGATCGTATTATGATCCATACGGAACTGTTTCTCTGATAGATATGCATGAGATGGAGGCTTTGGCGCATTCGGTGAGGTTGGCGCTGGTAAATTGTGCGGATTCTTTGGAAATTTCTGATGTTCAGCAGTTCTCGCAAGAAAAAGGGACGAGGCTCAGTTATCAGAATCTCTTTTTCGATTTGAACGATTATGTCAGTCGGGTTTGTATCGATACATTGGCATATTCCATATTTGCCGATTGTCTCGACCGTACCGTGTTATATGCCGATGCCACCGATCGTTATCTTTCTAAGGTGTCGGGTGTGTGGAAAAGTTTTCCTATCGAACAATATTGCGGCTTTGCCGCTTATATACCCGGAGCCAGTTCCGATGAGGTGGCCGATTTGTATTACAAGACCCTTTCGTGGTATAAAACCGTTTATGAAGGCATCGAGGTGCCCGTAAAATAATAAACTGATATGAAACTATTGAATATCGATTTGGCGTCGAATTTGACTGCAACTCCCGATACGACCCATGTTGATCCCATCAAAGAAGTGGTTGAGAAATATGCCGGTATGACGGCCGATGAAATTATTTCTACGCTTTTATCACATGCCCTTTCGTTCGGCTTGAAGTTTGTGGGAGCTTTGCTGATCTTTTTTATCGGTCGTTGGTTGATGAATCGGTTCAGTCGTTTTGTCGTGCATTTGTTGGCTCGACGTCATGTCGAGCCTTCGGTACAATCTTTTTTACGGAGTTTTATCAATATAACGCTCATGTTGATTCTGATTGTATTGATAATCGGTATTTTCGGTATCAATACGACTTCGTTCGTCGCTTTGTTTGCCTCGGCTGGCGTCGCTATCAGTATGGCGTTGAGCGGTTCGTTGCAAAATTTTGCAGGTGGACTTATGATTCTTGTTTTCAAACCGTATAAGGTGGGCGATTTTATCGAAGCGCAAGGGCAAAGCGGTACGGTGAAAGAGATACAGATATTCAATACCGTCCTTATCACGGGTGATAACCGGACGATATTCATACCGAACGGTAATTTGTCGAACAATATCATCATCAATTATTCCCGTGCCGGTTTACGCCGGGTGGAGTGGACCTTCGGTATCGGATATGGAGATCGTTACGAAACAGCTAAAAAAGTTTTATCGGAGCTTTTGGAGGCCGATCCCCGTATTTTGCGTGAACCGCCTTATTTCATTGCTCTTCATTCGTTGGGAGACAGTTCGGTCAATGTTCTTGTGCGGGCATGGACTCCGGTAGAGAGTTTCTGGGATGTGTATTATGATCTTAATCGAAAGGTTTACAAGACATTTGCCGAGAACGATGTCAATATACCTTATCCTCAGATGGACGTACATCTGATAAAAGACTAATCTTTTTTGCTTTTTTATAGGAGACACTCCTCTTTCTTTGGGGAGAAATAACTATCTTTACAGCTGCAAAAATTTTGCAGTACACGCTTTCTGTTTTTTCAAGAGAGATACCTCTCTACCCGCCCTTTTATGATAGAAAAGGAGATTATCCCATGAACAGGCGTGTTTTCGGCTTCCGAAGAAAATAAAACACTATATAATGGTAAGCAAATGGAACTACGTACCCCTTACCGAAGAAGAAAAGCATATAGAAAGGAAATTGGCAGAGACCCTGTCGATAAGCCCCGCTATATGTACACTTCTTGTGCAGCGGGGGGTGAAAACAGAAGAACAAGCTAAGAAATTTTTCCGTCCACAATTATCTGATTTGTACGATCCGTTTTTGCTGAAAGATATGGATAAGGCCGTTGCACGACTCAATAAAGCGATGGGTGCCAAAGAGAAAATCCTTGTCTACGGCGATTACGATGTCGACGGCACTACGGCCGTGGCTTTGGTGTACAAATTTTTGAACAATTTTTATTCCAATATCGATTATTATATCCCCGATCGTTATGATGAGGGATATGGTATCTCCAAGAAAGGTATCGATTATGCGGCCGATAACGGTTTTACGTTGGTCGTAGCACTCGATTGCGGGATTAAAGCCGTTGAGAAAGTAGCCTATGCCAAAGAACGGGGGGTTGATTTTATTATCTGCGACCATCACGTTCCCGATGATGAGTTGCCTCAGGCAGTAGCCGTGCTCGATGCCAAACGCGATGACGATACATATCCGTACAGTCATTTGTCGGGTTGTGGGGTCGGTTTTAAATTTATGGAAGGTTTTGCCCGAAGCAACAATATCAGTATCGAGCAATTTCTGTTTCCGTTGCTCGATATGGTTGCCGTGAGCATCGCATCGGATATTGTCCCGATTACCGATGAAAATCGTATTTTGGCTTATCACGGGCTGAAACGATTGAATTCCAATCCCAGTCTCGGATTGCAAGGCATCATCAACGTATGCGGTTTGCGCGGGAAGGAAATAACGATCAGCGATATTGTTTTCAAAATCGGCCCGCGAATCAATGCGTCGGGTCGTATGCAGTCGGGGAAAGAAGCTGTCGACCTGTTGGTGTCGAAAGATGCTTCGACGGCTATGAAGAAGAGCCATGATATCAATCAGTACAACGAAGACCGTAAAGAACTCGATAAGAAAGTTACCGAGGAGGCTAGTTGTCTGCTTGAACAGCAGTCCGATTTCGAGAAACGCAAATCGATTGTCATATATAATGCCGAATGGCACAAGGGAATTATCGGGATTGTTGCTTCCCGTCTCACCGAGTTGTATTATAGGCCGTCGGTTGTACTTACGTTCTCGAATGGATTGGTAACCGGTTCGGCTCGTTCGGTACAAGGTTTCGATGTGTACAAAGCGGTCGAGTCGTGTCGTGATTTGCTCGAAAATTTCGGTGGACACACTTATGCTGCCGGACTCTCTTTGAGAGAAGAAAACGTCGTATCGTTTATAGACCGTTTCGAGACGTATGTTTCCGAGAATATATTATTGGAACAGACCAGCCCACAAATCGATATCGATATGGAGTTGGGATTTGATGAAATAACGTCCGATTTCTATCATTGGTTGAAACAGTTCAATCCTGTCGGTCCGGGAAATATGAAGCCGGTATTTTCGACGCAGGGAGTTGTCGATGCCGGTTCCCGTTTGGTAGGACGTAATCAGGAGCATTTGAAGCTCGAAGTCCGCGACGGCAAGTCTTCTGTAACGATGAGCGGTATCGCTTTCGGCATGCACGAACATTATGCGTATATCAAAAGCGGAGCGCCCATAGATATATGTTATACGATCGAGGAGAACAACTTCAAAGGCATCACATCGATGCAGTTGCAGGTGAAGGATATACGGCCTTCGGCGAAGAGATAATCTTGTGTTTATATACAGAACGGGACGGAAAATTTTTCCGTCCCGTTTTCTTTTATCTTTACTGTCGATTGTCAGAATGCCAATCCGACTCTGAATCCGAGGTTGTGTAACCCGTTGATTTTGTAGGTGAACAGTTTGTTTTGATTCGATGCATAATCATAGTAGAATGCAAGGTGGAAGCCGAAAAGGTTGGGGCCCATAGGATAAATGTTTGCTCCGATTTCGGGAGAAACGAAAAATCCCCATTTGTCGCGACTGCTGCTGTAAATATTGTAATAAGAGGTTATTTTGCAATATTGCGTACCCAGTTTTACACCGATATAGGGTGAGAATTTTTTTGCCGGCATGAAACGGTAACGGAACGCTGCACCGAAAGGCAATTGGTAAAGAGCGTGTTGCTGGTCGCTGGTTAGCTGTGAAGACGGCGAGAGGTTGAGTGTTTGGGTGGGGATATACTCGTTGTTGGTATGGAATGCGAAGAATAACCCGGCTCCGATATGTGGCGTAAAGTAATATCCGCCTTCGAAGTTCATACCCCATCCGCTCGCTTTGTCGGAAAATCCGTTGTTAAGCGGTATGTTGAATTGCCAGTCGATATTGGCGTATCCGTTTTTTACCTGTTCTTGCGCTGTCCCGATAGAGGGCAGGAGTAACGATAGTGCGCATATAAAGACGATGCGCAATCGGTTGTTGCAGATTGTTTTCATTGTTATAATCAGTTTTGTTTATTCAGATAAGACGATTGTTCAAAGGCTTGCTCTACGGCATCGACGGCCAATTGCAGATTAAGCCGGTTGGAGGAGTAGAGAAGTCCCGACATGTAAGCATTCCAGATAATCGGAATTTTTTTGGATTGGGTGTCGAGCTTTATCATCTCTATGAGAAGAGAGCCGGTCGTGTAGTTATACGATACGGTATAGGGGTAGTACCAGCTGTTCCAGTATCCTCCCCAATAGCCCGGATACCAGTATCCCGGATAGTCCCACCACCAATAGGGGCTGCTGTAATTGGTAAAATAATAGGTGCTTTCGATGTAGCTTACCTGTATTCCTACGTCGGCGAATTCTTTATCCATGACTTGGTCGTAACCATACTTTGTCATGTTGTCGATAACGGTCGTGAGTAATTCTTCCGACTGCTCGTTATTCCAGTACGAAGGCGTTTTGCTTGAAGTGATGAGCAAAATACTGTCGGGAATGTAGAAGGTGTCGAAGTTTTTGAAATTTTCGCTTGTGTCGTAGTCGGTGTAGACGAGAAAGTTACCGCTGAGTTTCGACGTGTCCGGGTCTTTTTGGCAAGATGCCATCAGGAGTAAGACGAGGAGTAGGGGTGTTAGTTTTTTCATTTTTCTTCCCATTTTAGGTTATTATTAAGAATCTTTTCCCTAATAACAACACTGTACGTGGAAAGTTTTATATAATCGAAATTATTTAATGAAATATTCGTAAAAACCGGTACCTACACCTACAAGCGACATGATGATGATAATGATGCCGATACTCCGGTTGATCAGCCACAGACTGCGCAGATTGAAACGGCTGCGTACTTTGTCGATGATAAATGTGATGGTGAGCCACCAAATAAAAGCACCGAGGATAATCGATGCGTATCCGAGTATATAGTGGCCTACTTTCATTTCGGGCAGGAAAAAGTTGAGGCGGGCAAATAAGCCGATAAGAAGCAAAAGAATCAGTGGGTTGGAGAGTGTGAGGAGGAACGACGAGGCGAAATCCTGAGTGAAAGAGCTTTTTTGATTGAGCCTTTTGCGAATGTTCCGGGCGGGATTCTGTCTGTAAAGGTAAATGCCGAAACAGGTAAGGACAAGGCTTCCGGCGATTTGAAGAGGGGCTTGATTATTCTCTATGAAGTCGACGACGATCGATAGCCCAAATCCGGTGAGCATGGCGTAGAATAAATCCGACAGAGAGGCTCCGATTCCTGTTGCCAGCCCCGACCGACGTCCCTTGTTGAGGGTACGTTGTATGCACAACACGCCGATAGGTCCCATAGGGGCCGATACCAATATTCCGATGGCTAATCCTCGGAAAATGATGTATATAAGCAATTCTACTGTGGCCATAAATTCACCGGCGGCTTTATTTCGAGCGGCTTATCGGTATTTCGTTGTTGCAAATATAGCGATTATTCCCGAAAATACTTTTCTTTTATTCTTTTATAACCCGTCGCTTTTCATTACATTTGCACACAAATAAACGTTTTGTTTTGTAACCCTTTTCTGATCATACACACATAAAACAATAGAGAATGGTACTTTTCTTTAAAACCCCCGAACAACAGATTATCGCTGTTGATGTTATGCACGAATTATCGGCCCGGGAGGTCGAAAAGCTGAGCTGGCTTTTCGGTCGGGCGCAGTTGCTTGCCGAGACCCGTCTCGACGGTTGGTTTGTCGGCCCCCGTAAAGAGATGATTACCCCGTGGAGTACCAATGCCGTGGAAATTACGCAGAATATGGGGCTCGAAGGTATTCTCCGCATAGAGGAATATTTTCCCGTCGCCGACGGAAATGCCGAGCATGATCCCATGTTGCAACGCATGTACGACGGTATCGACCAGAAAATATTTGAAATTAATAAAAAGCCCGATCCCATCGTCTATATCGATGATATTGTCGCATATAATGCGCAGGAAGGTTTGGCTTTGAGCGATGAAGAAGTTAAGTACCTCAATGATTTGAGTAAGAAACTCGGACGGAAACTTACCGATAGCGAAGTGTTCGGTTTTTCGCAAGTGAATTCAGAACATTGCCGACATAAAATTTTTAACGGCGTATTCATTATCGATGGAGAGGAAAAGGAAAGTTCGCTTTTTAAACTCATCAAAAGAACATCGGAAGAGAATCCCAATAAGCTCGTTTCGGCCTATAAAGACAATGTCGCTTTCAACAAAGGACCGGTTGTCGAGCAGTTTGCGCCGGCTACGCAAGACAAACCCGACTTTTTCGAGATAAAAGATATCGATACGGTTATTTCCCTCAAAGCCGAAACACATAATTTCCCGACGACCGTAGAACCATTCAATGGTGCGGCGACAGGTACAGGCGGAGAAATCCGCGACCGTCTCGGCGGTGGTAAAGCCAGCCTTCCCATTGCCGGTACGGCTGTGTATATGACTTCATATCCCCGCAGTGAAGAAGGTCGTGAGTGGGAAGAGGCTATGCCTCCCCGCAAGTGGTTGTATCAGACACCGGAGCAGATCCTTATCAAAGCGTCGAACGGAGCGTCGGACTTCGGTAATAAATTCGGTCAGCCTCTTATTTGCGGTTCTTTGCTCACATTCGAACATGCCGAGAATTATAAGAAATTTGCTTATGACAAGGTTATAATGTTGGCCGGCGGTGTAGGTTTCGCGGCTATGCGAGATGCCTTGAAAGGCGAGGCTGCCCCCGGGGAAAAAGTCGTTGTTATGGGCGGTGATAATTACCGCATCGGTATGGGGGGCGGTGCTGTCTCTTCGGTTGAGACCGGTCGGTATGCCAATGCTATCGAACTGAATGCCGTGCAACGGGCCAATCCCGAGATGCAAAAACGGGTTTCGAATGTTATTCGTGCTTTGGCCGAGAGTAGCGAAAATCCTATCATCTCTATTCATGACCATGGAGCCGGAGGCCATCTCAATGCGCTTTCGGAGTTGGTCGAGTCGACCGGCGGAAAAATAGATATGGCCGAGTTGCCTGTTGGAGATCCTACCTTATCGGCGAAAGAAATTGTCGGTAACGAGAGTCAGGAGCGCATGGGTATGCTTATTGCCGAGAAAAATATCGAGCATGTGCGCCGTATCGCCGAGCGCGAACGCGCACCGATGTATGTCGTCGGCGAGACTACCGATGACCATCGTTTTGTGTTCGAGCAGAAAGACGGTGTACGTCCCATCGACCTCAATATGGAAGATATGTTCGGTAAAGCTCCGCGTACCGTTATGCGCGATGAAACCGTCGAAGAAAAATATGAAGATGTAACATATAATGCGGCTGATATTCACCAATATGTCGAGCAGGTATTGCAGCTCGAAGCGGTCGCATGTAAAGATTGGCTTACCAATAAGGTCGACCGTTCGGTAACAGGAAAAGTCGCTCGTCAGCAATGTCAGGGAGAAATACAGTTGCCGTTGAGCGATTGCGGCGTCGTTGCGCTCGATTATCGCGGAAAAGCCGGTATCGCCACATCGATAGGACATGCTCCTCAGGCGGCAATGATCGATCCGGCTGCCGGTTCGGTGCTGTCGGTTGCCGAGGCATTGACCAATATCGTATGGGCGCCTCTGTCCGAAGGTCTCGATAGTGTGTCTCTGAGTGCCAACTGGATGTGGCCGTGCAAAAATCCCGGAGAAGATGCTCGTCTTTACAAAGCTGTCGAGGCATGCAGTCGCTTTGCCTGCGAGTTGGGTATCAATATCCCGACCGGAAAAGACAGCCTTTCGATGACCCAGAAGTATGGTGATGAAAAGGTATATTCTCCCGGAACCGTCATTATCTCGGCCGGAGCCGAAGTAAGCGATGTGAAGAAAGTCGTATCGCCCGTATTGGTGCGAGATGCCCGTACAGCGGTTTATTATATCGATTTTTCATTCGATGCACTTTCATTGGGAGGTTCTGCATTTGCTCAATCTCTCGGGAAAGTAGGTTGTCAGGCGCCTACCGTACAGGACAGCGAGTATTTTGCGTCGGCCTTCAATGCGATACAACAACTTATTTCCGAAGACCTTATATTGGCTGGACATGATATTTCGGCCGGAGGTATGATTACAGCCCTGTTGGAAATGAATTTTGCGAATGCCGAGGGCGGTCTCGAAGTGAAACTCGATAAATTGCCCGAAAAGGATCTTATCAAAATATTGTTCAGTGAGAATCCCGGTGTGCTTATTCAGGTCAAAGACCGGAAAGCTGTCGAGAAAATACTCGAAGAGGCCGGTGTAGGTTATGCTGTTGTGGGGCACCCGTGCAGCGAACGCCATATCCTCGTCAGCAAAGACGGTGCCGAATATCTTTTCGGTATCGACCATTTACGTGATGTATGGTTCTCGTCATCGTATCTGCTCGACCGTAAACAAAGCGGTGAAGCTCATGCTAAGGCCCGTTTCCTCAATTATAAAGAACAGCCGTTGCATTATCGTTTCGGTAAGAATTTTACCGGAAAGATGGAACAGTATGGCATCTCGGCCGACCGTCGTAAGCCGTCGGGCATAAAAGCGGCGATCATTCGCGAAAAAGGCGTGAACGGCGATCGTGAGATGGCTTATTCGCTTTACCTTGCCGGTTTTGATGTGAAAGATGTGCATATGACCGATTTGATAAGTGGTCGCGAAACGCTCGAAGATGTGAATATGATCGTTTATTGCGGCGGTTTCTCCAATTCCGATGTACTCGGTTCTGCAAAAGGTTGGGCCGGAGGTTTCCTTTGGAATGAAAAAGCCAAGAAAGCCCTCGATAATTTCTATGCTCGCCCCGATACGCTCAGCTTGGGTATTTGCAACGGTTGCCAGTTGATGGTGGAGTTGGGCTTGCTTACACCCGATCATGAGGAGAAACCCCGTATGTTGCATAATGATTCGCACAAGTTCGAGTCGCAATTCCTCGGTCTCACCATACCCAAGAACAATTCGGTGATGTTCGGTTCTCTTTCAGGAGATAAGTTGGGTATTTGGGTTGCTCACGGAGAAGGAAAATTCAGCTTCCCTTATGAATTGGATAAGTACAATGTCGTTGCGCAGTATAGCTACGATGCCTATCCGGCCAATCCCAACGGTTCGCCTTGCGCAGTGGCAGGTATCGCTTCGGCCGACGGTCGTCATTTGGCGATGATGCCTCACCTCGAGCGAGCTATTTTCCCGTGGCAATGGGGGTATTATCCCGACAATCGCAAAGACGATGAAGTCTCTCCGTGGATAGAAGCCTTTGTAAATGCCCGGAAATGGGTCGAAAATATTAAAAAATAACCTAAAACCTGAATTTTTGCTATGGGTGGTTTTTTTGGAACCATAAAGAAAACGAATTGCGTAGCCGATCTTTATTACGGTGTCGACTATAATTCCCATTTGGGAACGAAACGGGGAGGTATGGTAACCTTTGATAAAGGTTACTTCACCCGTTCTATACATAATATCGAAAGCTCTTATTTCCGTACGAAATTCGAAGCCGATCTGCCCACTTTTTCCGGAAATTCGGGTATTGGTATCATCAGCGATACCGATGCACAACCGATTATTTTTAGCTGTCATTTAGGTAAGTTCGCTATCGTTACGGTCGCAAAAGCCAATAATTTATCGGAACTGGAAAAAGAATTGCTCGATAAAGGCCATCATTTTTGCGAACATAGCAACGGTATTACCAATCAGACGGAGTTGATAGGTACGCTGATATCCGAAGGGAAGGATTATGTCGACGGCATAGAAAATGTGCAAAACAAGCTCAAAGGATCGTGCTCGATGCTGCTCCTTACCGAGAACGGTATCATTGCCGCTCGCGACAAATATGGTCGTACACCTATACTCGTGGGCAAGGGTAAAGACGGGTATGCCGTGTCGTCGGAGTCGTGCAGTTTTCCCAATCTCGGTTATGAAACGACCTATAATGTGGGACCCGGTGAGGTCGTACTTGTTACGGCCGACGGTTTTACCCAGTTGCGTAAGCCCAACAAAAAAATGCAGATTTGCTCTTTCCTATGGGTATATTACGGTTACCCCGTGTGTGAATACGAGGGTAAGAATGTAGATCGTATGCGGTTTGAGTGCGGTTGCGAGATGGGAGAAAAAGACGATGTGGAGGTCGATTTTGTTTCGGCTATTCCCGACTCGGGTATCGGTATGGCTTTGGGTTATTCCGAAGGTAAGAAAATCCCGTACAAACGGGGTATTGTGAAATATACACCTACTTGGCCTCGTAGTTTCACTCCCCCTACACAGGAATTGCGCGAGTTGGTTGCAAAGATGAAATTGATACCCAATCCCGATCTTATCAACGGCAAACGTGTTGTATTTTGCGATGACTCCATCGTCCGGGGTACGCAGTTGCGCGATAATGTGTGCGACCTTTTCCGCTGCGGGGCGAAAGAAGTGCACATGCGTATCAGTTGTCCGCCGTTGGTATATCCCTGCCGGTTTGTCAACTTTACGGCATCGAAATCGGAACTTGAACTTATCACCCGTCGTGTTATCCAGCAATTCGAAGGTGATCATACTAAAAATCTCGAAGCTTATACCAAGACCGATTCTCCCGAGTACAAACGTATGGTGGAGGAAATCCGTCGGCAGTTGAAGATAACTTCTCTTAAATTCAATCCGCTCGAAACGATGGTCAAAGCCATAGGCTTGCCCAAAGAGTGTATATGTACACATTGTTTCGATGGAAGCAGTTACGAGTAAGTTTTTATCGGATAAGGAAGCGGGGCAACAAATTTTTGTTGCCCCGCTTCCTTGATAATATGGTAAGATTTCCTATATTTGCTATCGAGCATATATTGTTTTAAATATGATTGACCATGAAAAGAATAGTTTTGATCATCCGTCCTTTTTGTATTATTTTATTGTCGGTTGTCGGTGTATTGTCGATATCTTCATTCCGCAGTATGGCGGGAACACCGTCTCCGTATGTGTTGATGCAAATTTCTCCTTATGAGAAACAAAAAATACAAGGTTATCTCGACAAGGCGTGGGCATGTTATCTGAAAAAAGATTACGATGCTGCTTTGCAGTGGTGGCGTCGTGCAGCCAAACATAATGTGGCTGCGGCACAATATAATATAGGCTTGTGTTATGAACGGGGAACCGGAGTGAAGCAAAATATGAAAACGGCAATCGGCTGGTATGAGAAAGCGGCCGACCAAAATTTTCCCGGGGCGCAGTACAATCTTGCCTATTGTTATGCCGAGGGAAAAGGAGTGAAACAAGATTATAAGAAAGCATTTGAATGGTGGCGTGCTGCTGCCGGACTGGGATTGCCCGAGGCGCAATACAGTGTGGGGTGGTGCTATTATGAAGGAAAGGGGGTAAAACAGGATTACGATGAAGCTCTTAAATGGTATCGTCTTGCTGCCGAGCAAGGCAATAGCGATGCCATAGCCGCACTCTCGGAGTTGGGAGAAGAATTATAATGTATGGCTTACGTTTTCTGCAAAATGAATAGAATCTGTATGTTGCCAAAACCGTTGATATGTTATGCATTGGCTTTAACTTTGTTACTAGCTATGTCGCTTCCTGCGGAACTGTGTGCCGAACCTGTTTTGAAGGAATTGTCAAGGGAAGATATTTTTGCATATCCACCAAAATCGTCTTTTCGGGTAACACGTTGGTTACGTAAAGCCGATAAATTTAAAACGAAAGGGCGTATCGAAAAGGCCGTGTTATATTATATCAAGGCGGCAGAACGAAATGATGCCAGGGGACAATACCTGTTGGGCCTGTGTTATAATGAGGGATATGGTGTTCCTTCTGACGGAGATAAATCTTTACACTGGATTTCTCTGTCGGCCGAACAAGGATATCTTCCGGCTCAGTTCTTTTTAGGTCAGGTTTATTTTATGCGGCGATGGGTAGGCGATGACCAAAAGGCTTTTACCTATTACAGAGAAGCTGCTCTTCAAGGCCATACCGAAGCACAGTATAATGTGGGCTGGTGTTATTTTTCAGGTTTCGGAGTAGAACCTGACAATGATGAGGCCTTTCGCTGGATAAGAAAGTCGGCCGAAAAAGGTTATAGCAAGGCTCAGGAGGGTATGGGATTGGCGTACTATTTTGGTGATAAGGGTATGGAACAAGACTATAAATTGGCGGCTAATTGGTTCGAGAGAGCTGCCGAACAAGGGGAACTTTTATCTCAGTTCTATTTGGCCACTCTATATTTCTACGGTATGGGGGTGGAAGCAGATACTGTAAAGGCTTTTTCATGGTATAAAGAGTCGGCAGAGCGTGGATATATGTGGTCTCAAAATAAGATGGGCGATATTTATGAGCGGGGTGAGGGAGTAGAACCCGATAGTTCAGCGGCTTTTTTATGGTATAAGAAAGCTGCCGAACAAGGTCTTGATGGTGCGCAAAATAATATGGGTCGCTGTTATCTTAAAGGTATAGGCGTCGAAAAAAATCCTGAATTGGCCGTGGAGTGGTATCAGCGTTCTTCACAAAATGGAAACATGTATGCCATGACCAATCTGGCTTGGTGCTATATGCAGGGGTGTGGAATTGAGAAGAATCCCAAAAAGGCCTTTTCTTACTATCGTAAAGCGGCAGATTTGCACTATGCTGAGGCCTATCTTGAATTGGGAAAATGCTATTTGAATGGCAATGGTGTAGAGCAGAACTTTGCCGAAGCCGGTATTTGCTTTCATCGGGCGGCAGGTGCCGGTGTAAAAAATGCATATGAGACTTTGGGGCGTTTTTATGAGTGTGATAGTACCGGATTCCATGACGATAAAGAAGCTTTTGATTGGTATAAATTGGCTGCGGATAGTGGATCGTCTTATGCAATTTGGCGTTTAGGGTACTTTTATTATTTAGGTCGTGTTGTGGAGCAGGACTATGACAGAGCCATAGAATATTTTAGCAAGGTGTGCCATGTTAGTAGAACGGCTTTGCTGAATATGGGCGATTGTTATAGAGATATGAAGGTGTATGATCGGGCTCTCGATTGTTACAGGGAGGCTTATCGGCGTGGATATGTGCGGTCGGCTTGTCGCATGGCTTTGATGTATGAAGAGGGATTGGGTGTACCGGTCTATAAAGATGAAGCCAAGAGATTGCTTTTGGCTGCTGTCGAGGCCGGTGATTCTTATGCGCAGTACTTGGTGGGTTTACGCTATATCGACGGCCGTATGGGAAAGACCGATGCCGCATTGGCTATGGAATATTTCTCGGCTGCTGCCCGGCAAGGGCAAGTCAATGCGTTGCATAAGTTGGGAGATTGTTACTGGAACGGAAAAATCGTCGCACGCGATTATGGCAAGGCCTATGACTATTTCTTTCAGGCTGCACAGGACGGACATATTCTCTCCTGTCAAAAGGTAGGAGAGTGCTATCGTCTGGGATTGGGCATTGAACAGAACGACACATTGGCTTTCGAATGGTATATGCGTGCGGCTGAGCAAAATTCCCGTGTGGCGCAAAAATCGGTAGGTGATTGTTATTTCAACGGTCGTGGTGTAGAACAAAATGACACGTTGGCTTTTCAATGGTATTTACAGTCTGCCGAACGTGGATTTCCTGCTGCGCAACTTGTAGTTGGCGATTGTTACCGGGAGGGGCGAGGAGTGGAGGAAAATGTGGCAGAAGCTATGAAATGGTATGATTTGGCTGCCAAAACAGGTATCGTTTCAGCTCGGAAAAAATTGGCGGAAATGCAGAGCGGGAATTTGTAAAAGAAACGTTTTTTCGGGTAATGTTATTATCGGTTACGACGTCTTTGAGTGAAAGATGTTACGGAAGTCGTTTGTACGTGAGCGGTATAGTGCAAAATTTGTCATTTTGCCATAAATATACTGAGTTTGTACTTGATAGATTTTGAATGAGGGTTATTGGGGAGGTAAATATTGTGAAATATTTGACGTTTTGATAGAAAATAATTCTCTTTTCTCTTGCATGTCTCGGAGAATTTTGTATTTTTGTTGTACTAAAATAACCTCTTAAAATCTAAGACTATGAACATTCAAGCGATTATGAATAACCTTTCGGCCAAACACCCCGGTGAATCGGAATATTTACAGGCCGTACATGAAGTATTGCTTTCGATCGAAGATGTTTATAACCAGCACCCCGAGTTTGAAAAAGCAAAGCTCATAGAACGTATGGTCGAACCCGACCGTATTTTTACATTTAAAGTACCTTGGGTCGATGATAAAGGCGAAGTACAGGTGAATCTCGGCTATCGGGTACAGTTCAACAATGCCATAGGTCCGTACAAAGGCGGTATCCGTTTCCATGCATCGGTCAATCTTTCTATTTTGAAGTTTCTCGGTTTTGAGCAGACATTCAAGAACGCACTCACCACTTTGCCTATGGGTGGAGGAAAAGGTGGTTCCGATTTTAGTCCGCGTGGAAAATCCGATGCCGAGATTATGCGTTTCTGTCAGGCTTTTATGTTGGAGTTATGGCGTCATCTCGGCCCCGATACCGATGTCCCGGCAGGCGATATAGGCGTGGGTGGTCGTGAAGTCGGCTATATGTTCGGTATGTATAAGAAATTGGCTCGCGAACATACCGGTACGTTTACCGGTAAAGGACTCGAATACGGAGGTTCTTTGGTACGTCCCGAAGCAACGGGATTTGGAGGCCTTTATTTTGTGAAGCAGATGCTGGATACAAAAGGTATCGATATCAAGGGCAAGACGATTGCTATCAGCGGATTCGGTAATGTCGCTTGGGGTGCGGCGACCAAAGCGACCCAGTTGGGTGCGAAGGTCGTTACGATTTCGGGTCCAGACGGTTATGTATATGATCCCGACGGTATCTGTGGAGAAAAAATAGATTATATGCTCGAATTGCGGGCATCGGGCAACGATATAGTGGAACCGTATGCCGAGAAATATGGAGTGCAGTTCTTCCCCGACCGCCGTCCGTGGGAACAGAAAGTAGATATAGCTCTGCCATGTGCCACGCAAAACGAGCTCGATGAGGACGATGCGCGTCGTTTGATCGATAATGGTGTGTTGTGTGTCGGTGAAATTTCCAATATGGGTTGCCGTCCCGAGGCTATTGACCTTTTCATCAAGAATCGTATCATGTATGGCCCGGGAAAGGCTGTCAATGCAGGAGGCGTGGCTACGTCGGGATTGGAAATGACGCAGAATGCCATGCATATCAGTTGGAGTGCCGAGGAGGTCGACCAGCGTCTGCACGGCATCATGCGCGATATCCATACACAATGCGTGAAGTATGGTACCGAGCCTGATGGTTATATCAACTATATGAAAGGTGCCAATATCGCCGGATTTATGAAAGTGGCCAAAGCCATGCTGGCACAAGGAATTTTGTAAGATCCATATCATCAAGAAATAGGCCGGCAAGAATTGCCGGCCTATTTCTTGATACAGAATTCCATAGATGGGGTTATAAGGAAAGAATTGAATATTTTTAACGGTTCGTATTACCTTCTTTTTCAATATTAGTTACATCGGAGTAAGTTAATATGGGAAAAGTTCCTTCTTGTAAATCACACTTTCTTTTCCGATTTTCGCAGCATGAAACAACACAAGTATGTTGAAGTTAACGATTGTCTCATTTTAAATTTTAGTATTATGTCGAAAAGAGTAGCTGTTTTGGCGGTGAATCCGGTAAACGGATTTGGTTTGTTCCAGTATTTGGAAGCTTTTTATGAAAACAAAATCGAGTACAAAGTATATGCTGTATCTGATACGACAGATATACGTACGAATTCGGGGATTGCCATAAAAACCGATGATACGATTGCTCATCTCAAAGGGCATTCCGGAGATTTCGATGCTCTTGTCTTTTCTTGTGGCGATGCCGTACCGGTATTTGCCGAGCATGCTTCGGAGGAGTATAATGTCGTGTTGCTCGATGTAATCAGGGAGTTTGCGCAGGCCGATAAATTGATGATAGGACATTGTGCTGCGGCACTGATGTTTGAAATTGCAGGTATTGCAGAAGGGAAAAGAATGGCGATACATCCGTTGGCAAAACCGGCCATACAGCATGGTGTGGCGACCGATGAGCCGTATGAAACAGATGGTAAATTTTATACGGCGCAATGTGAACATACGCTTCCTGCGTTGCTTCCCTCTCTATTGGAGATACTGAAATAGTAACCCTATCGGGTCGTGAGAAGACGGTAAAAGAGTTTTCACAGCTCTTTTGCCGTCTTCTTGTTTGGGAGAATATCGGGAAAAGAGAAAACGGAATATATCATTTGTATTTCGAGTCATATCGGGAAGTCGGCAAAAATGTTTTTAATGGGAGGTGTATGGTTGTTTTTTTATACTTTATGTTGCTGTTTTGAGTCTGAAATCATATATTTGTAAAATGAATCATTCGGTTTGATACCGTAAGGAATAATAAAACAATAACCTATGAGTCTAAAAATTGTGGTACTTGCCAAGCAGGTACCTGATACCCGTAATGTGGGAAAAGATGCCATGAAAGCCGACGGTACTGTCAATCGTGCCGCTCTCCCCGCTATCTTTAATCCCGAGGACCTGAATGCGCTGGAACAAGCCCTTCAGCTCAAAGAGAAATATCCCGGAACAGTCGTGAAATTACTGACGATGGGGCCTCCCCGTGCTGCCGACATCATTCGTGAAGGCCTCTATCGTGGTGCCGATGGTGGTGTGCTGCTCACCGACCGCGCCTTTGCCGGAGCCGATACGTTGGCCACGTCGTATGCATTGGCTTGTGCCGTACGTAAGATGGGAGAGTTCGATCTCGTTATCGGTGGTCGTCAGGCCATCGACGGTGATACCGCACAAGTCGGTCCGCAAGTGGCGGAGAAATTGGGAATCCCCCAAATTACCTATGCGGAGGAAATTGTCAGTGCCGAAAAGGGAAAGGTCGTGGTGAAACGTCGGCTCGAACGCGGTGTGGAGACAGTCGAAGCATCTTATCCCGTCGTCATAACCGTGAATGGAAGTGCCGACGATTGCCGCCCCCGTAATGCCAAAGCTACTCAAAAGTACAAATATGCCAAGACGCAGAGTGAACGCCAGGCCGACGATAGCTCCTATTTTTGCGCTTTGTGCGAGGATCGGCCTTATCTCAATCTTACCGAATGGGGTGTGGCCGATGTCGATGCCGACCTTTCACAAGTAGGATTGGCGGGTTCGCCGACGAAGGTAAAACAAATCGAGAATATCGTTTTTCAGGCCAAAGAGAGCAAGACCCTTACCGCCTCGGATTCCGACATCGAAGATTTGATGAAAGAATTGATTGTGAACCATACTATCGGATAATAACCTGTCGCGGCGGTTCTTTTGCAGGATCGCCCCGCAAAATTCAGAAACGATATGAATAATTTATTTGTATATTGCGAAATAGAAGACGGAGTTATTGCCGACGTCAGCCTTGAACTGCTCACAAAAGGACGTTCTTTGGCCCATCAACTCCATTGTAAACTCGAAGCTCTCGTTATCGGTCATCAGCTCGACGATGTCGCAGCACAAGTATTTTCCTATGGGGTAGATACCCTTTATTTGGCCGACGATTCTCGCCTCTATCCTTATACCTCGCAGCCGCATGCTTCGGTATTGATCAATCTCTTCCGCGAGCAGAAACCGCAGGTTTGTCTCATGGGGGCCACGTGCATAGGTCGGGATCTCGGCCCGCGCGTATCTTCGGCTTTGCACAGCGGACTTACGGCCGATTGTACATCGCTCGAAATCGGTACCTATGAAGATAAGAAGGAGGGAAAAAACTATGAAAACCTGCTTTATCAGATACGCCCCGCTTTCGGTGGAAATATTGTGGCGACCATCGTCAATCCCGAGTGCCGACCTCAAATGGCTACCGTGCGTGAAGGCGTGATGAAGAAAGAAATATGGTCGCCCGACCACAAAGGCGAGATTGTACAACTCGATGTCTCGAAATATGTCTCCGATACCGATTTCGTCGTTTCGGTCATTGATCGTCAGATGGAGAAATCGAAGGTCAATATCAAGTCTTCTCCTATCATCGTTGCCGGAGGTTATGGGGTAGGTTCGAAAGAAAATTTCAAACTTCTTTTCGACTTGGCCGATGCTATCGGGGCCGAGGTAGGTGCTTCGCGGGCTGCTGTCGATGCTGGGTTTACCGATCACGACCGTCAGATCGGTCAGACGGGTGTTACCGTTCACCCCAAACTATATATCGCTTGCGGTATCTCCGGACAGATACAGCACATTGCCGGTATGCAAGACAGTTCGATAATCATTTCTGTCAACAGCGATCCCGGTGCACCTATCAATGCGATAGCCGATTATGTGATTACCGGCACAGTCGAAGATGTGTTACCCAAAATGATAAAGTATTACAAGAAAAACAGCAAATAACCGAGGATTATGGCCAATTTTTTTACCGATAACAGTGATTTGAAACATCACTTGACACACCCGCTCATGCAGCGGATTGTGGCTTTGAAAGAACGTGAATATGCCGATGCCCGGAAATATGACTATGCACCCGTCGACTTCGAGGATGCTATGGATAGTTATGAAAAAGTGCTTGAAATCGCCGGTGAAATCTGCGGTGAAATCGTAGCGCCCAATGCCGAGAGCGTCGATCACGAAGGCCCGCGCGTAGTCGACGGCCATGTCGAATATGCTTCGGGTACGGCTCGTAACCTCGATGCTTTGGTGAAAGCCGGTCTTATGGGTATCTCCCTTCCCCGTCGTTATGGCGGGCTCAATTTTTCGCTTGTGCCGTATATCATGGCGGCCGATATGGTGAGCCGTGCCGATGCCGGGTTTGTGAATATTTGGGGATTGCAAGATTGCGCCGAAACGATCTATGAGTTTGCCAGCGAAGACCAGAAACAACGTTTTCTGCCCCGTGTATGCGCCGGTGAAACGATGGCGATGGATTTGACCGAACCCGATGCCGGCTCGGATCTTCAATCGGTCATGCTCAAAGCGACGTACAGTGAGGCCGACGGTTGTTGGTATCTCAACGGTGTGAAGCGTTTTATCACCAATGGCGACGGACATATATCGTTGGTTCTTGCCCGTTCCGAAGAGGGAACGAAAGACGGTCGCGGCCTCTCGATGTTCATTTATGACAAAAACGATGGTGGCGTTACCGTGCGTCGCATCGAAAATAAAATGGGTATCAAAGGTTCGCCGACTTGCGAATTGGTGTTCCGCAATGCCAAAGCCGAACTTTGCGGCGACCGCAAGATGGGGCTTATCAAATATGTCATGGCGTTGATGAACGGTGCACGTCTGGGTATTGCTGCACAATCGGTGGGTGTATCCGAGGCCGCCTATCGCGAAGCCCTCTCTTATGCCCGTGAACGCCGCCAGTTCGGTAAAGCCATTATAGAATTCCCTGCCGTGTCGGAAATGCTTTCATTGATGAAAGCCAAGCTCGATGCATCGCGTTCGTTACTTTATGAGACGACCCGTTTTGTCGATATGTACAAGACGCTCGAAGACATCTCGAAAGAACGTAAACTCGAAAAGGAGGAACGTGATGAGATGAAGCGTTACCAAAAGCAGGCCGATGCCTTTACCCCGATGTCGAAAGGTATGGGCAGCGAGTTCTGCAACCAGAATGCCTATGATTGTGTACAGATACACGGCGGTTCAGGGTTTATGAAAGATTATGCCTGCGAACGCATCTACCGCGATGCCCGTATCACATCGATTTACGAAGGTACGACGCAGTTGCAAGTGGTTGCTGCTATACGCCACGTTACCACGGGAACGTACCTCAATATGATGCACTATTATGAGGAGCAGGAAGTGTCGGGCGACTTGCAGACTTTACGTACCCGCCTCAAAGACCTTGCGGCTCTTTATGCAGAAACGGTAGAGAAGGTAGTTGCTACGAAAGACAATGATTATATCGACTTCCAAGCTCGCCGTATGGTAGAGATGGCCGGACATATCATCATGAGTCACCTGTTGATTCTCGATACCGAGCGTAATGATTCGTTCCGTACGTCGGCTGAAGTATATATTCGTTATGCCGATGCCGAGGTGCGGAAAAATGCAGCTTTCATCGCTTCTTTCGACATCAATGATATGACTTACTATCGTCGGGATTGATGATTGTTTGTTTCTGATATTTTACGTCCGGAAGTTTTTTGCCTTCCGGACGTTTTTTATTGTTACAGGTTTCTTGTATTTGCTTGAAAGGTATGGACGAAAAATGTCAGCCCATTTATTGAGGAAATGAGTATATGCTTATAGCAATGTTTTCTTTTAGGTAGGGAGGCGTACTATTTATAGGAAGTGTCGCGTTAGCGGAGTGACGAATTTCCGCCATAGTGCTGCGATGTGTATGAGATTTATATGTGTTTGGAGTATATGTTTTTGAGGGGTTTTCCAAAGAGCAAAAACGCTCCTATTCGTGATTTGTAAATCAGTTTGATGATGTATACACAGACGATTAAAACGATGATTGATATGAGTGGTGAGACTATAAAATTGAAAAGAAAAAAATTCAAGTTGTCAAAGTTTAAGTATCGGGCAAGAAATGTTTCCAGTATGAAAGATTGAAGTATGTATATTCCTAATGTGTATTGTCCCCATGAGCTGCATGTTTGGAGTAATTTGGATTTTATATTCTGACCGAACGTTTTTTGAAATAAAGCAATAAAAGTCAGACCGCCGGTAATTCCTATGATGATACGATAGAGGTGTTTATAAGAGAATTCGGCAATAGAATATATGTCCATGTTTGTTAATGCTGTCCGTAAACTGGGTTTTTGCCAAAAAGTTTCGTCCCAAAAACAAAGTAAAACGATAAAAAGTACGATGAGTATAAAGTAGAAATGTTGGATCGTTCGTGTAAATTTTGCGGAATTTTTTAATTCCACTCCGATTAAAAATGCCGGAAACATTAAAGGTACTTGATAGTAGGGGATTAGTTGGCTGATAAATAGGGCTATGACAATCCATATAGGTTTTCTCAGCTTGCAATTGTAACCGCAGTGTGCAATGATATAACAAATAAAACAACTTTTTAGAAACCAAAATCCATATATTAAGGAGGATGTGAGGGTATTTATGAAAAGTTGGTTTGTCCTTGTAGAGGCAATGATTGTAAAAATTATGGTCCATGATACACATGGAAGGAGAAGCTGTCGGCTCTTTTTTGTTATCAATTCTGTAAAACGCAACTTCATAGATGATGCCGAGAAATATCCTGAGATCATCATAAAAAGAGGCATGTGAAACGAGTATATATATCGATAAACAGGTTCGTCTGAATATTGGCTGGATAAAAAATATTGAATACAATGCCCCTACAGAACGAGGAAAATTGCGAAAAGTTTCAGTACGTCAAAATATGGTAAACGTGTTCCGTCCGATTGTGATGATATATTATCCATGATATATATTTTTGAGGTGTAAAATTAAATATTAGATTTTAGAATAAGTCGATTTATAAATGTTTTTTAAATAAAAACTATATTTGGAACGCTTCATGCCATATCGGAAAATTGTTTTTGTATGAGGATATGGTCGTTCGAAATATGTCTTATGCGAAAATTTTCTATCAATTAGCTCGGCTTTTACTCTTATGCCGTTTTATGAATAAAAATTTTAACCATAAAATTTTTTTTTAGTGGATATTATGATATATCTTTGCTCCGCTTTTTCAATCGTATATGATTGTTTTTTATTGCTTTTGCATGAGTTTATTAGGATAGAGGAGTTGGATTATAATAAGAAGAATGATTTAATAGAGGGGAAAGTTTTATGAGGATAGAACAGATAAAAGGTTTTTGCGTACTATTGGGATTGTGGTGCATGGCATGCAGTGTTGCCGCTTATGACTTTAAGAGTAATGGTATTTATTATAGGGTTACGTCGTTGACCGATTCGACGGTGTGTGTGGTTCGCGGCAACACCGAGTATTCCGGGCATGTCGTCGTGCCGTCGTATGTAGAGTACAATACCCGTAAGTTGAGTGTCGTTGCCATTGCTGATCATGCATTCAGCGATTGTAAGGGACTTTTATCTGTTACGATTCCCGGTAGTGTTGTGTCTGTTGGAAATTATGCTTTTGATAATTGCCGCTCTTTAAAGACGGTCATTATAGAAGATGGTAAGACTGAATTGTTATTGGGTTACAATTACTATTACAGCGGTGTCGGGGGAGGAGAAGGCCTTTTTCATGATTCTCCCCTGGATACGCTTTATTTAGGACGTAATATCGATTATCGGCCCGGACTTAATTATGGAAATTCGCCTTTTAATCATAGCGAGTCTTTGTCGGTTCTGACTATCGGTCGGTATGTTTCACAGATACCCGACGGTATGTTTCATGGGTGCACTTCGCTCGTTAAAGTTATCGTATTGAGTGATGAGCCGTTTGTTTTATCCCCTTCTGTTTTTTCGCAGAATGCTTATGTCAACGGTAGTTTGTGTGTTTCGGCATCGTCGGTGGAACTTTTCGATAAGGCAGATGTGTGGAAAAATTTTTTCCGCATAGAAGGTATGTAAGTTTGTTGAGGCTTATAATAAGTTTTCTGTTGTTGGGAATTTCTGTGAAAAAGTAAAAGCGGTTGACAAAACTCTGTCAACCGCTTTTCTATTTAAATAATGCAGTCGATTTTTGATATAAGGGGGTATATTGGAGGTGAGAGATTTGATTTTGTTATCGACATAGACTTGCTTTTCGGTGAGTGTAAATTTTCAGACTGGCTGTTTTTGTTTTTAAGTAGTTTTTTATAAATATCTTTTTGGGAATTTGAATAATATTATATCTTTGCGGTGTAATAATTATTATTAAAATCGTAGTTATGATAAGGAATTTGTTTATTACGGGATTATTGTTTATAATCTCTGTCTTTACATTGTCTGCCCAGAATTACCAAGAGGTGGTTTACCTTAAAAACGGCAGCGTGATACGCGGTACAATCGTCGAACAGCAACCCAATGTTTTATTGAAAATAAAAACGGCCGATGGCAGTATTTTTGTCTACCCGATGAATGAAGT
>OMGY01001134.1_pt1 | contig 26139 bp, 30 predicted proteins | sample 1674461 | NCBI WGS metagenome assembly OMGY01 (sample SAMN05578579, study PRJEB25193) | human gut metagenome | biome: Human Microbiome; feature: human-associated habitat; material: feces | host: Homo sapiens | place: USA:Birmingham
CCCGCAATGCATCTCTCACTGCAGAACTTGAGCCGTTTGCATCGAAAGTATACCGTGCAAAGGTCGTAAAACTCTGATGGCAAGCTGCATGCAGTGCGGTAAAGAGCTGACGCACAATGAAATCGGCGCACACCGCAAATTCATCAACCGCGGCGCAGAACAGTTTTACTGTAAGCAATGCCTCGCCGCGCATCTCGGTGTCACGCCGGAACGGATTGACGAAAAAATTGAACTTTTTAAGCGCCAGGGGTGCACGCTGTTTGTCTGATACTGTAATGAATATTTCAAATGCACAGAGCCGGATTTCCGTAAAATCAGAAATCCGGCTCTGTTATTTTCTTTTTATTCTGGCACCAGATCCACACAGATGATCTCTGGAATGTTGTTGAACCGCGGAATGATTTCCGTATTTCCAAGCCCGGCCGACAGCACCAGATGGCGTTCCCCGTCTTTCGAGTCAAAAACTCCTTTGAGCCGCCCTGGAAACCATCCCATATCCGGCGCATATACCCCGCCAATGCCAGGCAGAATCACCTGCCCGCCGTGGAGATGGCCGGAAAATACACAGTCAATATCCCACTCCTCCACCCCATCATTCTTCAGCCAGGCGATCGGGAGGTGGCTGAGCAGAATTTTATAGCGGTTGGTGTTCTCAAAATCCCACAAAAACATGCACTCACCAGGGTCGGCTTCGCCGGTTTCGAGGTATTTGTCCGAGAGGCAGTAACCGTAGATGCCGCCGATGCGGAGGGGCTGGCCATTAATGGTGATGTCCTGATATTGGTGATTTAGGACGATAGCACCGGCGGATTGATATAATTGTGTGATGTCTCTTTTAAAATTATCCTGGTATTCTATCTCATGATTTCCCAAGGATAGGTAGACGGGAGCAATTTTATGAGAGTATGAAACTTTTTCTGTAAAATAATGTTTGGAAGGTTCTTCTATGATACAATAAATATCATTAGGAGGACCTTTTATTATGGCAAGACAAAAGAAACCGGTACATCGAGTACAAATGACCGAAGGAAAACGAAACATTATCCATCAGCTCCTGGAAGAGTATGATATCCAGTCTGCTGAAGACATCCAGGATGCGCTCAAGGATCTTTTAGGCGGTACCATTAAGGAAATGATGGAAGCGGAAATGGACGATCATCTCGGCTATGAAAAATCAGAACGTTCGGATAATGATGATTACCGCAATGGGTATAAGCGCAAACAGGTCAACAGCCGATATGGATCGATGGAAATCGAAGTGCCGCAGGACCGAAAATCAACATTTGAACCACAGGTGGTGAAAAAACGTCAGAAAGATATTTCTGATATTGATCAGAAGATCATTTCCATGTATGCCAAAGGAATGACTACCCGACAGATTTCCGAAACCATCGAAGGTATTTATGGCTTTGAAACCTCGGAGAGTTTTATTTCCGATGTAACCGATAAGATCCTGCCACAGATCGAAGACTGGCAGAACCGGCCGTTGGACGAAGTCTATCCCATTCTCTACATTGACGCAATTCACTATTCCGTAAGAGATAATGGTGTGATCCGAAAGCTTGCAGCTTACGTGATTCTTGGAATCAACACGGAAGGAAAGAAAGAGGTTCTGACCATCAGCGTTGGCGACAACGAAAGCGCAAAATACTGGCTTTCCGTTATGAACGAACTGAAAAACCGGGGTGTCAAAGATGTATTAATCATCTGTGCAGATGGTTTAACCGGCATCAAAGAAGCAATCGCTGCTGCTTTTCCAAAAACCGAGTATCAGCGCTGTATCGTACACCAGGTAAGAAACACACTGAAATATGTCCCTGACAAGGACAGAAAAGCATTTGCAGCGGATCTGAAGACCATTTATCAGGCCGCAGATGAAAAGAAAGCGCTGGCAGCCTTAGATCGTGTAACTGAAAAATGGTCTCCCAAATATCCGAATTCCATGAAACGCTGGAAGGATAACTGGGATGCCATCTCTCCAATTTTCAAGTTTTCAACGACGGTCAGAACGGTGATTTATACCACCAATGCGATTGAATCCCTGAATTCCACCTACCGGAAGCTGAATCGGCAGAGAAGCGTATTCCCAAGCGATACGGCCCTTTTAAAAGCGCTGTACCTGGCCACTTTTGAGGCTACGAAAAAATGGACCAGTACGATTCGAAACTGGGCGCAGGTATATGGCGAACTGAGTATTATGTACGAAGGTCGTCTTCCAGAATAACGAGTAAACCGACGATCAAGACAGGCGGAAAACCGCCTGCTCTTGACATGCCATTCAACAACTGTTATATATAAAACAAGGGTGAAAAGCTCAAACTGTAAGCTCACCACCCTTGCATATCATAGAAGAATCTTATTTACAGACTTTTTCTCACAGTCTCGATTATGCGAAAATCTACATCTACCGCCACACCATCGGCATTAACGGCACACTGATAGTATGCCCAGTTATTTTTCTTGCTAGTTGGCTCTTGACGTACAACATCAGCAAGAGTATATGGGGAAATTCCCATACGTTCTGCAGCTGTAACAAAATCATATTGCCGATATAATCCACCTTCATTTACTGCGATATCCGCTATTACATCCACTGTCTTGTGTATGGTTTTCGGCACATATGCTAAGTTTCTTGCTGCATGGTTTCCGGCAATTCGCTTTTTGCGATTAACACGGATTAAATGATGTACTTCTATAATATCTCCCGGCTTAATCCATTCCGGGACTGTTAAAAAGGCTTGCGCTACAAGTTGATGAATTGTAAAAAATCTTCCTGTGCGATCATTCACTCTTGTAGTTACATGTTCATATCCACCCGTGAAATAAGTCTTCACAAGTTTCACGTTACCGCCTTTTCTCTTACTAATCAACCGCCCTTCGGACGATATAAACCAGCCTTTGACCGCTGGTACTGCCTTGAATTCTTCATCAACGGATATACGACCGCCAATAACTCTAATGTCCTTTTCGGACAGAATTTCATAATATTTTTTATTGTTCATGTGTCATTATGGCACTATGAACTTTTTGAACTTTTTTGCACTTGCTGAACTTTTTGAGTGCTTTTTTCTCCTTCTCATTTTTGCTTTGGGGCAGAATCCGGCGATTCCACCCACATATAAAAAAGTAATTTTATTGAATTTTTCTTCCAGTTTTCGCTTCGATAAGATTTACAATCTTAAATGACAGATCCTCAAATTTCGGATAATTTGCAACAGCAATAGCCAGTTGAAACTTTTCGCTCTCTGTCACAACAAGCTCATCCAGTCTTGTTTTAAATTTTTTCACATCCGTAATCTTCAATAATTTGTCGATTTCTTCATTTGTGAGCTGAATAGGGTATTCAGTAGCATTCGGCAAATCAAACGCTACCTTGTAAAGCTCAAGATCACAAATACGGAAACAAGCATGTGAGCCTTTTCCATCAACTCCACAAAATGCTTTGTTTTCAATAGAAATTTGTGTGATAACTTCCTCCAGTGTAAGCTGGCGATAAACTGACGGATGATATGTTCCATCCTCGTTATAAGCACATCCCGGAACAATCACACCTTCAAATCTGCTGCCCTGAATTGTACGGGCTTGAAATCCAACACTCCACGGTACAAGGTTTTCGATTTCTACTCGTGTTCTATCACGGTATTCATTTTTTGTATCAATTACATTATTCATCTTTCATTCTCCTTCGTTATTCAAATACATCAATCATATCTTCAATCTTTGTAACAGATTTCCCGTGAAATCCATTTTCAAAAACATCGTCAAAATTATCATATTTATCAGGCTCTTCATCGCCGTACATTATGCCGATTGTCGCAAGAAAAACATCATCAAATTCTCTATCTTGTGCCGTATTTCTTTCGATACTGCCAAATATAGAATCAAATTCATTTTCCGGCGTTTCATTTCTTTCTTGCTTCGCTTTATCAAATTCTAAAAGCATAGCTGTATCGTCTGCCGGTTTAATCGTTATAATACAAAATCCGCTATAATCGTAAACTGTAGGTATGCGCCCCGTTTCTTTCCAGCCGTCACGATATATGATTTCTCCGTCATTGTCCGGCGTTCCGACAAATTCAACGCTACCAAACACTTTATTCCCTTCTACTACTTGTCTATCAATCCAATCACAGAATTTAGGATAACGGCTTTCATTGATATAGCCGACACCGCACAAGCATCTATGTATCACTCCGTTAATCTCAATATCTTCAATCGACCAGTCTTCAAACGATCCAACTTGCACAGAATCTTCAAATACCGGCAAATTTCCCACCGTTCCCGTAACTCCGTGACCATATGGAATTTCTTTGCTTTCATCTAAGAATTCTGCACATAATGGCATTCCTTTTACAGTGTCCGCATTATCTCTAGTGTACTGTTCCAAATAGGTAATCCCGTTAATATTCCAATGATTTTCGTCCGGGTAAATCTCATGAAGAACTATCTTCAATTTACGTCTACCAGTGATATTGTCCTGGCAGATCTCTAATACTTTATTTTCCATTTAATATAAATCCTTTCGCAATGCCTCACATGGGGTAAACTTTATACCGCCGTGTGCCGGGCATTCTTCTAACTCTTTTGTATGGAAGTTATACAGCTTTTTTGCCGGAACTTCCTTTCGTTCAAATGTTCCTAGGTACGCAAGATGTACCTTTCCACGCTCCTGTAATCCATCGACAATGAGCGTAACAAATGTATCTAAATACATTTTTGCTGTCTCTTGATTTAATCCATGCATAGCAGCAAAATCTTGCACTATATTATATTTTGTAACACTTTTAGCCATATTCTTTCCTTCCCCAACCAGAAGCAGAAAAGAGTGCAAAAATCACTCAATTACTTCTGCTTTCCAAATTCATTTCTATCTTTCTGAGCATAAAACTTAACGCCCTCACTATCTCTTTTCAGTCTGTGGTATTCTCCGATCACAGCAAGCATTTTCTGCATTTCTACCACAAAGCCGACATCTTCCCATGCTGCTGCAATCTTTCCAACTGTTTTATAATAATCAAGATCACTGCTGCCATCATTCATAAGGTGTCTCACGTCCGCTATATCAATGTCTGCTCCTGTTGCAATTTTGGTTTTTACTGCCACATTTTCGGCAATCAGTTCCCGTTCCTCAGATGTAAAATCATATGAAACAGGATGAGTGATCTTAAATAAAAATCCTTCAAACGCTTTATTCTTCATTTTTGTTTTTCTCCTTCTTTGGTATAAATCCTAATTCTTCTTGTAATTCAACAACTTCTGTAAGCGAATCTCCATATTTTTCGTGAATCACATTCAAACACTCATCTACACGCTCTGTGATACGTTTAGTTGATTCCCTAACGCCCAGTAGATAAATAAATCTACTTAACTGTTTAATCTTGCTTTCGTCCCCGTCTGCAATAGCCTGTATAAGCATTTCTCCGGCTTTTCCATATATATCGGAATCATCATATTCAATTTTCAATTCCGCTAAAATCTTGAGAAATTCAGCACTTTCTGCGTGAATATCACGATACGGCATTTCCCGAAGCAAATGAATTTCTGTGTATGTATCGTTATAGGCAAATTCCTCTCCAATTCTGCGCCAGTACCGCATTAAATTGTAGAATTTCTCTGTATCTTGTTCATTTACCGCCTTTTCAAAGGCTTTCCAATCTTTGCTTTGTTCCATCTTTTCTCCTTTCAGCTTGCGCCCCAACCAAACAAAAAAGAATGAATATATATGTTGTGGTAGTTTTAAAGCGCCTATATAATGTAGGTAATTCTGATTTTCCGACCATATATAGTTTTATCTTTTTTCTTTTGGTCGGTATAATGCTACTGAATGTAATGAAGTAGCAGACAGCATTCATGCTGTCCTTTATAGTCCTATCTTCGATAGTCCTAGTTATTTTTTGACCCCCTTTTTTTGGCATTTAATGTATATAACCATTATTTTCCCAAAAAGGGGGGTCAGATTATATTCTCTCAACTTTCCATGCATTCTTATATTTTTTCTTTATCTGTGTACCATCCGCATTCTTGAATCTTCGTGTAGTCTCAAAAACTCTGATACGGTATTCAAGATTGTATTCACTCTCGAACAGTGCATTTAAAGCCTTTGCGGACTTTACTGGCTTGCTCTTTCTCTTAATCTTCAGATTATTTACAAATTGCATTCTGTCTGAATGCTCCAGCATAACTACGCCTACCATTGAATCAAGATACATGCGCAAATCATTATTCTTTTCGCCGGAGTCATATAATTCATAACCTGTTAATCCCAGTTTTGCGGTTACATATTCAGCGAATCCATGCGGTTTTATCGCTTTAATCGCTGTAAATTCTTCAATCCGGCTTTTTGTCTCAAACAGCATAAGTTGATTTATTGCTTTCTGAATGTTCCCGTCAGAATCAATATAATCATAAATAATATTGCTTTTATCGACTTTTCTCGGAAATGCTTCTAATACTTCCGCATATGTATGATTCATAAAGTAATTTGCCATTCGGATATTGCGATTCATGTTATTTACCCTGGCAGTTAATGAATGTGTGCTAAATTCTTTAATGTATATAGCTACAGTGTCATTAGGATTTTTAACCCTTTTTCGACCGATGCACTGAATAATGCTATCAATATCGTCAATTCCGTCTATCACAATATTGTGAATATCGGTATCAAGGATATTAAAGCCAACTTCCAACGCTGATGTCGTAATCAGTATGAGTTTTTCAAACCTCTCATTTTTGATAAGGTCTGACATCTCAGAATTGCATCTGTGCTTTCTATACTGATTGTTATATCGGCTGCAATTAAATATTGCGTAATCCTTATACTTCTTATATAGCCTGTATGCTTTCCTCACATCGTTAATAAAGAATATTGCTTTGTTCCGGCTATGAACTGCATACTGCATCAATTCATTTACCGCCGAATCATCTTTGTAAAAGTACAGAGTACTAATATGATTTTCCCCTTCAACTTTATATTCCTTCAATTCAATTTTCTGCTCTTCTGTAAGATATCTTCTAATCTTATCAGATGTTGCCGTTATAAAAACTCTTGTGATATTCTGAATCTGTAAAATTGCATTAAAACTAATATCTGTGCAAAAGTTGAATTTTGAGTCACTTAAAAAGTAATGGCATTCATCCACAACAATATAATCATAATTGCTTAAATCAGTTTCAACCTTCTTCAATTCCCGTTTTTCAATTTCCTGATAAGATTTGATTGTAATTACATCGGTTTTCCTATCTTTCTGTATCTCGTCCCGGAACTGCAGAACTGTGTCAAGTCGTGGCAGCAGATAAAGAATCTTCTTATCATTTGCCAGGGCATAATCATACAGTTTATTTTTGATAAAGTAAGATTTTCCAGCACCAGTTGGTGCGGTTATAAGAATGTTCTGGTTTTCCCATGTTTCAATTTCTTTTTCAGAAATATATTTTGATCCTTTCATTTGCTCCCGTCCTCCTATTTATTTTTGCGCTCTTGATATTCTTTGACAGCTTCACGGATTTCCGGCGAATCTTTAAAGAAGAATACATTTCTGCCGTTTCCTTTTCTGTCTGGTCGCATTTCTACAAGGACGAAGCCTTTTAATACCAATGTAGCCATTAACTTTTGGCTATAAATCGTATAGCAAGTATTTTTTTCATTCTGTTTCATTCGTTTGTACCTCATTTTTTCTAATTTTGTGCAATAAAAAAGCACCCAAAAATCAGAAGTGCAACGATTACACTTCTAAAAATTGAATGCTGTATGTGCCTTTCACATCTCAAGGCACGCAATATTTACTTTTCTTTCCTGCATCATATCACGAATCTCAAATTTGTCAAGACTCACAGATCCGCATAATCTGGAGTCCAATCATTTACTTCATTGCCCAGTTTTTTTAAAATCTTCTTTATTGCAGACAGCTCATACAAATCTGTTGATCTATCATAATTCCCTTTTAACAAGGAAATCAACCGCTTAACTTCCTCTTCTGTTAATTCAATCTTCATTGTCTGCTCCCCTTTTAATAAGTAAATCGCTGCATACCGCCGAAGCGTCTTTAACATAGTTTCCACCCAGAAAATCTCTGACACAACGCATGTGTCGTGTGCTTAATTCTCGCTTGTCTGAGAGCCATTCAGACAGTGTGCTTCGTGGAATATTCGTCAAAAATGCCATGTCTGAAATGCTCCATCTGTTTACATCAAGAAATGCTTTTGTAATTTCTCTAATGTCTAATGATTTTTCTTGTTCCATGCAATTCCTCCTGTGTTGATATATAAATTTTATCGAATAGTTCGATAAAAATTGTCGTAAAATTTTTTTGTGGGGCAGCAGTCTCCCACTGCCCTCTGAATACATATATGCCTAAACGTAAGTGTGTACGAATGATAAACTCATTCGCACAAATTTATGTTTACAGCGATGATTCACTGGCTTATATCAGCACTTTATCTTCTTTTCCAAAATAGCGTGCGCATACGAAAAATTTCAGCTAAACCGCCACAATAGCAAATTACAACCCTAAAAAGATAAATCAATTGATTCTTCTAGTATCTTTTCTCCTTTTCCAAAATAGCGTGCACATTTATAAAATCTCAGCTAAACCGCAATAGTAGCTAATTGCATCCGAAAAAAATTATAAAATTGTAAAACGTAACATTAACATTCCTATTCCTATATTCACATATGCTGGCATAATCCCAAACGCTCCGACATCAGCTATTGTAGCCGATTACAGCAATGTTCATTTAACTACTTGTTACCGTTACATTGTGTCCTTTTTCATATATGCTTGCAAAAATCAGAAATCTATGGCAATAGCACCAATAGCCAATTACAGCAATATTGGCTCATTTAATTGACTTCGTTACATTGCTCCCTTCTTCATATATGCTGGCAAACTGCTAATTATACTCAAATACGCTACAATAGCTAATATCACGAATATGTATTTCTTCATTTGACTTTTTCCTCTTCTTCACATATGGGTGCAATTATATGAATCTGCTGATTCAAGCTATATTGGCTCATTTCCGTAAATATGATTTATTCAATTGAACTGATTACATTATTCTTTTTTCAATATATGGGTGCGGAATCTCTACGGTTTCTAAAAAAGGCTATTGTGGGTAATTTCCCCAAAAATCATATTCCAAATTGAACTCTTGAATTATACAAACATTCTCCCTTTTTCATATATGCTTGCAAAAGTCCATATTTTCTAAAAAAAGCAACAATAGCATAAATCAAGCTCTTAAGCTAAATTAAAATGGTGTCACCGCTTTACTCTTATTTCAATGCTTCCCTTTATCATAACAGCGTGCGCCAAAAGGATAACTGTATCAATCAACGTGCCATTGCGTATTCTATGCGTTTTTCATCCTCAAAATTTCCTGTCTACATATCTGTATTCCATACCTTCTTATTCACATATGGGTGCGTAAATTCCGCATCCGTTGTAACATGCTATAGTAGGTAATTTGGGGAATTTCCATATATCTATTTGACTTGTGGACATGTATCTCTATTTCCATATATGCTTGCACAATTTCATATTTCTCGGATTTTGCCTACAATAGCTAATTGCAGAACAAAAAGAATAATAAAAGCGTCTGTCTAAACTTTTCCTTTTTCATAATAGGGTGCAAAGCACAAAATGGCGATTTTTTCACTTGTAATCAGCAAAGATAGCAATTTTCAATAGTTTTCCAATTCTTTAAAAACAAATGTGGAATCTTCCTCTTTATCATATATGGGTGCAGATTTTAAATAACCCTCAAATTTGCTACAATAGCCAATTTCCGGCGAAAAAAATAATTCATTTGACTTGTCAACAAACTTATCTGATGTTATGCTGAAGCTGTAAATAAACAACCAACACCAGAAAGGAGCAGCACATGTTTGGTCTACTGTTTACTTTAATATGCGGAATTTCCGAAGAAGTTAAAATCAGACAAGATATTAGAAACGATCGTGCCGAATCAGCCAAAAGATGTGCCGACTTCCAACAGCGTATGGCTCAATGGGACGAACTGAAAAAGAAAGATTACAGACGATAAGGAGAAATTTATGATAAAAATTAAAAGTCCGCATTTTGGCGAAATTGAAATAACTGGCGAAAATGCCCCGGCTGCTGCCGACTGGCTTTCAAAAGAGCTGATAGGTACGACAAAGGCACAAGAAATGCTTGCACATCGGGACGCTATGATACAGTTTGGTGTTCAAGTATCTGCAACAAACTCGCATGTAAAAGATAAAGAGAATATTCTACACAGTTTATTGTAGTATTGCTTATAAAGCCGTTATTCTCCGTTTTAACAGCTTTTTGCATTAAGTGGTAAAGTCTATCGTACGTCGTGTTTAAATGCAATATAAAGGCAAATAGGCACGTTATATTGGATTCTGCATTTAAAAAGACCATGTAAAGAGTTTAATGCCCTTTCCACGGTCTTTCTTTAAATCTACGGTTCTAAATACGGATCAATACCATATTTTTCTTGATAAATTTCCCATTTTTCTTGTAGTAAATCCCACTCTGGATCTTCGCCAATAAAACGATCATATTCTATTTGCTGATTGTATTCTGGTAAAAATTCTTGATGTCTTATAATAAATTCATCAAATGTGTGTTCCCCCATATTACGCCCCATCATTTTATCAACAATCTTGTTAAAAAGAGACTGATTCATTGGAATTTCGCCCCTGAATGCAGAAATTTCTTTCTTTGTGAGTAAGTGCTTTAACTTGAATTCGCTTTCTGTCAGCATTCTTCCCCTTCTTTCTTGTATTCATATTTTGATATCGAATTTTGAATATATATTATCTTATCAAAATAAACTACAATTATCAACGGAAGGTGGTGTATAAGTGAAAAAGTTTATTGCAAAAAAGCCGGAAAAGGAAGTCATATCTTTGCGAATTCCTTCTGAAATTTTAAAAATTATTGATAAAAAAGCTACTGAGGTTGAAATCAGCAGAAACGAATTGATTAACCAAATGATTCTATATTCATTACAAAATATGGATGACTCATCAAAAGAAACATAACCGCCGTGACTGTACGCAGTTTACGGTGGTATTTTTATATACTGAATAACTACGGGCTACGGATTCCCCATAGCCCTTTTAATTCTATATACCTCTCACTGTTGCTATAATCGCCTTTACTTCATCTTCATCCGCATACTTTTTAAGGTATGGAATAACTTCGTCAAACCGTGCTTTCTTTACACCTGTAAGTTTCCTGAGATGCTTCCAATAGAATACGTCTTCTTCATTGTTCTTAAGCCATCCATACGCCCATACCAATTTTCTCGCCCAAGATTCAGGGTATGATTCCGCATATTTAGCTAACACAGCTCTGCTTTTTGGCATATTCTCAAGCCTATGCGCTTTTATTTCCAGTATTTTACATATCAGTTTTTCCGTTACTTTTTCGGGTCTTCCCAGATTGTCAGCAGCTCCGCTATAAATATCTTCTGCCACGCTTTCTATAGCTATGGACATTTTTTCATCATATTCTTCCCATTCTGGAGTAGTGCTACCTTTGATATAGTGGCTTTCCGCTTCCTGCTTTATTTCTTCCTCAGATAATTGCGAATCTGTCAACTCTTCCGGCTTCATGCCTAAAAAGAAAGAAATCTGACAAGCAATTGAAAAATCATATCCACGTCCAGTTAGTAAGGTTTTTTGAATGCGACTTATACTCGCAATTTCATTTAACTCGATTTTCTTATAAAAATGTGTCACATCTTCAACAAACTTTGTCATGTACCGACTGTTTCCCGTTGATTTCATATACTCTGTGTTTTTCATAGCATAATATAGAATAGAGCTTAGTGGAATATCCTGTTCAAAATCTACAGGAGAATCAAAAACCTGTTCTGTATACTCTGCAAATGCTATCTGCAAAGGACTTTCGACAGGAATACTTCCTTCTATATCTGGTATAACTTCTTCAGCGGTAACGAAACTATACAAGCTCATGCTTTTAGCTGGAACACTAGAGTCCCGAAGCCTACATTTATGTTTCGGACAGATTCCCATATTCCGTATTTGATGCTTTCGATGCCAGTATGTTTCGGCGTATTTCTGTCTATCCTCACTAGCACATACTGGGCAATATTTTAAATACTGTTCTTTCTCGCACCTGGGGAGAACTGCAAACAAATGGTGTATATCACAGTTCTCATAACATAATTTATGCAATGCCTCTTTTCTCTTATCCAAAGGAATAAACCTTGCATACTGAGGGTACATGGTATGTTTTAATACCAACTCCCTCAACGGGTATGTATTATCAATACACTCTCTTGCTTCGGTGTTCAGATTTCCGATAAATTCTTTAATCGGTGTATCTGATCGTTTACAGTATAAAAATTGCAATAACTGGGAGTTTATATAGCCGGAATAAACGGCGAACCGACCAAACCAACTATAAACAAGTTCATCTGGATAAATCTCTGGAAAGTACATCCTCATAATGCTATTTCCTCCACAACAAAATGTTCCCGAAACACTTCTACAATATCAAGATTTTCTGCTTTTGATTTTTGAACCAAATCGGCTATACTGTAGTCTTCTTCTGATGGTATTATCGCCTTTTCTATAGTTTTCTTTTTTCTTCTGGCTGTCGTATTCTTCACGGTAGCAGTAGGTCTAATAAAATCGTGTAAAAGCTGCATTCTTTTCTCATATGCCTGATTCAGCATTGAAATATCAAGCGTTTCATGCCCTGTTAAAATTGCAATTTCCTGCGCATCGTGAATCAGAGACACGGTTACAGATGTTATACCGCCGGAATGCTCATATAGCCAATCTATTACTTGTGTTGTTATCTCTGATTTCTTTTGAACGTATTGATATTTGAATAGTAGTTTGCAAAATCCGCTAAAAAATTCATCATTATTCAACGCATTATACTGTAATCCCAAAGATCGGCGTGCAAGTTGAAAAGCAGATTCAAAAAGTGATAAAGTTTCTGGTGTGCCCACTAATCCAATAGAAATTCCTGAATTGTTTATTAGCTGTGTAAGCATCGCCACAAGATGTTTTCCATTTTTTGCCGTTACACAATTTTGAATTTCATCGACAATCAACATTCCTAAATGCTGCAATGCTACTTGCGACACTATACCAATCAATACATCTGTTGTCGCTCTGGCTTTTAATGCATTTTCAAAATAATTGGTTTCCAGTAATTCATCAGATTTTCGTAATATTTCTAGCAGCATCGACTTTACACTTGCATCAAACGGACACTGAACTATAAGGCATGGAATAATCCTTATCTGTGGATTTCCAATTTCAAGCATTCTACTCTCTGTAATGATTGAAATTGCACGATTTATAGCAGAGCTTTTACCTATTCCAGAACATCCAACAATCGAAAATGAATCTGATCCACCAATAATCCCTCTGTTTTCCCTTCTCATTATTGCATTATGGTTCTGATATGACTGCTGTATTGCTGTATTTGTACCTTTTTTCTGCAATGACCTTAATAATGCAAGATACAGTTTTGAATAAATTTCTATGCTCATCTCACTAGGCAAATAGATCTCATAGATCGCAGAAAGGTTTATGAGTCGTTCTGTTTGGCTTTTTCCCCGTATTTCTTCATTGTACGCCGGGATATCTGCCAATTTCTCATATAGTTCCTGTCCTGACAGCATTTCCGGCATCTGTCTGATTATATCCATACTAATCATTTACCACACCTACTTTCATACAATCTACATGAGCTTTTATCTTTTCTCTTTCATAATTCTGTGGAATCACTTCTAAATCGCCGTTGCTGCTTCCCACATTTGCTACAATCGCTTCAATATGACTGGCAAGATTTATCTTTGCCTGAATGTTGCTCGTTTCCACAGATTTCACAATCTTTTTCTTTTCCGTTTGCATGATTTCAATTTCTGAAAAACTCTTATTTTGGTATCGGCTTTCGATTAACGTAAATTCTATAAAATTCCCCTTTTCTACCAACCACACCGAAGAAGAATCATCGGGATTGTATGCCACTGTTGCATTTCCCCCGGACAAATATTTCTCCGCATAATTTGTATTTTTATATCTCACACGATTCACAATCAAGCCGGATCGTGTGAACTTTCCCTCTGTCCGTGGCAATAATGTGAGCATTAACTGACGTTTATCAACCTTTACAAGATTTACACCTTCTAAGTTCATGCCATATTTAAAAATATCATTGGCATATGGCGCAATTTTGTTTTCCAACATGCCCTCTGTATAAGGAAAGTTCTCAATAATACGCTGTGAATTGTAATAAATAATGCAACGAATCAAAACCTTTTCAAATTGTTCCAATGTAAGACAAGCATCTTTCCTGTAATCATGTGCACCACGCTCCTGAAAATCTGGCTCTATTACACCTCGTCCTTTCAGAAATGGTTTGTATGTGTTTTGTATGAGATCAAAAAATTTTTCCACAGAACTTTTTAGCTCTGGTCGATAAACTGGTAGATTAACTACCTTGATCCCCAGTTCTGCTATCTGCTCAAAACAATTACTGACATACTCTGTACCCTGATCTGTCACAAGAACTCCCGGACACATTGAAGAATCCCACTCTTGCGGATTGATATTTATTCCATTTTTTTTGCATAGTTCCTGCTTATCTGTAACCACGTTCAACATTAACTGGCGCAAGCTATACATACCTCCTTCCCAGGTCAACGCATAGCCACAACACAATGAACTGAACGCATCAATACAAACTGTCAAAGTAGGTCTTCCCACAATTCCCCCGTACTCGTTTACAAGGTAAATATCACATATAGTAGCGTCAAGCATTCCCATCCCTGGAGCTTTTGCAAATTCTTGAACCCCATCCCCCAGTAATGGGCGATTATTCCGCTGATAGTTCGTCAGTCCATTCCTTGATATGTAATAAGTCTGATTATTCTTGCGTTTTCTGTAAAAATAGCGAAACTGGTTAAATGTTGGGTATTCTGGCAGCAGTTTCTTGTTTCCATCACAATATTTTTCCTTTAACATCATAGTATACGCTGTTTTAAGACTGTGTTTTTTGTATGAGAAGTAAAATTTATTAAGTGCCCACCGCATGTTTTTCTCATCCTTTGTCAGTGAAATATCACTGTCTTTATCTTTTGGAGCTAATATTGCAATATTCTGAAATGCTAAATATAAACAAAGATATTTTCGCACTGTCTGTTTGCTTATCTTTTCGTTATTTGCAATAACAGAGATCATTTCACATTTCTTTTTCTCATCTGGCAGCAGACGCAAGATCGGTGCAATCAATGTATACCGTTCATATGCGACTTTACGACTTTCTGGGCAAAGAGAATCAAGTTCCGGCAAATCCACACCTGTAATCTCATATAAAGTTTCTTGTGAACACTGATCCCAACCAGCCAAAGAAACAATATCTTTCCATTGTGGCATTGTTCGCCGTATGCAATCAATCACAAGCACCTTATCTTCCCTTACTTCCAACACCCTAACAATAGAATCATCCATGAAATATAAATCATTCTTCATTGATTATCAGCCCCCAATCTGTCGCACCACGCCTTGCCCAATAATTTCTCGAAGCATTCAGCAACTTTGCATTCATCGGCTTTGTGAGTCTATCCCTTTGCAAACATTCTCTGACCATTAAATCGCCATTTGTCTTTACGCACACAAAATCGCTTGTATACTCTCCCTCTTCCAGTCCTTCCAATGGAACATTGCAGCGGATTTCCTGAATGTCCGGCGATTCTTCCAGTTTTTCTGCATACATGCTTTGTATTGGATCATATGTCCGGCATATTTCCTTGCTTTTACTTAGCAATTTTTTCTCACATCTACCTTTGAAGCCCTTTTTTCGCATAAGCGCACCTCCTGTATTTTTTTTGCAATTTTCCGACCACCCAAAAAACACAAATTTTCCCAAAAGTGATTCCCAAAAATCGGGAATTCTCCCAAAAACGGATTTTTCATTTTCCCAAAAACACTTTTGGGATTCCCATTTTTGAAATATTTCTGTGGCGAATCTGGGAAAGCCAGTAAAATCAATGGTTTCCGGCATTTTGGATTTGGGAAAACTCCCAAAAACATTTCCCAAAAGTGATTTTTAGAAATCTACTATGTCATGGGACAAACGCCCTCATCCTCCAAAAAGGCAAATCTCGCATTCTCCCACTTTTTCAATGCTCATTAGTTTTTCTTTGCGGTCTTAAAAAACTAAATAAAATTTGTGTTTTATCTAGGCGGTAAAAATCGCATAAAATCAAGGTTTTCGCTCTATTTCCATGTAACAAAAAAGACCCTGGAGGTCTGATTTCTCAGACCTACAAGGTCAAATTTTACGTTTGGACAATTTTTTTTGTTGGTTGGGAACTTTGCCCCTTAACAGGCTATTTTAGTTTCCCCTGCAACATAGAGATTCTGACCTTGATATCTTGATTATAATATATTTTTCCCAAAAGGCAATACTTTTTTATAAATTAAGGGCATACCAACTGGCACACCCTCCCCTTGTATTATCTGCTATTCAATTGATTAGTTTATGTCCCGAATACGGATGTGAAATTCACAAGTTCCTTCATAATGACCTGCAGATCCCTGTGCATCTGGACGTTTCCCCCAAAAAGAAAGTGTCGTTTCCATAGAACCTTCTATAAATTGTGCAACTATAGGGCTTCCATTATAAGTAAGTTCTTGATTAGACGTTACAACTTCCATATTCATAGATCCTGCTGCCGAATTATTTTTGTTTTCCATCGGGACTTCTGAATTAGTATAAACTTCAACGATTTCATTTGATCGTATATCCATCATAGATGCAGTAAGTTTATTCTCTTGGTTCATATTGAGTGTGGCTGGAATAGATACTATATATGTGCTATCAACGTCATATGTCATTGTAGCTGTCGCACTATCGCCAAATCCCCCATCTCCAAAAGAACCGATATCCTGCGCATATGCTGTAGTCGATCCAACCACTAACATGCACATGCAAAGCATTGCTGTAAAAACTTTTTTCATGCTATTGCTCCTTCACTGTTAATTTAAAACTTACCACTGCACTGTTAAGCTGTGTTCCATCTTCTTTACAACATTGATATATGAGTTTTCCTTCATATTCTCCATTATCTAACGGATCACTAATTTCAATATCATAGTATCCGTCACTTGGCTGAATATATCCCGACTCCCACAATTGTTTATCATCTGCATAAAGTGTCAACTTAAATAAGCAGTCATTCTCTGAAGGATTGTAAAAATTAACTTTCTGGCTTGTTTGATTGGATATAAATACAAGGGATTTGAAGCCAGGAACATCAATTTGTTTATTTTCTCCTTCGCTTGGCAGGTCTTGATTTCCTTTCCATTTTTCTGCTAACTCGTCAATTGGCAATAATGGATTCTCTGTTTTTCCTTTCCTACCAGATAGAAAAATGAATGCTATAAGCAGTAGTATCACGATACATATTATAATAAGGAAACATTTTTTCTTCTTCATAATGTACCTCCTGGCTTTATATCATATCAATCGGATATGTCTTTGTCATTGCAGAACGGGTGTGTCCAGCGATAAATAGTGCTTTGATCCATAACATAATAATCACATTTCCCACTTACAACCATATTTATTGCGTCCTTTGAATATCTTTTATTTGGAATTATGCAGTCAGGAAGTTCTAAATGAATGCTTTTACATCTGTTACACTGGAATCGCCGTAAACTAAAGATGTATTTCTCTCCATTTTCGTCCATAACAGTTCTTTTTCGACTATCACGCACTCTCATATTTTCATTACACTCAGGGCAATTATTATTTTCCTTTGTTCTTATACAATAGTAATTTTTTTTAATATAATTTCGTAATCTTGCCTTACAATCATAGAATCTTCTCCCATAAAAAAAGAGCCCGACGCATCAGACTCATTTTAGTAATTATTCTTTTTCCTAAACGCATCAACTATAACCTGAACTGCTTTTACATCATCTTCGGTTAATCCACTTACATCCAACATTGCTTCCGGCGTTTTTTCTACTCCTAACAGATAATCTGTCGTAACTCCAAATATTTCAGCAAACTTTATCAATATATCAGGAGAGGGCTTTTTATCTTTATGCTCATAGTAACTTATTACAGATTTAGTAACATTCACTTTATCTGCTAGTTGCAGCTGCGTCATTCCTGACTTTAATCGCAAATCTCTTAATTTTTCTCCAAAAGCCATTACATTGCAATCTCCCTTCAAGTCAAACCATTTGATACTATATATTGATTTTACAATACTTCCATTGTATACTTAGTATCAAAGTATTTGATTTTAGTATCATTTATTCAAACTCGAAAGTAGGTATATCATGGGATTTTTGGGATGGGGATTATTCGGCGCATTATTTGGAATAACCGATGAAATAAATACAAGAAAACAAATTAAGCAACATCAGCCAGAAGCAGAAAAAACAATAGCACGTTGGCAACAGCAACTTGACGAACGAAAAGCAGCAGATGATGAAGGATACCTCAGATACTGCTCCACTTGTGTTAATCTGTTTGAAATTTCACCTGGTCAAATTCAGTTAGTATGGGAATGTAAAGCTCCCGATAGCTCAGTCGCTACAGGATTTGAACTTTATAGAAACTATATAGATCACTCAACAACCAAATTTGCAACACTTCAATTTATAAAAGGAAAACAAACTTATGAATATACAGACACACTTTCTTCTGAAAACCCCTGTGTTTCATATTCTGTCTATATGTGTGGTATGTATAATGGGTATATAATCCGATCATCTCCATCTACCGGTGGCATAGTGCCTCCTACTATGATGCCTGTGAAATTAAAAAAGATTGATTTGCATGTGGAATCTAGGAATAACGGGGCAGCAAAACTCTTTTGGAATCGGCAGAACAATGTAACTACCTATAAGGTATATCGTTCCAAATCAGAAAATGAAGAAGATTTTGTACCTATTGTACTTCTTGAAGGTGCTGCAATGCATTACACAGATCATAATGTCAATTTTGGGCAAACATATACTTATTTTATTCAGGCTGTATATACTCAAGATGGTATTTTACTTGACGAAATACTTTCCAACAGGCAAAGCGTAACTATTGAAAAAATGGAAGAACCACTGAAAAAAACTAGAATAGAGAACCACGCATCTTCCAAACAGAAAACTCACGATTTTGACAACATGGATGGACACGAATTTGAAAGTTTTTGTGCCACTCTATTAAAGAGAAATGGATTTAAAAATGTATCTGTTACGAAAGGCAGCGGAGATCAGGGGATAGATGTACTTGCTACAAAAGATGGCATAAAGTATGGAATCCAATGCAAATGTTACTCTTCTGAAGTTGGTAATAAAGCGGTACAAGAAGCCTTTAGCGGTAAAACATTTTATAACAGGCATGTTGGTGTTGTATTAACGAACAACTACTTTACTCCTTCTGCAAAAGAGCTTGCAGAAAAAAACGGCATCATTCTATGGGATCGAAAACGCCTCTTAAAAATGATAGAATTATCTTCCCATAATTCTTGATGTTCCATGAAAAGTGAGGACACTAAATGAAAAAAACTTTCTTCTATATAATAATGGCTACAATTTTTCTCGGATTATTTGGCTGTAGTAATACAACTACTGTGGAAACTGATTATGAAGATGCAACGGAATCAATAGCAGATTCTAGTGTGGTTGAAAATTCAACCGAAGCACTGTCTTCTGAAAAAGAACCGCCAACAGAAAAAGATTACAGTATCCCAGAAGAATTTGTTGATTACAAAAAATTTATTGGAGAAGATATCTCCGTTTTAAATGTAGATACCTCTTCCTGGAATACCGATGATTATACTCACGATCTCTGGCGTGGTTCTTTTTATGGACATTCTGGAATGATTGCAATTCGCCTTGGATGGGACAATAAAACAATCGTTGAATTCTTTTTGCAGTTAGATGATACTGATAAACTTTCTGAATCTGACAGAGAAGAATTAAATTCTATCCTTCAAGATTCTTTCGGTTCTAATATTGAAGAAATGAACATCTCATATAATTATTCGGGAAAAGATGAATATGAGTTTCAATTTCCTAAACTTTTAGACCAAACTAGCGTATGCACACTTAGTTGGAACACAGATACTATGCTTGCATATATGAATACCAAACCGAAAACCGAAGAATCCACACCTGAAAAACCACAAATTGTTAAGAAGGAGGATCCTACTATTGGCATGACACCTGAAGAAGTCAAAAACTCCACCTGGGGAGACCCTTCGGACATCAATAAAACAACCACAAAATATGGCGTTCGTGAACAATGGGTATACAGATCATCGGTAAAAAACAAATATATATACTTTGAAGATGGATTGGTTACTGCAATTCAAGAATAACGATATAAAAAATAAGGAGAAAGAGATGGCACTTATTAAATGTCCTGAGTGTGGAAAAGAAATTTCCGACAAATCAAAACAATGTATTCATTGTGGATATCCACTAGATGAATTAAAAATGAATAATAATTTAAATTATATAATGTTTCTTTTCCACATAATCATAGCATCTTCGCTATTATCTTCATAATATTTTTTTCGTATGCCTTCATTAATAAATCCTGCTTTCTCATAAAGCTTTTGAGCAGCAATATTAGATACTCTTACTTCAAGAGTGATATCAGGACAATTTTCTTTTTTACAGATATCAAATAAGGCTGATAATAGATTATAGCCAATGCCAACACGTTTAAAATCAGCATCAACTGCTATGTTTGTAATATTGCCTTCACCAGCAATAATCCACATTCCAGCAAAACCTATAACTTTATTGCTATCTGAATCCATAGCAACAATGTATCTAGCAAGGTTATTAGTAAGCTCTTGCTGTATAGATTCTAAGCTCCAAGGAATATGAAAGGAGTTTTTGCTTAATTCAAAAACTCCTTCTACATGGGATGAATCCATTGGCTTATACAATATGGCCATTTTGCATTTTCATCCTTTGTTCTAATTCTCTTTCGGCTTGAGGCTTCTTAAGATATAAAGGTGAAGAATTCATATCATCATATTGGCCTTTTCTTAAAAGTTCCATTCCTAGTTCGCCTAGAGCTGAAGCTCTTACAACACTTAAATGGTTAGGTGCAAACTTGGCGTTAGGAAGCTTTTCTAATAAATATTCTTTATACTTATATACTCCATCACCAGTAAAGATTACAGGTTCATCTTTTTGTTGTAATACTTCTACTAGTTCATCTAAAGAAAGAGCACTATAGTCTATTATTTTTGAAAGTTCTCCATTAGAAGATTTATACATGCATGTAAATACGCTATCTCTTAATGCGTCCATTATAGGACATATTATACCATCAAAATTAACTAACGAATAAGCCAGTGCATCTAAACTAGAAATGCTTAGATATGGTTTGTTTGAGCCCATGCTTAATCCTTTTACTGTAGCCATTCCAATTCTAAGGCCTGTAAATGAACCAGGTCCTTTAGAAACAACAAAGCCGTCCACTTCGCTAATATCTATATTACAGTCCTTAAGCAGCATTTCTATCTTTTCCATAAGGATTACAGAATGCTCTCTTTTAAAGTTTAAGGTGAATTCACCTAATAAATGTTCATCTTTAAGTAGTGCAACTGTAGTAACTAAAGATGAAGAGTCCATGCTTAAAACTATCATATTTTTAACTCCTTTATGTAATTGTATCTTTCACCATATGGTGTTAATGTAATGGTTCTGAAATTTTCTCCATTATCAAGATTTTTTTCAATATGAATATGTAAATATTCCTTTGGTAGAATATCTTCTATATAGTTGGCCCATTCAATTATTGAAACTGCATCTGAAAATATATAATCATCAAAACCAATAGCATATATTTCATCAGGGTCTGAAACTCTGTAAACATCAAAGTGATTTAATTTTAATCTTCCAGAATCGTATTCGTTAACAATTGTAAATGTTGGACTTGTTATGTATTCATCAATGCCAAGGCCTTTAGCAATTCCTTTTGTTATATGAGTTTTACCAGTACCTAAATCACCAGTTAGACAGATAATATCTCCAGCATTAAGTAATTTTCCAAGTTCATAACCTATGGAAGTAGTTTCTTCTATATTACTAACAGAAAAAATCATCTTTCCTCTCCTTTCAACAATAAAGCGTAATTATATTAATTAAGCTAATATTTCTCTAATTTATATTCTATCCAAAATATATAAAAAAGAAAAGAATTATAATAAATTAGAATAAAAATATTGCTTTTTGTAATATTTTATTATATAATATACACTGTACTTAGGGGTATGGCTCAACGGTAGAGTAGTGGTCTCCAAAACCATTGGTTGTGGGTTCAAATCCTACTGCCCCTGCCAGTAAAACTAGCAAGTATTACTTGCTAGTTTTTTTTATGTATAAAAATATATATTTATATAAAAATAATTACTATTTTTTAACATTTCAACCTTTATGTAAATATTATATAAGAGGAAAGAAGTATTCTTATATAAAAAGCAAGGAGGATGAAAACGTGAGTAGTTATAAAGGGATTGATATTTCTAGCTATCAAGGGTACAATATTGATTTTTCAGCTGTAAGAAATAGTGGAATTGAAATATGTATTGTGAAAGCTACTGAAAGTACTATGTATACAAATATGTATTTTGATAGTCAAGCTTCTGGAGCACTAAATGCAGGTCTAAAAGTTGGATTTTATCATTTTTTCAGAGGACAGGGAATAGCAGAAGCAGATTATTTTTGTAGTGTAATAAATAGATATAAAGATAGAATGACCATAAAACCTGTAATTGATGTTGAAGTACCAGTAGCAGATATAAATAATCAGGTTTTATTATTTATTAATAGAGTAAAGCAAGTTTTAGGTTTAGATTGTGTAATATATTCAGGAGCATATTTTGCAGGAGATAACCTTACAGATATAAATCTTTTAAATTATGGACTTTGGGTTGCATATTATTATGTATCAACTCCAACATTAAGAGGAATTTGGACTGGATTTGTAGGACATCAATATTCAGATCAAGGAATAATTCCTGGTATAAATGGATATGTAGATTTAAATAATTTTTATGATGGAATGTTTATTGGAACTCCAAGCAGCGGAGGAAATACAGGTGGAGGAAGTACAGGCGGAGTAAGTCCAGCACCAGTAGGAAGAACAAAGAATGCAGATGGAACTTATACAGTGAAGAGTGGGGATACTTTAAGTGCCATTGCCAATGATTTTGGCGTTACAGTAGATCAGCTTGTAAGATGGAATAACATTTCTAATCCTAACTTAATAACAGTAGGGCAAATATTATATTTTTCAGATAAGTCTTCTTCAGGCTCAGGTTCAGGAATAACTTATGTAGTGCAAGCTGGAGATACTTTAAGCGGCATAGCAGCAAGATTTGGTACAACAGTAGCAGAGTTAGTATCATTAAATAATATAAGTGATCCAAATTTAATATATGTAGGGCAAGTTTTAAAGATACCATCATCAGGAAACAGCAGTAGGACTTATACAGTTCAGGCAGGCGATACTTTAAGCTATATAGCAGCAAAATTTGGTACAACAGTAGCAAATTTGGTTACTTTAAATAATATAAGTGATCCAAATTTAATATATGTAGGGCAAGTTTTATATGTATAATTGATTATATAAGAAAATAAAAATACTTGATATTTTATATTAAGTCTGCATTAACATGATAATATTATTGTTTTAGCAAGTATTATTCATGTTAATGCTTAGAAAAGTAATAAAAGAACAAATGTTTGAATAGAATGATAAAGAATGTTAATACTTTTAAATAAAAAAGAAAAGTGAGGAGTGATTAGATGATAAATAGAGCACGACAAGTCCTTAAAGAGTATTATGGATATGATTCATTTAGAGAAAAGCAAGAAGAAATCATCACATATATTTTAGAGGGTAAAGATGTGGTAACAATTATGCCAACAGGTGGAGGAAAGTCTATATGTTATCAGATTCCTGCACTTATATTAGAGGGACTCACTATTGTAATCTCTCCCTTAATATCATTGATGAAAGATCAAGTTGATAATATTAAGAATATGGGCATTAAAAGTGCGTATATAAATTCAACTTTAAGTGATAGTGAAATTAATAGTATATTAAATGATGTAATTGAAGATGAGGTAAAAATTCTTTATGTTGCACCAGAAAGATTGGAATCAACTGAGTTCTTAAATTTTATAACAAGAGTAAAAGTAGCACAAATTGCCATAGATGAAGCACATTGTATATCACAATGGGGACATGATTTTAGAAGTAGCTATAGGAGAATAAGTAGATTTATTGATTTATTAGTGGATAGACCAATAATAACAGCTTTTACAGCTACTGCAACTGAAGAAGTTAGAAGAGATATCATAAACTTATTAAAGCTTAATGAACCGAAAGTTTTTATTACAGGGTTTGATAGAAAGAACTTAAAAATAACCATAGAAAAAGCTGTAATAAAGAAACAGTATATTTTAAATTACATAAGTAGTAGCGAAGGTGCAAGTGGAATAGTTTATTGCGCCACAAGAAAAGATGTAGATATGGTATATGAAATGCTTATAGCAAATAATATAAAAGCTGAAAGATATCATGCTGGATTAAATGATGAAGAGCGTAAAGAGGCACAGGAAAGATTTATTTATGATAAGGCTGATGTGATGGTAGCTACTAATGCTTTTGGAATGGGAATAGATAAACCTGATATTAGATATGTAATACATTATAATATGCCAAAAAGTTTGGAAGGATATTATCAGGAAATAGGAAGAGCTGGTAGGGATGGCGAGGAAAGTGAATGTATAATGCTTTTCTCACCTTCTGATGTACAGACACAAAGATATATTATAGATATTGGTACTTCTAATGGCGTTAGAAAAGAAAACGAATATGCAAAGCTTCAGACTATGGTAAACCTAATATATACACAAGAATGTTATAGAAAATATATTCTTAATTATTTTGGAGAAAATTATGAAGAGAACTGTAATAAATGCAGTAATTGCGATACAGAGCAACGTAAGGAAGATAAGACTATAGATGCTCAAAAGGTTATATCTTGCGTATATAGGGTGAAAAGAGGATATGGTGTTGGAATGCTTGTAGATGTTTTACGTGGCTCAAAAAATAAAAAACTATTAGATTTAAAATTAAATGAAGTTAGTACTTATGGCATAATGAAGGAATATTCAAAGGATGAGCTTACAGAGTTTATTAATACCTTAATTGCTTTAGGATATTTAAATTATGGGGGAGAATATCCTGTAGTTAGCTTAAATAATAATTCCATAGAGATAGTAAAAGGACAAAGGACTGTGTGGATTAGAGAACATAAGATTAATAAAGCTAGCTTTACAGTTGATAATGAGTTGTTTGAAATATTAAGAAAGTTAAGACATGAAATTGCAGTTGATGAAAATGTGCCACCATATATGGTATTTGGAGATAGTACATTAAAAGAATTAAGTTCAAGAATGCCTGTAAATAAAGAACAAATGTTAGAGGTTAGTGGTGTTGGTGAAAGAAAATTTGATAAGTATGGAGACAGATTTATTGAAAAAATAATAAGCTATATAAATTGTAATAATATAAATCATACATGGATTTCAAAAGTAAAAGGAGATATATCGATAGAGAAAAATAATATAGATGGAACAAAAAGTATTAAAGAAAAATCATATATAAATACAGTGGATATCTTAAGGACATGTGGTAGTTTAAGAAAGGTTGCAGGAGAAAGAGCCTTGACTCTTGCCACAATAATTTCTCATGTTGAAAAATATATCAGTGAAGGAAATAGCATAGATTTTAATATAGACTTCAGTGAAATATTTAATGAAGAAGATGAGATAGTAGTAAAGGAAGCCATTAATAATGTTGGATTTAATAAACTTAAGGCAATAAAGGAAGAGGTTCCAAGCAATATAAGCTATGATGCTATAAAAGGAATCATTCTTAAAAAGATAATTGAAGAATCAGCCTCTTAAATAAATTTCAGGGAAATTTATTTAATGATGAATGATGAATTACGAATGATGAATTAAGGTTGAAACTCATAGAGTTTCTAAAAAATATATATTTCTAAACTCCCTTAAAGGAGTTTATTCCACAATTCATCATTCATCAC
>OMGY01001147.1_pt1 | contig 25870 bp, 24 predicted proteins | sample 1674461 | NCBI WGS metagenome assembly OMGY01 (sample SAMN05578579, study PRJEB25193) | human gut metagenome | biome: Human Microbiome; feature: human-associated habitat; material: feces | host: Homo sapiens | place: USA:Birmingham
ATCGGCTTGGTTTCTCTGCTCTACCATGGCTGAGCTACCTCACTCATATTTCTCTTTTAACTTTTGTATTCCTTATGTGATTCCACTCTGTCAGGAACCAGCCTGCTCCGCCGGAATATCTCCGCCGGTTCTTCTGCGATCTCACTCCAGCCGGCTTTCAACAGGAATTCTTTTGTTACGTCTGCTTCCTGAATTGCGAAAAGTTCGTTCAACGTCATATCGAGTTGTTCCTCCTGATCTGTTCGGTATTCTGATGCATCCGCCGGTGTTCTGATGTACTCCTATTATTCCACTTCTCTCCGGCATTTGCATTGAACTTGTGGTTTACTTTCCGGGTATGCCTTATCTTATCATGGAACCGTTCCTGCATGTGGACACTCTTTTGGCCACTTCTTCTGTTGCCTTTCTTTTACATCGGGAAGTTTCTGTCCATTACCAGATTCTTGTTTTCTCAATTGCCGCAAGAAATGCCAGCATAGAAATTCTATTATTGGTCAGTGTACCGGATTCCGACAGAAAATCATAAATCACTGTGCATTCCTTTCTTTTCAGGACAGCTTCCGCCAAGGTATACAAAGCTTTCACAAATTCCTGCTCGGCACGATAATATTCTTCTAAGGCTTCTTTATCCTCACGTCCGTTAACCGGATCAAAACATGCCCTCACATACGCTGCTCTGGCTGCTTTCCGCTGCATCTCAAGATATTCTGCCTGCACCTGATCTGCGATTCCATCCAGTTCCTTTTGCAGCGTGTTGTAAATTTCATTCAGCTCCGTGCGTTCGTACTTCTCTTTCGTGTCGTAAGGCGGTACCTTTGTTTTCCATTGGGATGCCAGTTTGAAGCTTTTGTTTTTCAAATCGACAACATACGCATAGCGTGGACGCATGGTTCCACTCCACAATCCGGTTCGCAAAAACGGATGATTGGAATAGAAAAATTCGTAGGAACAGGATGAAAAATCAGCCCCAGGTTTATCATATTTTTCCTGGTTGTATTTATGTTTAAACATAATAAGGGCTTTATCTTCTACCGTGGCGTCATACAGAAATCCGCCATATGGATCGTCTAATCTTTCCTCTCGCAGCCACCGGACATCAAACGGAGCGCGCGTCAGAAATTTCATTCCTACATCGCCCCACCACATCGTGTCGTTTGTATTGTGGAAGAAATGACCATAGATGCGGATGTCGCGGTAAAAATTGTCGGTTTGCGGTGTGATGATTGAAGAAACTTGTTTTGCCAGATCATTTACATTCATAAAAACCTCTTTTTTATTTTTTAAGCTATGCACTAATCCCACCATAATGTAATCCTCCCTGTTCTGCTGATTGTCTCGATCTGCTGATTTTCTTTTCCGTTTACAATTTCTGCACAAAGCTCCACCAGCTTTAATCCATATTTTTCTTCCCATCTTTTTGCCACCCGTCCCATGGTTTCGCTGTCCGGGCAAGAATTGAAATCGCCCCAATACCTGCCCAGACAGCTGAATATCTCATATGCATGCGTCACATCAAAATTCACCCGGATGCCTTCCGGTTCTTTTTCTTTCTCCCGGAAAATCCATTCATCTCCGCTGCATGCCCTTTGCAGATGCTTTTCCTTCCAGACACACAACTCCATAGAATCCATCTCACAGATAATTGTCGTCATATCTTTCGCCTCCACCATATTTTTATTTGCATGTCCTTTTCTTATGCTTTTCGGCTCTGCATGCTCTTATTTCCTTCTTTTCCACCTTCCCACCGCTGTTCGCATTCTGGCGCACAGCCTCTTTCAGGATTGCCGCTTTAAAGGCTTTCGGTGTGCTTCCCATCCATTTGCTCATCTCTAATACGCAGTTATATTTTTTGTAATCCACTTTTTTAGCCATTTTTCTTTCTCCATTCTTTGTACTCATTTATTTCGCTGCATTTCCAAAACAGCTCTCAAATCACGCATCCGGAAACAGATCGTATTTTTCATTTTCGACGAAACCATTTTCTCTGAGTTCTTTGATAAACCGAATGGCTGTTTCAGCTCCCCATTTCCCCTGCAGAAGCATCATAAGCGGAATGTGAATATCCCGGAACTGTCCAAGCGGCCATTCGAACATATGCCGTTCTAATACATTCATCCCACTAAGCTGCAGCATTTCTTCTTCAAAACGCTCTTCATACGCAAAATCAAAATACTCCGTATCTACCCAGAAACGGCCGCCGTTGCCAAGCTCTCTGTTTACTTCATTGGCAAACAAAATGCAGTTCTCCATATTCCACTCATTGATCATGATGGGATGAATGAACCACAGCAGGCGGATCTGATCATTTTTCAGCACCTCCATCGTACCTTGGATTTCCAGCGGCGGAACCAGATTATTTTCATTCTCTAACAAGTAAAACATGTGCCATGCTTCCGGGTACATCTGACGCACTTTTGATGTGTTGTCCTTTTTTATTACACGAATGCCAAATAGCTCCCTCTCGCGTTTCACAATTCTTCCTACGACTTCCATGCTCTCTTTTTTCATATGTTCTTCCTCCTGTATTGATACTACATGTAGGTTCAGATACTGCACAGACTGAAGTTCTGTGCAGTATCGTATCATGATTCACTGTCCTTCTGGTGTCAGATTTTTGTCCGAACTGCCGCACTCTGAAATTTATGGCTCTTACATTGCCAGATATTGCTCTGCCATGCAGCACAGACTTTCCTCGTCAATGACCTCCAGGAAGGCATCTTCATCCCCGTATAACGCCTTGCCAATATGTTTGATCGCCTGAATTCCAACCATAAGCTCCTCTTCCTCCGGGTATTGACAATAGTTTAACAATCTCCGTATTGTCTTGAGGCTCACTGATTCATCCTCTTCAATATATTCTGATAATTCTATATCCCGCAGGATGCTGGAGGCTACAAAATTATATCTTCTTGCCGTTGTCATGAATCTTTCTGTATTGAACCAGAAACTGATACCATCCTTGTTATCCCGCAGGACATTCGAGAATTTCTTCAGCAGATGGGCTTTTTGAATGGTTGTAACTTTGATCCGCTCCCGTTTTGCCTTGCCCGGGGTATGATAAGCATCTTTCTTAGTAAATTGAATTTGTTTTCCCATTTTGTCCCTCCAACTTTTTTCTTCTGATCTTGTCTTTGTTGTGGGAGAGATATCCCGACCGAAATCGACAATATCTCTCCGCCCTGTTTCACGGCCTTATCGTTCGAGATAAGGCTTTAACTCACTCTCTGCAAACGTTTCGATCTTCGCATCCAGTTCTGACAGCTTCTCCATAAATCGAACCATCAGCTTTTGAAATGCCTGCTCCGACTTTATTTCCACAATTCCTTTCTCATTGCGCTTTGCTTCCTCTTCGGAAAAGATCTCCGTCGTATCTTCAAATACATATGGTTCAACGACCTGATCCATGAAGTTCATCATTGCCTTGTATACTGCTGTCGGCAATGCAATTTTCTTCACCTCGATCATATTGCGAATGTCGTAATATACGTTTTCATCCTCAATATCCATGTCGCTGACAAATTTTCTGAGTCTTTCATAGCACTCCATAATCTGCTGTTTCTGAAAATCAGTTGTTGTATTCATGATCTTTCTCTCCTCTTCATTCAGTTTAATTGGTTCAGCTGTTCTTTCCCGCAGTCCACCCTCCGGTAATTCCAGATATGCTTCCAGCTGTTCCAGCAAGCCTGGAATTCTCGGATCTGGCCCATTTGATGTTGCTCTTTCCCAGTCCTTTACCGTATTATGTGATATCCCAAGTGCGTCGCCAATCATCTCATGAAGCCTTGCCTTACTGGGTACTGCTTTCCCCTTGAATTCGCCCGTTTTCTTGATCAGATTGAGTACGGTTCTATATTTTGCATTATCAAATTTCATCATTTCGCTTCCTCCTTTTTCTTTAATCCGCGATTTTATCATACAATATTTGTTCCTTCTAAAAAGGGTAGGAACAGTGTGAGCAAAAAGGTAAGCAGTTTTCCTAACATTTTCATTCTCCTCCTTTCTTTTTGCCCCATAAAAAGTGTGACCGCTGCATCAGCAAACATCTTGCACACAACGGTCACACTTTTCCGGGGGTGTTATTTTTATATTCTACAGCTTCATCAGATTTACTTTTTCTGATCTTTCTCTGTACTAAGATATCCCTTTACGATCGCATGGTCCGGAAATCCAGGTTCCACGGATGCTCTTCGGCTGTGTTCTTTATCATAGGTTTGAAAATCTTTCCCCCACGGATACGTAATCCGATCGCGCCTTACAAATTCTCTGTCATAATCTCCAAGCTCAACTACAATATCGCGTGTAATCAAATGATCTTCTGCAAATTCATATGCATATCCTCTGTCTGCGTGTTTCTCAAAGATGCTTTGACCGCATGGCGTGTATCTCTCGAATCCACCCTGTGAAAGAATATGATCAACCACTTGCAAATTCCAGCTTGTCTCCGTCGTCTCCCGCCGCAGGTTATTGCAGTCTGCAATCATAAGCACTGGATTTTTCTTTTCCTTTGCCTTATTCACAACAATTTCCAATTCTTCGGCACGCTGGCTGTAATCCACCATTCGAATCCGAAATCCGGCAACGGTAAGAAACTGTCCGTTCTGGTCTTCCAGATCCACCAGCAGGAAATTCGGATGATTGTTTTTCATCGTCGTAATCACCGAATCATCCACTGCATGAAAAGTGTATACGTCCCTCTTCCAGAGAATTCCAACCTCATTTGTCCCATCATTCTGCGTGACTGCGTGCTGATATCCGGCTCGCTCCATCTCAGCCCAGAAATAACCAATCGTGCTGTGCTGAAACAGTTCTGTTAACACAATAATGTCTGCATTCTGGTCGATCAGTTCATCGATCACAAACTGTGGAATCCCCTTTCCCATACCACTGCGCTGATTGATGTTCCATCCAATTACTTTGCTCTTCATTTGCTTTTCCTCCATTTGGTTAAAATAATTTTACATAATCCAAAAATACCATCGTCTCCACAGCCGGCGTTCCGGCTGCGAACCGAGCATGCTCTATCCCCTCGGTAAGCAGCAGCCGCTCCCAAAGTTTTGGATAACTCTGGAAATCAAATCTGCAATCATCCAGAATCACATATTCTTTGATCTCTGGATGTTCTTCCAGGTATGCTGCAATTCCGGCACCTCTTTTGTACATCCTGTCCTGCGTGTGTCCCGATATAATCAGGCCATATCGGGCGAGCTTGGAAACCAGATATCTGTAATCTTCATCTGTGGGTTCTAGTTCCTTCCAGTCAGATGACAGAACGATATCCGCTCCGCCAAACTTGCTGATTGTCTTTGCCAGAACCTCCACGCGCGCATCGTCAATTCCCTGATATCCTTTTGGGGTTTGCTGGACGGTGGTCCTGGTATTCAGGACGCCATCGACATCCAGAAATACTACAAAGTTTTTATGTTTTTTGCCCATTTGTGTTCTCCTTTCCCTACCCTTGCAAAAAAGCAGCCGAATAGATCAAATCTATCCGACTGCTTTTCCGGGGGTGTTGTTTTTATTGTTTTAATTATCTGGTGTTTTTATTACCATTCACTGCAGTCCTTATCGTATACTTCTTCTCGCTCTTCTTCTGTGTACGATGACAACCACTCGCTCTCCACATCATTTCGATCAGCAATTTCCTGATCGAAGCTGCCTTGATGACCGCAGTTCAGGCATTCATATTTGTCGCAATCAGATTGACTCACGACCAGACCGCCTTTGAAGCCGCAATTCGGGCACTCGTATTCATCTGCATATCGCTGTGCCCTTAAATACACATTCAGATTTAACTGCAGTTCTTCATATTCTGGATTTTCAAATAACTTAGAATTTAACATGTTGGATGTCCTCCATTTTTTTATTTTTCCCGAAAAGTAGTCAGCATCAAATCCTCTGACAAAATTCCGGGGGTATTGTTTTTATTGTCTTGTATTGTTTTTTTCTTCTTTTTCACACTGGACAGACAGTACACTGGCTGTATCCTGTTGTCTTTGTTTCTATCCCTGTTTTTTCCTGTCCACAATCATTCTCATGCACCTCTCTTTCCCGTAAGATTTTCAAAATAATACTCCATTGTGCGCTGCGTTAGATAGAAATGGTTGAATTCAGATATTCCTAGACGCGCACGATCAGAATGCATAAAAGTTTAAATTCGACAAGTTCTTATTTTGCTGAAAATATTCGATAAATTTTGATTGTCGTCTTGTAATATTACTTTTCCGGGGGTATTATTTTTATAGATGTTCCTGTAATAAAAAAACTTTGCAACTTTCAAAACTAAAACTGAGCAATGGCATATCCCTCTTATCATTAAGAATGCCTTGCTCACAATGCTAATTGTGTCAGAAATCTGATTAGCCATCTTAACTTGGCAGAATGGAGATCAACATGGAGATTAACATGAATATTGAATTTACAGTAAAAGATTATTTTGAGGAATTACAATTAATGGATAAACAATATGCCCAAGAGGAAGCTTTATATCCTTGGGTATATATGTTATTACAAATGATTGAATGCTCCAAAAAAGAAGAAGACTATAAGCTTTCCTTAAAATTAATTGCAAGCGCACGCAAGGCAAACTCCATTCCTGGAAGACAGCTCTTAGGCGGTTACAAAAAAGAATCCGACATTGATTTATCTTTTCCAGATATAGCAATTTTAGATAAGCGCTTTGATTCAACTAATGGTTCTGAGGATAATCAACTTAAATTTCTTTATGGATGCGTCGAATGTAAAAAAAAGGATGAAACATTGCCTAATCTTAAATCCGGAACATATAATATCACTAACAATATTTTAAAAATCATCCCAATCAAGCCAACCACTCATTATTATTTCCAGAAAGTTTTAAAAAATATTTGCTCAGACGCAAAGGTCAAGATTAAGGATGAAGAAAAACTTTTGAACGATATTTCTCCTAATACTACAGTCGAACTAATGGACCCCAAAAACGCACTCCCCGCGCTGGTCGACACGAAACAATGGTCCCCTATTTTTACACACAATGCAAAAAATATCAAAATAAATATGGAAGAATATTTAGAAGAAAATTCTACCATTTTTGTTCAAAAAAAAGTTAATCGTTTTTTCATCAAAGAAGCTAAAACTAATTCGGATTATTCTCCTTTTGATGCAGATCTCTCCGAATTATTAGGTGAACTTTTATGGTACGGTAGAGTTCTTTATACAAATGGACTAATATGGACATGTTTTAAAATAACAAAATTGAACTATTCTTCAGCCGATGAATCGAACAATCTAAATTTTATTGAGTTAAGGAAAAAACTATTGCATGACAAAAATTTTGTTTTTGAAAATTTAGCTTTTGAAATTGATGTCGCTGAAATTGCTGATTTCACTAAAAAATACCATAACTCCGAAGATGCATCCACCGAATGGAATGAATTAATTGATGCACTTGCCAAGATTGACTGGCGTCAAGACCCAACCGTCACTATTAATTGAAATTACAAAATTCTCAATTGTGGGAGATAATATATGACAAATACCAAACAAATAATCATAACCCTCAACGCCAAATCTCTTTTTGATTATTTTCCCAAAAAGCCCACTGAAAACGATCAATGTTTCAAACTGGATTTCTCCGACCCCGTTCACAGCTACGTGGTCACACAGGAAATCACGCGAGAAGATTGTCCTCTTTTTCATCAGATTTATGAAGTTCTGAAGAAAAGACAGGGCTCTTCCTTTCAGGTCACGGAGAAAACTTTATATGATAAATTCCTTATCGTTGATTTTCAGGATATCTTTCTTTCCTTTGACAAATCTTCCGATCCCAAATGGAAACTGAAAGATCAGGAATTTCTTCAGAAAGATGCGCAAGATCTGATCGAGCATGGGTTTGATCTTTATTTTCCAGATTCTGACAAAGCTGTCCATATGTCTGCATTTGATAAGAGCGGAAACATGACCCGGCACAGTAAGATTTCGTTCATTGATGAAACTCTCTACGACGAATTAAATCTCCGCCTCAATTTAGGAATTGATTTTTTCGAAAATAAAATCAAAATAACAGAAAGTAAATATTATGCCTACCGGGGATTGTATCTGTCTTCTTCCAAAAGAATTGATTCTGAAAAATTACGTCTTACTCCTGAGACATTTGTAGTTGTGCAGGACGAACGGATAGCCTCCGGCAAACGTGAAAACAAACCTGCGACTGGATATAATTATCAGCGGAATGTCCCCTTATTAACAGCAGAAAAAACAACGAATTCAGATGAAACAATAGATTACCAATTTTTAAAACCGAAAACGGAAGAGTTTTTCTATGTAGATACTCCTTTCGATGGTTCTGGCTTTATCACTCCAACCTATTCACGTTATGTCAATACTTCTCTTGGAACATCCGACGCAACCTCTTTTCAAATAAGGCTCCCCTTTATAAAAGGAATGCTTCATGAGGTTGATGTTCACGCATTTTTAAGGGAACATAACAGCGATAACGATTCACACACAAACTTGTATACTGATGCCTTTGGATTTAAACGTGACCTGTATAAAGCCCATGTTTTTGTTACCAAAAGTATGTTTAAGGCATATAGCTGGTTAAAGCAGTATTGTGAAGCTGCAAAAAAAGAGGGTAAAACCATTGATCCGATGGAATTTTATTGCAATGCATTAAAAAAATACGACCATGCATTATATATTTCGGGTACTAATTTACCTTATGGACAGTCAAAATATACGCATTTAAGCTATCAGATGATTAATACCCTTGATTTTTCTGAAACACAATTTGAGCATATTTTAAACAGCCATTGCTCCTTTATTAAAAATCCCATTAATTATTTAAAAAGTTGTGATGGTCTGCTGGATACTGAAAACATGGTCAGTGACGATGAGGCAAACGACACGGATGAATTAGAAAATATTTTTGCTGACACTGAATCGCCGGTATGGAAAAAGGCTCTCTTTAAGAATCCTGCTCTTGCAAATGATATCTATATAAAATCGCAATTGCAGAACATTCAAAAAGGGCTTTTAACAAAACTGGTGAGCGGAAAACTGCTTGTAGAAGGCCAAACACGGTATTTGTGCCGGGATCTGCTGCCATTGCTTGTAAGCCTGTTGGAAAAAGAGACCGATATGGGCGGCTTTTTCACATATTATTTATTTGATCGGTTCTATCTTCCTATGACCTCAAATCAACAGTTAGACAAAAAATGGGATTATCTTTCCTATTATGCCTTTTTCAGAAGCCCGCATCTTTCAAGAAATGAACAGTTTATTATGCGGCGTTTTACAAATACCGATGAAGCGCATTACACAAAAATAGGACATGTAAATTATACTTCCTTTAAAAAGCATCTTAAAGTTTATCAAAAATATTTCGGTAAATTAACTGGTATTGTTATGGTTCCACGAGGTTCCGTTGCTCCTTTATGTTTAGGCGGCGCTGATTTTGACGGCGATTTGGTTAACGTTATATTTGATCAGGATGTTGTAAACGCAGTTGCATCTGGATGCTACGATACAGAAACGTATCCATACCGTATTCTTCCCATTATCACAATTCCTGCTTTGGATTCTCCTGCTGTTGAATTAAAGGCACATGTTCCATTCGAACATATCAAAAATACCTTTTCCAACCGGATCGGACTGATTTCCAATGCATCCATTTCCATTGGGCAGACCGAGTATGGCAAACCGTTAAATTCATCATCAAATTCCACGAACCAGGTACTTGTGACAAAGCCAAATGCTTCATCAGCTCCTGTTCCTCCTTCGTGTGAACATTGTACCTTATTGACCGGTTTGGAAATTGATGCAGCCAAAAATGGAAAGCACCCTAATTTAGATCCCATTCTAAAGGAGCAAACGCATCAGAATTCCTATCTGACGTTTTTGAAAAAATGGAAACAGTTGCGCTCAGAAGAAAATTATTATTTCAGCAATTTGACTGTCAAAAACAGTAAATCTTCCAACGAAGAGAAGTTCACGATTTCCGCAAAGGATTGTCGGACAAACGCAACTTTTTCTGTTCCAGATTATGGAACCTGTATTAACAAATTGCCTGGCCGTTTTAGAGATGAATTGGAAAAATACAAAGCGAAAGAAAAAGTCCGCGATAATACCTTAAAGTTGTTCCTTGCGCCGAAAAAAACATCTGCTAAAAATAGTGCAGCGATCAAAATTTTTGAAACGCAATGCCGTGAGATTTTATCCACGCATTTCTTTTACATCCATTCTCTTCTTCCTATTATAAGAGAAGAAAAAAAAGAGGTTTTCTATGCACCGGAAAATCTTCTGAGAAATTTGTTTCAAATTTATGATGAAGAAACTGCGATTCAGCTTCAAAGAATTACGGTTCCAGCCTTAAAAAGTAAAATACAAGAGCATATTACGGAAAGCAATTCCATTCAGGACATGCGCACACGTCTTCTTCAGGAGCAATGGCTTCTTCAGCCTTCTGATGATCGTGGAAAGGCATTGGAGTACATCATTGGAAATGGATTCAAAGAAGCTTCCCTTGATGAAACGGAGCGAGAACTGCTGTTTCATTTTTATCAGCAGGGATACAAAACGTTATGGTTAATCCTTTCCTGTATAAAGGTGCCAACACAGGATGCCCCTTTTGATGTTCTAAAAGAAAAAGCGATAAAACAAATGGAAAAGTCAGAAGAGAAAAGAAAGTCAAAAAAGGCTCCTAAGGAAGAACTTCCTCCCATCTCTTCCTATGTGGCTTCAAATTCGGACTTCATCAGACACCTGGACAACGCTGCCCGTAATTTTTACGTAAATAATGATGCAAATGCACAACGCAAGCTCTACCGTATTTGTCTCCGCGAACTGGAAGAACTGATTGACCATTCATCTGTCGATATGGGACAGCTTATTACCACATTGCATAAGCTCACAAGAACAAACTCTGAAAACCGGAATTTCTTCTGGGATGCATTTGTGTGGGAAGATATCGATTCTCATTTGAAAGGAAGTGATACTACATGTTGAATGAAAGAGCGGAATTCGAAGCATATATAACAAATCCCGAATCAAGCTCGCCAAGAATTCAGCCTAAATTACTTACTGGAAATTTCAGTACGGACTGCGGTTTATATGGAATTGAACAGATTCTGGTTGTACTTGCAAGAGGATATATTTTTGACACTTACCGTGAAGATGAAATTTATTCAGATGGGTTTGTTCGCCCTGAACTTTTGAGTGATGCAAAACTCTTTTTACAACGCTGGCTTGGCTTCCCTTTTGATCATGCGGATTCTCCGGAAAGTAATCCCACTTCCCGCCGACAAACTTCAAATGGGACAGACTATTTTCGTGAGGCAGACGGATGGTTTAAAAAATATTGGATGGCACATTGTGAGAAAACCGAGAAGGAAAAAGAAAATCTTTGGAAGGAACTGGAGACCAAATGGACCGAAACTTTGTCCGTCAACGATTATCGGGAAAATCAAATAACATTGAATTCCGTAATTGCCCAGGCACTCAATCGTGGGTCATTAAAAGAACAGTATTTGGTCTTTCGGAAAGATCCTTCCGGCGCTCCTGTGAAAAATAAAAAAGAACGTTTTTCTTATTTATACAGTCTGAAGGCTGGCAATGATGGTAAAATACACACGCTGTACGAAAAAACACGTGAACGCTTACTCAAAAATATAGCCGCGTATCTCTTAAGTCGAAAATACCATCCCAAAGGTCAAACATTTGTACTGCTCTATAGAGGTCAGCTCCTCAACTGGTATGGTATTGATGATGCGAAAGGGGCGCGAAGCATCTGGTATTTCCCACGCTGCGTATGGGGGCTGGAAACGAAGGAACAAATTATGGAAGCTTACAGCCGAGAAAGTCAATGGAACTTTATCAAATTTTCTGTCAACCAGGCATTTCTCTCCTATTTTGACTTTCACCTGATTGATCCATCACAGGCTTGTGATGTTGATACGTCTAAGTATTGGATTCTCCAGGATACTGGACATGGGGCTAAGAGTTTGAGATGCTTGAAGAACTAATTGAGGGGGGCGGTGTCGAACCGCCACCTTTGGATTTCTCGCCACCTTCTTTTTAAAAGATACGAATTTATTTTGAACCATTATATTCCCAGTTAATTTCCGTTAATTTTTTTATCAGGTCATTATAAATGTCACTATTACTATTACATTTTTCTTTAGAAAATTCACAACTCCAAGATGGCTTATTATTTTCATAATAATTCCATTTCCAACCATTCGTATATAGTACATGATGATTATAAGTTTCTAAATAGCCCTTTGTATTATAATAATTTATTAATCTATTAGCTCGTCTTTTATATAAATGTGCCTCTACTTCACGATCATAAAATTTTACTTCAATACAACCTAATCTTTTTACATCTTTAAGTCTTGAGGCATGATTTGTTATGACAAAATCTGGAATCGCACATAAGTTATCCACAATCAAAGGCTTATTGTTTCCTTGTCTTTTATAAGAAGAAGTATCTATAAGCATATATTTTTGATTGTCCAATATTTGATTATAAATAAGATCATAAATGATATGACTGTACCCGTTTTCAATTCGACTGATATTTTCTACTTCTTGTAATCTAGTAAAAAATGTATTAAATTCCATAAAACATGTTCCTCTCTTTAGAAAATTAAATATTTGATACTTCTAACCTCAAAAAAATCATTACTTAGCTATGCAGATAAATCATTATAATTTAAGCATTCAATATATATATTCTTAATTTCTATCTTCCAACACAAGAATCTTCCCCTCCACATCATAAACATAAAAATCATGAATAAATTGTGCCACTCCGCATTCTTTCAATTCATCCGCAATCTGCTGCGCTTTCTCCCGCGTAATCTCTTCCTGATACAAATATCCAACATGCACTTCATATTCAAATCCTCTTTTTGTAAAGAACTCCAAAAGCTCTTTCTGCACTTCCTGCGGATTTTTTCCTGACTGTCTGATTTTTGCTAGATCTGTATTTATTTTTATTCTGGATCTCTTTTGAATCGTTTGTTTTCCTCTTTTCCTGGCTGTTTTACCTACTCTGCCGTAAAGGTTTCGTCCTTGAAAAGTTCTGCCCAGGCAACAACTTCATCTGCATCAACAATCCTCCCGCCTAAGCCAAGATTTGCGTAAAAATACTTCTCAGCTTCGTTGTATCCGCCAACAGTCCATTCATATTCATCTTTTGCATTTTCCATACCAGAAAACACCATGTGCCATCCTTGGGTAATCCGCTTCGCTGCTTGCTTGATTCGGTTAAATGAGACTGTCGCGATCTGTATAAACACTAAGACTGTTTCTTTGTATCATCACAATGTTCTTACTCAAAGTATGCCGCACTTTCCGTTATTCTGCAAGCGAAAACAAGAAATTTCTCTACAACTTTATCACAATACTGTTCTCATATTTTCCATCATAAAGTATTTCTCTTCTATCCGCCTAATTTGTTCTGATGCATTTTATTCTGCATAATATTCTTCCCCTGTATCTAGGCAAATTGCTGCCAGTCTTCCATTATTTCCGCCTGCTCCGCAGTCAATCGCAATGTGATTATTTTTCTTAAAGATATATCCGGGTCTGCTGTTTCCAAGAATATTCTGCGTAGGGATGTGTCCGCTCACCACAGTAATGTTTTTAAAATACGCGATGTCAAAATCGGTTCTTTTCCACACAAGTTCCTCCACAGAATACTCCTCAAGCTGCCTTGATTCCGAAAAATGTTCCAGCCCTGCGTGAATCAGCCAATATTCCCCATTATTTATGATTTTCTTCCCATACGGACGAAATGATTCTATATATTCCACTACCTGTCGGCGCTCTTCCTGCGGAAGTTTCAAAAACTCCTGAATTGTGCTGATTCCACCGTTCAACGTCCATTCTGCAAAAGACTGACGTGCCTGTGATGACAGTTTATGAAGAAAACCATTCGAAAGTTCCGGTACCAGAAGTTTCAGACACGGAAGAGCCATGAGCTCATGGTTGCCCATAATGGGAATGATATTAGGATTTGTCATCATATATTGCAAGATCTTCATGGAAGCCGATCCCCGGTCGACTACGTCACCCAGTACATAGAGTGTATCATCTTTTCCAAGGGGTATCTGCTTCATCAGGTTTCTGAACAGCTCATATTGTCCGTGAATATCACTCATCGCATAAATCATTTACTTTTTTCCATCTCTCTTACAAGATCACAAAGTTCTTCTTCCCAGTCGCTGATTTCCGAATACCAGATACATCCATACACACCTGGAAGTTTCATATTCCTTGAGGAACATACGATAATGTTGGTTTGATTTCCCTGCGCCTGCAGAATCTGAACTAATTTTTCTCCCGCTTCTGTGTCGCTGATGGCTCCTGACCTCATTGGAAAATGCATATCTGTGATGATCAGATTGAACGGCTCTCCTGCGTTTTCTGCATCTTTCAACATTTTCAGACCATCTTCCACATTAGACACCTGCTCAACCGATGCCACACCACAGCGGTTACCTAAGATTTTTCGAATTGCATTTGCCTTATAAACACTGTCCTCGAAGTTCAGAACTTTCATATTCTACAGCCGTCCCTCTCATTTTTGTTGTTTGTACTTTTCATACGCTCGTATCTTCTGTTCGCTTTTGTGTTCTTTCAGAACACCATTTAGATTCTATTTTCTACTTCCAAGCACCATATTGAATGCATCATAATTCTGCGTGTTGTTTCTGCCGCAGAACACCGCATATTCTATCGTTTCAAAATAGGATGCATATTTTTCCTGTACACTCTGAAATGCACGTGCTACAATTCTCGGCGGGTTACAGAAAGCGCCACAGCCAAACGCGCCTAAAATCAGAACTTCCGCTCCGTTCGATGCTGCCGCCTGAAAAACACGTTCCAGTCTTTGCATCTGAAGTTCGTACAGTGCTTTCTCACTAATCTTAACCGGCGCATTTCCTGCAGACGGGTTCATGGCATTGCTTGGTTTCTTTCGGAGATTCGGGGCTGCACAGGTAATGATGTCTACCTGATACCAGTCTTTTTCTTCCATTCGTTCCGGCGCAGAGGTGTCGGTCTTAAATACGACAATTCCTGGTGTATACAGCAGATCATCATTATAGAGTGGATCACCTGCTTTCCGATGCGGTTGATAGAACTGATGCCACATCGTTTCTGTGTCCAGGCATGGATAAAGTGTGCTGCATCGGCAAAGACATTCTTCCTGTGCTGTGCTTCCCCGTGTTACACCGCCGCCGGGGTTGGTTGCAGAGGCGAAATTCAGGACACAGACTCGTTTTCCGGCTTTTGCGTATGCAGAGGCGGCTTCGAAGCTTCTTTTAGGTGAAACAATCGTTTTGCAAGGTGATTTTCCAGGTTCTGGAAGCGCAATTGCCTGCGATGGAACATACAGCTTTTGGTTCTGAATCGAAAACTGAACTGCCTGCTGGAGCTTCTGGTTTGCTTTTATCAAATCCATGGAGTCTTGAAAGATCGCGATATTATTACTTCTTCTGTCCATTACAATTCTCCTCCCGTATTCCAATCACACAATGCTGTTCTGCTGAAAATTATACACTTTATCCTCCAGCTTCGTCCAGGCTTTTACATAGTCCGCATCGATAAAGCAGCCCCTTGCCTGTCGGAATGCACCTGGCTGCTTGCCGCCTTCCGTGGCATATAATCCTGTATCCCAGCAGCCTGCTGGTAAGCTGTTGTCTCTCAGGATCAGCAAGCATACCTCGAAGTCATTTGGATAATCGCCATCCTTTATGTAGTGGAATCCGGTGAATGTAACGCGAATATTCTCTGCCATGTTTGCTGTCTTTTCTTCCATCTTTTTTCTCCTCATGATAGGCTTTTTCTTTTGAATATTGCCATTTTATCTCATATCGAACGGAAAATGTTGACAGAAACTTGTCCGTATATAAAATTCAGGGCAATATCTCTGCCCTGAATTTTATAACAAATTGTAACTATTCAGAGCCCCATCTCGATTCCGCTTACGCTGCATCTCTTCTTCCATCACACAACACTATTTTAAATGAAATGCAATCCCATACCGCACCATTTTTTATAGCCCTCCTGCCACAGTGTCTGCGTATAATCTTTATCTCGAATCTGCTTCAATGCCTTCCGGCAATCTCTTTCCAGATCTTTTTTCTCATCTGTATACTTCACTTCTATCACAATTCCTGTTTCTGCATCTCCCGTTTCAATCACAATATCGCTGAATCCTTCTCCCGATTCTCGATTGGAAGATACACGCCAGTCATTTTTATAGCTTAAGATTCCAAGCAGAATTCCATGATAGAAATTTTCTTTCAGTGATTTCCGCACAAAGGTATCGCGTACGCTGACCGTCATCTGCAAATACAAATTCAAAAGACTTTCCACCTCTGCTGCTTTTCCGTCAAAGAGTGCCTGGCAGAACTGTTCTGCCATTTTTCCGTCTTTTTTTACTTCCTGCTGAAACAGTGTAAGAATCCGTTCTGTTATGATATTTCGAATTTCCCGGTTTGGAATTGCTAGGCAATAGCGGCCATTGCTTTCTCTTCCGCGCTGTGTCAGGTATCCAGTCATGAAAAGTGTACTCCACAGATGATCCATGGTCGAATACAGGTCATTGTAGGTAACCATTTCATCGATTTGTTTGATCACTGTTTTTCCATTTACCAGCCATTCCAGTTCTGTTTTTGTGAGCATATCCGGTTCATTGATGCTGTCGATAAAATGATGAATCACACTGTTCCCGCTTGTATTCATCCAGTAATTTTCCGGCTCGACCTCTGGATTATGGATATGATCATTGCAGTAATTCACAACATCCCACGGACAGTACACATCTGCTTTTCCGAATCGGTATCCATCATACCACTCTTTTACCTCGTCGTATCGGTCATCCATTTCATAGTCATGCAGCATGGTCTTTACTTCTTCATCTGTAAAACCGAAAGTTTCATCAAATTCTGTATTTGTAATCGAATATACTTTGAAATTGTTCAGTCCGGTAAAGATGCTTTCTTTTGCAATTCGCAGGCAGCCCGTCAAAACAGCAAAGGCAAGACTGCTGTTTGTCTTTAGAACATTTCCGAACATATTTCGAAGTAGCAATACCATTTCATCATAATATCCATTTTCATGGGCTTTTGCCATCGGAACATCGTATTCGTCAATCAGGACAACCACTTGCTGTTCATAGTGAACTTCCAACAGTTCTGTCAGTTCCTGAAGACTGCTGGTAATGGTGTCTTCTTCCATATTTCTTGTCAGAAGTTCTGAAAAAAGTGCTTTATCAACCCGGCTCAATTTGTCACTTTCCAGAAGAAATTGAAATCTTCTTGCCTCACGATTGATTGTTTTTATGAGCTGCGCACGGGCTTTTTCATAGGAATCGGCATCAATTCCTTTTAAGCTGATGGAAATAACGGGATATTTCCCCATATATTGTTCACAAATCTCTGTATTCTTAGAAATCTTCAAGCCGTCAAAAAGTGCTGGATCCGTTCCAATTTCAAAGAAATGCTGAATCATACTCATATTCAGGGATTTTCCAAAACGGCGTGGGCGCGTAAAAAGCGTGACCTCACTTCCGTTATTTAAAATCTGTTCTATGAGGGAAGTTTTATCTACATAATAGTAATTTCCATTGCGAATTTTTTTAAAGTTGTCAATCCCGGTCGGGAGTTTTGGTTTTCTCATCTTGAAACCTTCCTTTCCAACTTTTGCGGCTTTTGACACCTGCGGCTGTGCTTATGTTCTGATCTCTATTTTAGCTGGTTGTATTTGCTTTGGCAATGGTTCTTATCGGTTTCTAATCTGTCCAATTTTTTATGATCTTATATTGGCTCCTGTCACTAAAAAGAACTGAATAGGAAAGCAAAATAAAAGCACTAAACTTCCCATATTTAAGCAATTTAATTAAAAATTTATATTAATTTGTTATAAATATTAATCCCAAAGCCAATCATTTACATTTCCTTCATAATTTCCATTTGAATCCCAAGAATCACCAGTTGAAGGATTATAAGAACCTTCAGTTCTATTTCCGTTACTATCTTCTTGCCAAAAATTAATATTATCAGAACTTCCATAATAACTTCCACCAGATGAACTCGATCCACCACTGTAATCATTTCCAGAACTAGAAGATCCAGAATCATAGCTAGAACCACCAGAATAATCAGAGCTTGAGCTTCCGCCACTGTAACTATAATCATTACTATCATCATAGTAACTAGAACCACTTGAAGATGATCCGGAACTTTGTTCAGCAGCTTCTTCAGCAGCTTTTCTTTCTGCTTCTTCCTGAGCAGCTTTGGCAGCAGCCTCTTCTTCTGCTTTCTTCTTTGCTTCCTCTTCAGCTTTCTTACGAGCTTCTTCCTCGGCTTTTTCAATAGCAGTTACTCTGTCATTGTATTTTATTACATAATCATCAATCGTACTGTTATATTTGTCAAAGCTGTCCTGCTCGACGGTATTATAATTTTCGAAGTCATTTTTCAAGGTATCTTTGAACGTCGTAAATTCGCTGGCCGCATTTTTGAGTGCTTCCTTATCATCCACTTTTTCAACATCATCGCCGATTTTATCCGCAATTATTTTGATCGTGTCGTCATATTCGGATACAAAGGAGTTCTTCATCTGCGCAATAATTTTTTCATAGTGTACAGAGCATTCCTTATAAGCGCCTTCTGTCTTTTTATATTTTTCCGCACTCTCCATCTCTTGTTTCAATGCTTCCAGTTTTTTATCTCTGTCTTCTCCTTTTTCAAATCTCTGATATTCCTCATCAATCTCACTGTTTTTTGTTTCAATCGCCTGTAAACGAAGCTCCTCCTGATGGCGGTCATACGCTTTCTTTGCAAAAACTCCGATGACACAAATGCAGACAATCGCAATACCAATTACAGCAAGCATGATGGCTTTCTTTTTGTTTTTGTTCTTTGTTTCCATCTCGAAACACTCCTCCCTTTTTCTTTTTGTTTCCCGAAAAATCCATGTTTTCTATGTTCTTTTCCATATTTTTATTGATTCTTCGTTACTCATTTTTCATCACATTCATTATATCGCAGCTCGTTTCTCTTTACTATTTCTTTTTATGTAATTTCCAAAAAATCCTCACTCTTTGATCTCACAAGATTTTAAAATAGTACTTTCCTTCCATCTTATCTTACGTGATGTTGAAATACCCCGGAACACAGTTCATCTCTTCCTGCCCTCCGGGGTACCTCTTAATCTAATTCAGCCACTTTAAAGCTCTTCAAAATGCGAATCACCTGTTCTTCTTCTTTTTCTGTAAATGTACCGTCTGGTGCTTCTGCGATAAATGCAACTGGTGTCGGATAGTCAAAAGAAAATTCGTCTACGTCCCCAGCCTGGCCTGCAAATTCAATCTCGCCAAGACGGGATGTCGGTATCACTGCGAACAACGTGCTGTCTACAGGAACATAATCATCATCAATACCAGCCATCATCTCGCCTGTGATATGTACTCGTGCTACCATAAATTCGCCAAGATCTGAACAGTCACGATCGGTTCCCCATGGATATCCAGGCACAAAATTAGAAGTGTCTGCCTGTGAAACCTGTGCCTTCAGCATATCACGCGAATAGCCGCCAAGCGCGCCTTGGCAGTACCAAAACGAAACGGTAACACCTCTATCGTTTGTCAGAACAACGTTTTCTCTGACCGCATCCATGGGACCGCCAACTTCCTCCGTCTGAATTTCCCAGCCTTTTGGGATTTCAAACTGGAATGCCGTGCTGTCACACTGATTTACTTCTCCATACCGTGTAACATAGATATCTCCCTGCTCCCCAGTTTCCGTCCATTCCATATCCTTCTGCCAGTTTGCACTTGACTCCCAGTGTTTTGACCAGATTGGATCAAAGGTCCGGTCAAAAAGATCTGTTTCCTGCATTTTTTTATCAATGACCGGGATATCAACCACTGCTTTTCCTTTGCTTCTCGGGCTGATGGAAAGCTCCAGTGAGCCCGCATATCCGCCCAGGTCGTCCTTCATGGATACTTTTGCCTGGCCTTCTGCTTTTCCAACTACTCCGCCGGAAAGATTCAGGCCAGCGCTGTCATATAATTTTGCGCTCAGCCGGATGTCGATGTATGCTTCCAGACTTCCGTTCACCTCAACCGTACTCCACTCAAGTCCGTCTGAATTCAGATTTCCTTCTTTGACTTCTTCTACTTTGCCGGTTCTGCTGTCATACTGGAATCCCAGGGTGCTGTCGGCTGTTGCACCGTAAGAGCTGTGAATGCCGCCTTCCAGACTTCCCGCTGCCCCGACGACGGCTTCCAGATAATTGGTAATGACAATCGGTACAATACCGGCGTTGAACTCGATATTCGGCAGTTTTCGTTCGTAAACGGTTTTTTCCTTTTCAAATTCTTTTTCGCTGTTTGCGCCGCATTCCAGGGAAATACCTGCTTTGCTCCTTACTGCAATTCCGCACTGGACTTCACCGTCTTCGATATCAATCTGAAGTTCCAGCCAGCATCCCCATCCTGCCTCTCCTGAAAACTGAACGGGTTCTTCTTCAACATTGATTGAGACACTGTAATCGTAATCACTGTTTTCTTCCTCTGTCTCTTCTTCCGATTCATCTTCGGACAGTCTTTTAATGATATAAGCGCTGTTATTTCCTGTTTCACTTGCACCATCCTCCGTCAGCCGGAACTGTTTGATAATATGTGCCTTTTCGAATACATCCAGCAGGGTCGCTGGCTCTGTTTCTACCCAGTAACCCTGATTCGTTTTTTCTGTCTGCACTACTTTTCGAATAAATCCAGAAGGCGCTGCACTGATTTCTCCCGCAACAAGAACATCTCCAGTCTGGTAACCAGGATCTTTTTCAAAGGTGAGACTGTTGTCAGAACCTTCCGTTGGCTGATCTTCTGATTTCATCTCATTGGTAATCACCTTTACATTGTCTTTTACAATGATGTCAGGATCATCCGTACTGTTTTCTGCTGTGTTCTCATCCGATGTGCTGTTTTCCGATACACTTATATTCTGTTCTTCCGGATTCTGTTCCGGCTTTGTACTCTTCTGTGTATTTTGAGCAGCAAAAATCCCAAACAGAATCAATGCCAGAATGATTATGCCTGCCAATACTGCGCGGATCCATTTTTTCATCTGTATCTGCTCCTTATTCTGCCTGTCAAAGCGGATATTCGCAATCCGCTTCGCTACTTGCTTGATTCGTTTAAAATGTGGTGCATCAGATTTACTGATTCACCACATTTTAAACTTCTTTGTATTACGGAGTTACCGTTTCATCTTCTGCCACGTTTTCATCATCTGGCTCTGATTCTGATTTGGATACTGCTTCACCAGGTTTTTCTGCTTCCGACTCTGAAATCACGCTCTCTGCAGTTGTTTCCGGTAATGGAGTTTCCTCAACAACCACTTTCTGCTCTGGCTGTTTTTTGTTTCGTACCTTTCCAGCGTACATTTCAATCTCTTCTGTGTCATCCACATCATCCATTTCCTGATCAATTCCACCGATGGTGTATGGGTCATTCTGATATTCAAGCGTGTTTACAGATTTAATGGTTTTGGTCGCTCCATCGAAATCGAAAACATGCCATAAGGTTCCTGGCCGATTTGTCGGAATCGTGTATGTTGCAATGTTTTTGCCTTCGAGGTAAACCTGAACTTTTGCTCCGGAAAGAGACATTTCATTGGCCACTTCACTGTAACTGTTGGTATAATCGTGTACGAAATAGCTGAACTTTTCGTCTGCTTTTACGTTACGTACTGTAATGGTTTCCGGACCATAACTACTTGTATCATCTACGTCTAAGTTTCCAACAGAATTTCCTTCGAAATCTGTCTGTCCGAACCAGATATGATACGGTTTGTCCGACGAGTAGCATGCAAGATGAGAATCCAGATCCCACGGCTCTTCGCCCCAGGTTAATACGATGCGGAGTTCTCCTGCGGTTTCACCGTCCCCATCTCCCGGTACAAGAACAATATTTGCTGTTTCAATCTGGTCTCCCGCTACTGTGATATTTTTGTAATTCGTCACATAGCCTTCTTTGCTGATTTCAAGCGTATAATTTCCATTTTCCATTGAAAGAGTATAGTCTGCATTTTCAAATACTCCTTCTGTCACAGCATCACCCGTTTGATTGTTCCAGCCTTTGCGTACAATGTAGGCTGTTTCTGTAATACCATCTCCCGTGACTGCATCGGTTATCGTTCCCTCTACAGAACCTGTATTAAAATCATCATGGCGCTCCACCATATAGATATCTTCTACATATCTGATTTCACTGTTCTGAACCAGAACTTCCGCAACCTTGTACGTCTGATAAGACGTTGCGGATACTGTAATTTCATAAGTTCCATCCTGCAGATTTTTGGTGCTGTACTTGCCAAACACATCGGTATAGAGAATTCTTTCTGTTTCTGTTCCTTCCTCTCTCCAGGCTCCAGCTCCTCCTGAAAAAACAGCAATTTCATTTTCTTCTGTTTCAAGGCTCCAGGCTCCATGGCTTCCGCCTCCACTGCCGCCTCCGGCTACGCTGTTTCCACCATTGCCGCTGCCTGCTCTGACTTTTCTGGAAATTCTGACTCTCGCGTTTTCTATCGGCAAACGTGTTTTGCTCGAGTAAACATATCCTGTGATACCGCCGCTGGCGTACGTACATTTTTCAACGCGGACTCCATTTTCCTTATGCATTTTTATTCTCAAGTTGTTGTTTTCATCATTTTGAAGCGGTTTGAATTCCAGATCAAAATCGAAATATTTCTTCAATACATCTCCAAGCAGGGAATCTGTATCGAGTCCATTTGTTGAGTATGGATATACCTTGATATCCTCGCATGCGAGACTTCCATTTTCTAAATCATGGTATGCAAATTCTGCCTCAACGCCTAAGCCTAAATCTGCATAATAGCCTGCTAAATCAAAAACACTGTACAAAGTCAACAGACCTTTTATGCCAATACCGCCTTCCATATTTCCCTTTACCTCAAGGGTATCAACACCATGATGAAAATCGAAAATGCCTCTCCATGTTCCATCTTTATATTCAAATCCCTGTGTTGATTCAACGCTATATGAAATATGTAAGGATCCATCTGCTTTGTATGAACAGAAAAGTACAACATCAAAGGTAAAACCGGTAGCCCCTATTGTAATTGGAAAACGCATTAATTCTACCTGACCACTGTCAGCAAATTCTTTTTCCGCCGTAATATCTTCATTTGCATTTTCCGTGACAGCAAGTTTAAGTTCATTTACCGAAACACCATTTACTCCAACGTCAACATTTACAACGCACAGAATTTCAGGAATTTCAAAATCAATTTTTCCTTTTCCTTCATCATTCGAACCAATATTAAATTCAAAATTCTTTTCGTAGCCAACATCAATAACACCACCTGCTCCTATATTAGCCTGTGTTGCAATTCCGTATTCATCCGTGTCGGCAGCTCCTCCGATAAGTGCTGTACCGCCTCCGACAAAATCAATTTTGCTGACCACTTCCCATAATTCTGGCTTTATGCATGTCAGAATCAGTTTCTCGCCATCCTCTGTTACCGTAGTTGCTTTGAGCGCGATACCTGAAATATAAACTTCATTCGCAGGAAGGATCATAACACTTCCTTCTCCGATTTTTTCTGTCTCGGTTGTTTTCGGAAGTGTAACTGTATAGGTTCCATCCGCATTCTCTACAACTGTATAATCTGTGATATTTTCCAGTTCTTTTTTCAATACACCATCTACGTACTGTGTATTATCATGCGGCTCTTCACCAATTGTTGTGTCTTCCTGTCTGATTTCATCAATTTCACAGAAAATCGATTTAACATCTTTCTTGGAGAGCAACGCATGCGGCTGGAACTGGTTTTCTGTATTTAATTCCAAAAATCCTTTCCCTACTGCAATTGCTGCTTCATTTTGATATGTAATACTATCCCAATCCGTCCAACTGTTCGTATCATACGAATGTATTCCATTGAATCCCATTGCATGTACTGCCGTATAAGCCGCAAATTCGCGTGTTGCCGGTTCATCTGGATAGAAAAACGGGATATCCTGCTCCAGATCTTCGATATCCGGTGGCGGCAGGATTCCATATTTCTCTGCGATTTCGATTGCTGCTTCATACGCATTTCCTGCCGTATCCGCATAATAATGGTTTAAGGAATCCGGATCTGTATCCAGGTTCATTTCAACCTTTTCAGCGAGCATCTGCACCCACTCACCGCGTGTATATGTTTTGGTGTCGCCCGATGGATCATCTGACTTCACGTAGGTATATTCAACTTTTGCTTTCAGCTCCACGGTAGTCTGATCCACAAGAATATTCTTGGAAAGCTCCATGACCTTTCCTATGTTTACACTTTGTGCTTCTGCTCTTGCCCGTTCCGGAAATACGCCTGCAACGGTGCTTCCCGTCATAATCAGACACAGAAACCACGTCAACATTTTATTTCTTCTGTTTTTTTTCTTCAGTGCAACAACAACGGCTGCTCCTGCCAGCACCAGCAGTACAACCCAAACAATAATTTTGGTGTTGTCACCCATTTTCGGTGCAGATTTCAGTTTCTCAGCCTTTAAGGACTGGCCATTTTGCTTTGCGTTTCCAGTTCCCTGATCTTTTGTTAATGTCGTTCCGGAATCCTTGCTGCCCGTTGTCGTACCAGGATTCTTCGTGTCATTTGCTACGTTTCCATTTCCTGGCTTTTCATTATCTGTCGGATTCTTTTTGTCATCTCCAGAAGGATTTTCCTTATTTTCATCATCCTTCTTGTCATCTGATGCTTTTACCGTACAAACCGTTGTCAACGTAACGGTTTCTCCAGCCTGCAGAGATTCCATCTTTTTTGTTGTCTCCGCATTTTCGGCCAGCACAAAATTTTCCGGTAAAATATTTTCCAGTGACAGATTCGTTACTGCTGTATCATTTGTATTGGTTACAGTTAAAGTAACTTTGATTTTTTCACCCTGCTGGTAAGTTTCTTTGTCTGTTGTCAGAGCTGCTTCGATTCCATCCTGAAGCAGCGATGCTGCAAGAGCAGGCTGTGTCATCATTCCGGTGCATAAAAGCAGTGCCAGAAAGACAACTTGTAATTTCTTCCACACTTTCATACGTCTTCTCCCTCGTAAATGTAAAATTTCGATCCTTTTTCTCTGAATATCTGCCGCTTATGCTGTCTTCAGGATCCTTGGTGCCTTCCGTCAATGGAAAGGCGGCTTTTCTTGCTCTGCATCTCAATCATTAGCTGAGCAGAGCAATGAACATTTCATTTTCCTCCTTCTTCTGTTGTATTTCTTTTAGTGTAATACATCCTCCCTTTATTTGCAATATATTTTTTCATGCATTTTGCAATGCATATTTCATCATTATTATGCAATACAATAAAACAGACTGGGCTTCCAGTACTCTTTAAAATCAGAATACAGCCAGAAAAAAGCGCACTGAAATAAGCTGTCCCCAAAACAGCTTTTTCTTCATTTTTCGATTTCGCAGATTCGAAAAATTTATTTTTTTTGTCGAACCTTTTTTTGAAACACCTTTGTTATGTTTTATGCTGCCCGTAGTTTCCACATAAGATCCGGAAGCATGCTACGTTCTTATATTCTCAGGCAGCAGAATGGAGTTTGATATGGCATTTCAGTTAAAAGGCAACCGCAAGGAAACGGAAAACAAAACCATCCGTTTCCCCATTCACCTGATCGATCAGATCGAACAGGCAATTTCCGATTCTGACCAGGACATTACCTTTTCCAGTTTTGTGATTCAGGCGTGTGAGTATGCGCTGGATCACATGGGCGCCCCGTCAGAAGAACACAATTAACTTTTATTTTTTCAAAGCAGATTTTTATGGTTCGACGTGCATTTTCTGGCTGTTCTCTGCTTCTATTT
>OMGY01001150.1_pt1 | contig 25837 bp, 29 predicted proteins | sample 1674461 | NCBI WGS metagenome assembly OMGY01 (sample SAMN05578579, study PRJEB25193) | human gut metagenome | biome: Human Microbiome; feature: human-associated habitat; material: feces | host: Homo sapiens | place: USA:Birmingham
TTTCAAACAGATGATTTAATCGAGTTATGATAAAAATTTGTGTTGTTACGGGAAGTCGGGCTGAGTACGGACTTTTGAGTCGTTTGATGCAAATGATACAAGAGGACTCTGGCCTGAAATTACAAGTGATTGCAACCAACATGCATCTTTCCCCTGAATTTGGTTTAACTTATCAGGAGATAGAGAAAGATGGTTTTTTTATCAACAAGAAGGTTGAGATGCTTTTATCATCCGATACGGCTAATGGTACTGCAAAATCTGTTGGCCTTGCTACGATAGGATTTGCAGATGCCTACGAGGATTTGAAACCGGACTTGTTATTAGTTCTTGGGGATCGTTACGAGATATTATCTGCGGTAACAACCGCTTTGTTTTATAAAATTCCCGTAGCACACTTGCACTGGGGTGAAATCACAGAAGGGGCATATGATGATGCTATTCGTCACGCAATTACTAAAATGAGTCATTTGCACTTTACCTCGACAGAAGAATATCGTAAACGGGTAATACAACTTGGGGAGAATCCGGAGCGGGTGTTTAATGTGGGGGCGATAGGAATTGATAATATAAAGCATTTGAAATTACTTTTTTACCATATACTTTACTTAAATTGCTTACTTTTAAAATTTCCATTATTATTCTCCTTTTCTAAACTTATTATTTGATTATATATCAATTTTAATTTAGATTTTAATTTCTAACTATCTCCGAATATTACACAAACATTACACCTGTGTAAGGTTTAATCTAAGTCCTTAAGTTTATATATAAAAAGCCAATAGCTTTTTAACTATTGGCTCTAATTATTGTTTAAATATTATAGATACTTGTGTCCCTTTATTAATTTCCGATGTTACTTCTATATTATGACCTAGGTTATTGCAAACTTCTTTTGATATATATAGCCCCATACCTGTAGACTCACCATATTTACGTCCATTCTTACCTGTAAAAAATGGGTCAAATATTCTTTTTATATCTTTATTAGGTATTCCTATACCTTCATCAATAATATCTAACACTGTATATTTTCCAGAAATTCTACTTTTAATAGTTAAGTATTTTCCATTGTTTTTTGAGTACTTTACACCATTTATTATTACTTGTTCTATCACAAATTTGATCCACTTCTTATCTGTATACACTATTAAATCTTTTTCAAGCTCTACTTTAGGTATTATTTTGTTTTTTATAAATAATCGCCTATCTTTATTTATTATATCTATTATCTCATTATATAAATTTACTTTTTCAACTAGAAAGTCTTTTTGAAATTCATCTAGCCTTGCAAAATGCATAGCCATGTTTAAACCTTTATCAATCTTGTCTAGTTCTGGTTGAATATTAGAGGCTATTTCTTCATCTTCATAATCTTGTAGATGAAGGTTTATTACAGATACAGGTGTTTTCATCTGATGTATCCAATGATTTATAAATATTAAATGATCTTTATGTATTTTCTTTTCTTTTTGTAGACTAGTTATATATAGTTTGTATTGGTCATTAAGTAAAGATGATATATTTTTTCCTATACATGATTTATCTAACTCTATCAATGATTCCTCTAAGGTATTTATTCCATTTTCAAAAATATAATATGTCTTCTTATTTGATATATATTTATATACTATAAAACAAGTTATTATAAAAGTATTAAATACCAAAATATATAATATCTCAATCATACTTATATAACTCATCATATTACAATATACTAAAGTTATTATTAGTCCTAAGTAATAAGTAAATATATAACCTCTATATTCTTTAAAAAATATTTTCATTTATTCTCCTACCAATTCTTATTTAATTTGTATCCTACTCCTCTTACAGTATGAACCGCATCTTCAATACCTAAATCATTTAACCTTTTTCTTATTCTACTTACATTTACATTAAGAGTATTTTCCTCTACAAATTCGATATCATCCCATATTTTTTCTAATAAATAATCTCTACTAACGACCTTTGGGTATTTTTTTATAAGACATTCAAGTAATATACCTTCTTTTTTAGTTATGATTACATTTTTATCTCCAAATTCTATCTCCAATCTTTCAGGGTAAAATTTAAACCCATCTAATTCAACTATTCTTTCACTTAACTTAGGAGCATACTCTCCATAAGACCTTCTTATATGACTTTTTATTTTTGCTATTACTACATCATATTGAAACGGCTTAGTTATATAATCATCCCCACCACTTTCTAATGCTCTAATTTGATCCATTCCACTGTCTCTTGCTGATATAAATATTATAGGCACATTTGATCTTTGTCTTATCTTTGTACACCAATAAAATCCATCAAATTTTGGTAAATTTATATCTAATAATATCAAACTTGGTCTACATACTTCAAATTCTTCTATTATGTTATTAAAATCGGTTGCTATAATACCCTCAAATCCATATCTATCTATGTAATCTTTTAACAATATACTTATGGAAGTATCGTCTTCTATGATAAAAATTTTATTATTCATATGTTTACTCCATGTCAGTTTTTAATTTTTATAATATTTTAATAATCTATATTCATATTTAGTATACCATTTTTATATTAAATAAAGCACCAAATAAATAGAAAACACATTGACTATTCTATCAATGTGTTTTCGTGGATTTCAATGGTGGAGACGAAAACACAGGAATAATCCCCACGATTGTTATCAAAATCTATTCTATGCAATTTGTTGTATAAATGACATGACATCATTAAATGTTATAACTTTTTCACTTTCTTCTTTTAATATATTGTATAATATGTTGTACTTATTTTCAGAAAAATCTACATCAGTTACAAATATTATTTTATATCTATCTCTTAATTTATAAGCATCATATGCCCAATCTTTAATACCTTTAATAAGTCTTTTTTCTTGTTTATTTTCAAATCTAAATATCTTGAATGCATATTCACCTATTATAAAATCAAACTTTATACTTTCATCAAATACACCTAATATTTCACCTTTTCTATATTCAATATTTGAATCTTTCATAACAGTTTTTAAAAATTCTAACTGTTCTTTATCATTAGGCCGATCTTTTTTATCTAAATCTAAAGGCATATATTGCCTCACACATTGATTTACAAATTCTAGAAAGTTATCTTTTATATCTATTGTAACAATTTCAGTAAACTTTAACTCATTAACATAGAACTTAGTATACTTTTTTAAGTTAAAATTCCCCTCTTCTACAAACTCATTTACCTCTTCCTCTATGGCTTCTAGCTGTAACTTAATAACTTCTATATCTAATTCATCATTAAATGCTCTTGCCCTATTCCATTTTTTTATGCTTCTTAAAATACACTTATTCTCTGTAACATTATGAAATAATATACCTAAAGTTAAGCAGTCTTTTGATACTATAGATGGATAATGACAAAGTACTGAATATTGAACTCTTAACATAAAATCACCTCCTTAATAAACATATGACGCTATAATATTAGCAAAATAATCAATATGTTCAAATCTGTAAACTATATAATCTATAAGAGCCTCTAAATCATCTTTATTAATTTCCCAATATTTAGGAATATAATTTATTACTTCTCTTATATCTTCTATAGTTATATTTTTTCTAAAATAATCTATAGTTTCTTGCATTATAACCATATCTATACTCATAACATTTTTAAATTTAGAATATAAATATGCATTATTTCTCATTATAAAATCATCTTTATAATCTTCTTCTTCTATTTTTCTTCTCAGCTGATACTTATCCCATAAAGCTCCTAAATTAAAAGTATGACTATGATCTATTAATATTAACTCTCTATTTAATTTATTCATCTTTATTAATAAATTTCCTTTATTTCTATCATTATTATAAATAATATGATCAAACAACATTATCTTAGGTATCAACCACTTATAATTAGATGATAATTTTATCATTTTCTCTGAACTTATTACCGTAGCATTCTTAACCCACTTCGAGTAGAATCCTAATCCATAACAGTCTTCTGAAAAATCTTCTATTACTTCATATACATTTCTATTTATATTAGTATTTATATCTATATTACATAATCCAGCTTCAGGAATTGGTAATCCTAACTTTATAGCTAATAAATAACATACTAATTCATTTACTAATACTTTATTTCCCTCTATATTATTATTCGTTTTTACTACATATTGTATATTTGAATTTATTCCTAATATAGGATTCGTTATTCCATTGCCTATTGGATGATTTAACTCTTCCATTTGCAGTATATCCAATTTTTCTCCTCCCATACCATAGTAATTAATTAGACATACTCAATATTTTAATTTATTTTACCAAAATATACAAGATACATTAATTTTTGATATACTTCTATTTATTATCTCAATGTAATAATATGTAAATTATGACTTATCTCATTGTCAACAAAAGAAAAGACCACATTGAATATCACTTCAATGTGGTCTCTATATACTATTACCTCTTTTACATAATCACTTATAAACTTTTTACATTCTGGTAAGTTTCTAGTTAAAACAAAATCTTTAAACCTTTTAAACATATTTCTAATTTGATCTTCTGTTATATTTATCGACTCTGCACTATTACTTTCTATAGATAGTTCTTTTATCTGTAATTCTAAATTTAACTTAACTTGCTCTAATTCATCTAGCTTCTCTTTAAGCATATTATTTACTATACCACTCATTATAGCATTAAGTATATTTTCAATTTCCTTATTTACTTTCTCTAGTTTATTTCTAAGGTTAGTTAACATTTCATGATTATCATTAGATTTAGTTTTTAGTCTTTCATTTAGTGCCTTACTTAATACGGGTATAGCTTCATCATTTAATATATGCTTTTCTAACTCTGTAAGAACAAATTCTTCTAAATAATCTCTTTTTATCTCTTTATTCTTACAATCTCTCTTTTGTTTCCTACATCCACATCTATATGAAATGTAGTCATTCCCATATTTATCTTTTCTTTTATTGCCTTGATAACTATATCCGCACTCTCCACAGCGAATCAAAGATGTCAAAAGGTAGAATGTAGTTGCTTTATGGGCTCCTGGTGCTTTCTTTCTTCTCTTTATCATTTCTTGTGCTTGTTGAAATAAATCATTATCTATTATTTGTGGCATTGCTCCATCTATCCTAATTATCTCATCTTCACTTTTCATCTTATGACCATTTCTTTTTCCATTTACACCTTTTCTTTGTGTTTTATTAAATACATATACACCTGTATACTTTTCATTAGTTAATATACTGTATAAACTATTCTTTCCAAACTTTTTATTTTCTCTCTTTGTTCTATAGCCAAGCTCATTAAGTTCATCTATTATTTGACTATATGAATATCCATTAACATATCTATCAAATATAATCCTTACTGCTTGAGCTTCTTCTTCATTTATAATATAGGTTTTATCAGGTGCAACATCATACCCTAATGGAGGTGTTCCGCCTAAATGAGTTTGATGCTTAAGGGCAGATTCTTTTAACCCTTTCATAACTTCACGACCTAAATTTTTAGAATAATATTCAGCCATCCCTTCTAAAAGAGATTCCATTATCACAGATTCTGGAGATCCATCAAGCCTTTCTAAAACACTGACTACTCTAATTCCATTACACTTTAACTTATGTTTATACTTTGCTGAATCATACTTATCTCTAGAAAACCTATCTAACTTATGAACTATTACCATAGATATACCTGTTGTATCAGCTTCACAAAACTTAATCATATTTTGAAACTCTGGTCTTTTATCTGATGTTGCGGATTTAGCTCTATCTGCAAATACCTTTACTATTTTTATATTATTCTTATCTGCGTATTCATTTATTGCTCTTAATTGAGCGTCAATTGATTCGTCCCTTTGATTATCTGAACTAAAACGTGCGTATACTACTGCTCTATTCATATTCTACATCTCCCTATTTTATTAAGTATTAATTATCTCATATATTTATTTTTGATTATAATTTAGTAAAGAAATCACTAAATAATAGTGATTCCTTTATTATTTAAAATCTTATCTGTCTGTATAGCTAAATAAGTCTTTAGTAAATTTAACATTTTCTCTCACTTCTAAGTCATTATTTACTTTTATAAATTCTTCATTTTCAAATGGTGAAAAATCAAACTCTAGATGAATACCTTCAATACTTATACTTTCTAAGTATTCTATAAATGAAATCAATAATAATAGATAATCAACCCATCTTCTAAAATAAAATCTTTCATTTGGTATAAATTTAATTACTGCCATCTCACCCATATAATCAATAAATTTAGGTTTTATACTCATCACTTCTATCAATTCATTAATTGCTCTTACCATGTCCTTACTTGAATCTACATATACCTGTGCATCAATAGATTCAAAATTATAACCTCTATACATAAAAAATTCAAAATTTATCTTATTCTCACTAAATAATCTAACTATGTTTATCTTATTTTTTCCTAAGGACGTAGTCGTATCAATTTCTAATTCTTCTATTATCTTATCTGTATCATCGACCTTTAAATCAAAAATTTCTTTATCTATTATTTTTTTATTATCTTCATCATAATATTTACATGTTCTTGATTCATTTACTTCACAAATATTTACATTAATTAAATCCCAATTCTTTTTACCATGTTTATCTAAGTAATGTACTATTTCTGCATAACCATTTACTCCATAAAAATCATCTATCGTTAAGTTTTCTTTATTTAATAAAGCTTTTGTTTGTTCTATTATTTCATTAACTAACTTTGACTTATTTATTTCACTACTGCTATAGTGTTTATTGTAATATGTCATTTTATAAATACCATTATTCTCTAAATATATCATTGGGAATGATATTTCAAACTCTTGTTCTTTGGTATACTTATTTGACCATCCTTTAAGCCACATATCTAGTTCTATTTTTACTCTACCCTGTGGTTTTAATATATTTTTACTTGTTGTTATTATTACATCGCTTCCATTTGTACCTAAGTTAATATTTACTTCTTCTATAGTATTTTCTCTTGTATACTCTTCATGTATTTTTAACCATGCTAATAATTCTTTTCTCTTTTCTTTTGTTATTTCAGTATTCATAAACTTCTCCTCCAATTTAATTTATTTTAGTTTTTATAAGTGTAGTAATTACATATGAGAGATAGTAGTTTTCTACTATCTCTTTATTTAACAATTAGAATCTTCCATCATCTTTACTAATACATCTACTATACCTTTTTTTATATGACTTACTTTTCTATCTTCATCTATATTGTTGGAATACTTTATTCTACTATAATCTTTTGAATATAAATCCTTCCTTTTAATCTCTACCTTGTGATATCTAATCATACTCATATCCATCCTATATATAATATCTATCTATAAATTAATTCGCTTCATTAATATGTTATTTATAAATTAATCATCTCTTCTTCACCTGGTATTACTATCTTGCTATCTCTACTTGACTCCCACATAGTAAATCCACAATCAAATAATTCTTTATTAAATGAAGTATTTCTCTCTTTGTTAGGATTACATTCAACCATATATTTACAATCTAAATTCCACCCAATAAACTTTAATCCTATTTCATCATATTGTTTTATATATTCTATAAAACTAGATACCAATTCTAAATAATCTCCATCAGATACAAGATTTATCTTCCTTATCGGTGTGAAAAATAAATCTAATTCTAATCCATTTATAAATACTAAACTAGGTTGTATATCTAACTGCGATAAGTATTCTAGAAACTCATACACATTCTCATTGTTAAATTCTAAGTTAGCTCTAAGTCCATAAAAACTATTACCTTGTATCTTTACTAAGTCAGATTTTACATATCCCATTTCAAATAGCATATTTACAAACTGTGGTGCTATTGCATTTAAAGATTTAACTAACTCTTTATACTCATCCGAACCTAAGCATATATTTTTTCCATCTCTTTTTGCTCCATTTAATACTTGCATTATTTTACTTATCATATCTATTTACTATCCTTTTCAAATTATTTTATTAGTCATATCAACATTACTTTGGAATTACAAATTCATATTTATCTAAAATCAACAAGTGTAGTTCCTTCATATCCTCTATATAAATATTTATCTACAGTAGCATCTATTGTTTTATCTAATATTTCACTTACCTTAAATCCTCTTTTAACATCAAAACTTTTGCCTGTAGCCGCTTCATATATATCATGTATCTCATTATTATCATCAAATGAGTAAGGTATCTTTTTTACAACAATATGATTACATTGCGTTTCAAATATAAACTCTAAAAGTGTTACACCCTGTTTTGTTCCCCACTTTGCATTTCTAATTATTCTAACATCTCGTATTATTACATTTGCAACTGATCCTTTCTTTAATCCTGAATTATTTTGTACTAATGGTGCTATATATTTACACATAAATCTTCCTCCTCTGATTTCTTTATCATCCTGCTTATTATCAATATATAATAATTTTTAATTGATAATGAGCAGGTATTTTTATTGTTATAATTAGTATTACTTTGATATAATTATTTTTCGTTCTTTGCCTTTAACTATTTGTATACTAATACCTATATCCTGTAAATTACTTTTTATTTCATTTAACCTTCTACTTAAAGAATTAGCTGCTTTTGGCCATCCACTGCTACTTACATTAATATTTTCTTCTTCAGCTACCTTTATCAATTCTTTTAATAGCTCTGTACTTGTACCATCCCACTTTCTATTAGATTCCATAAATTTAATTATTGCTTCTCCTACTGGATTTGATTGTATAGCTTCATAATTCGAATCATTTTGATTGTTTAAATAGGCATTTAAAAATACATCTCCTCCTATACCAGATACTTCTGCTATTGCATATCCCCATCTAGTAAAATCGGTTAATCTTCCTAAATCATTTAACTTTATACTTTTATATTTATTCATTGCTTTTGATATAATCGTAAATATCGCTCCTAAAATTTTAGGCATATCTTCTTCTATCCTCTTATTTAGTTCATTTTCTCCAATACGTTCACTTGAAGGTATTCTTTCTAGCTCGAATAATATACATCTATCTAGTAAATCTGGTCTTGTTGCTACTACATTTATTCCATTTAATACTATACCTTTTTTAAAATACATTACCTGTTGTTCTGAATCAGTGTATAATTTACGCTTTGCATATCCACCACCTGTAACTGCTGTGCAAAGTAAATCACTAATATCATTTGATATTCTATCTATATTATCAAAACATATTAAGTATTGATTGCTTAGTGTTACTGCCAAATCATCAACTGTTCTAGGCAATGATGTTGTAGGTACACTAGATGGATCAACAATATTTCTAATTAATTTCATAGTACTTGTTTTTGCTGAACCTTTCTCTCCATGTAAGACACATATTGGCCTTTGAATATTATCTATAAATAAAGATACTAATGCTATTTTTTGTAATATTAAATGATTCGTGTCCTTATATCTAAAGTATTTATCTAATATATCTAGACTCTCATATTCTATGGGTCTTACTTGCTCCTTCATACTAGTATTAGAATCAAATATGCATTCTGAATTAGTAGTTATCGTCCATCCATCTTTACTTACCTTCACTACTTCTCCCTTGTTATTCATTAAATCGTAATAAATATTTTCATCTATAACACTACACCTTTTTCCAATGGTAACTTGATCTTGTAGCATACTTTTTGCTTTTATTAAGTTTACTGCTTTACCTATATTTTCAGTACTAGGCATTCTTTTTGTTTTACTATAGTACTCTAACGTTATCCAACGCTTAAATTTATCACTTCCTACATTTAAATGGCTTATTCGATTATTTATATTTAACTTAACATATACTTCATCCATATTAGTTCTGTATATATCCAATTTATCGGCAATTCCTAATATTATTTCTTCTTGTGTTTCTTTTGTTTTATCCTTTTCGGCGATATTGTCGGTATTTTTACCACTATAATTTATTCCATATAACTCTTTTAATGTGTTCCAATTATTTTCACTACATGAGTCATGATGGCAACCAGCATGTATATTTCCATTATTATATTCAATAACATAAGCTGATTTGTCAGTGTGATGCTCTTTAAATGGACATCTTTCTAGCACATATATTATTTGGTCGTCCCCAATTTTTTTATGAGATATATTGATTCCAACATTTATTAAACATTCCTCTAAGGATAATCCATTATTTTCTTTTTTAACAGGTTTTATATTCATAATATTCTGTCTTTTTATTTTGCTACTATAGCCTAAGTCATTTATTATCCTTTGTAAATCATCTATTGACGAATGTTTATTAGGATTACCTATATCAATAATTGCTGATCTTCTATGTGGCCTATCCTCTGTATCAATACCTTTACAGGTCATTGTTCCATAAAACCTAGTCAATCTAGCTGGATTATATGTAGAGGTATCTACCTTAACCTTATCATTTGAAAACTTACTATCTAATGACTTTAGGAACTCCTTTACAGTTTTTATATTATCGACATTATTGTCTATATCGACTCTCAAAAGTATGTGATATCCATTTCCACTACTTGCAGTAATAAATCCATCAAGACCCATACTAATTAAATATTTTTTTATATCTTCTAACATTTCCTTAGCTGCATTATGTTCATCATTAGTAGATGATGTTTTTGATTTTCTTTCAGGATCTAAGTCTATTAGTATAAACAGATATTTCTCTATTTCTTTATCAGATATAGATTTTCTACCTTTAGGAGGTCTGTTTAAATCTCCTATATCCAATTCTGTACGAATTTGATTAAGAGTTAAGTAAATATTATATTTACCATCATACTTAGCTAGATCTTTTAAAAGTATCTCTTTATCATCATACCTTATAGCTTTAACTTTATTATCACTATTCATATACATAATGTTAACTACACCATCTTTTTTTAGTATTGATAAAGTATCCAATATATTAAGTTGATAAGATTCCATATTTTTTTATCATCTCCCTTTTTTAATATTATTAATATCGCCGTTATTGACGATATTGACGATTTTTTATTTATCACTCTTGCAATTACATTCTATAATATTTTTTATTTCTTTCTCTATTGGAAAAAATCTGATTCACATTTTTTCCAATGCTAATAAAAAAAAAGAAGACTTATTAAAAAGCCTTCCTCACCATCATTGTTCTTTATCAATATTTTTAATTCTATTGTTATTATCTTGTGTTGCAATCATTATTTCTTTAAATGTTTGTTTTGAAAACTCTGCATTTAGTTTTTTAATATCGAATATTTCCTTATATTTATCTATAGATTTATAGTCTCCTTCTAGTGATACTTTTAAATCTTCTCCATTTAATATAGAATCAATATTACATACATTCATTTCTTTTACTACTATATCATTAATATTATTAAGTATATTTACTTCTTCCCTCCATTTAATAGTAAATTCATTAAATAATTTTTTATATAAGTTTACATATTCTAATCTTAAATTAATATCATCTATATTAGTTAATGTAGCTAAATCTGAAGTCATTATTTCTTTAAGATAATGTATTGTGTTTCCTATATGACTATATAACTTTGTATTAAATGTTCTTTCTAATAGGTATTCTAATTGTTCTTCATTTTCTCTATCTATCTTTTGTCTTTCTTCTTTTATTAGTTCTACATATTTTTTAATCTCATCAAACTTAAGTTGCGTTAAACTGTTATTTCTAATACTCTTTGCTACAGGGTGTTGATTATACTTTAAAAGTATTAATATATTACTAATATCACACTTTTTTATTTTGGCTCCCTCGAATTGTTTACTTGGTATTTTAAATATATTAGCTATTTGCTTGTATATCCTGGATTTATCACGCTCTTCATTAAGAACATAGTTTTCTATATTTTTACTATTATCTTCGTAATATATATCAAAATATTTCCTTCCATATATATACTCATTCATTACTTCCCCTATAGTATAATACTTTGTACTACTATTTTTAACACATTCTCCCTTAATATTATATTTATAATATATATCTGGTAATAATGAGTCATATATCTTCTTAGCTTCCCAACTTAATTTATATTTTTTATATTCTAATTCATCATCTACAATTTCTTTTACCATTCTATCTACACATATGTTCATAATATTCACTCTCCTGATTATAATGTAAATATATTATATTACTAAAATGTTTATTTTCCAATTAATTAAAATTAATTATAACTATATATAATTGTAATTAATTTATTCCTTCTAGAAATTCCTTATCTAATACTCCTGACTTAATAGCTAGTATTATTAAATCTCTAAATAGTTTTGAATCGATATCTACTGGTCTTGGAATCAATTTATTTGGCCTGTCTAGGCAATCCTTGTATAAACATAATCGTATCTCATATCTATCTAGCGATTTAATATAGATTTTTTCTAATGCAAAAGTTTCATCTTTATCGACTACTGTAACACTTTTTATTATCTTACAATATCTAGTTTCCTTTTCAAATAACTCTTCCTTCTTAGCCATTATTTATCTCCTTTTCTGTATATGTATAAATAATTGTAACTGTCAGTTGTAGGTATTAGCTTAATAGCATAATTAGCTTCTTCCATATCTATATATAAAACTTTCTCAAAAGAATAACCTTGTCCACCACATAATGAGACAAGGTTATTATAATTTTTTATCATATTAAACTGTATTAGATTAACTTCTTCTTGTATCTTCTTTAAAGATATTACTTCCTGTCTATCTAATTCATATATTAAATCTGATGGAAAGAATTTATTACAAAGTGTTTCTTTACTATCGTAAAAGTCAAATCTCAAATTCCCTAACCATAACTCTTTATCTATATTAAAAGATACTTCTTCTTTTAACTCATAACTCATATCATTAACTCCTTTAAATCAGTATTCAGAGGCTAACATCATCGTTGCATATTCAGATTCAAATGTTACAAATACTTTTAGATTACTTTTCACACATTTACTTTTTATTATTAATGTCTTTTTATATTCTGGTACTTCTTGAGTATGCTCTATTTTAACTATCCCTCGTACTTCATCAATAACACTTATATTAAATACTTGTAAGTAATCTACTTGCTTTCCTGCATTAATTCTTTATTCTATTTCATTCCACATAAATAACTGTACATCTAGACTTATATTTTCTTTTACTCCTATTGTCATGAACTTATTTTCTATATTAATCATATTTATACTCCTAACTTATACTTAGTTAAATTTCTAGGGCTTTTAGGGAACTAGCTTTTTTCACCTTTTAGCCCCAGTTATTTAAATTGGAACATATAAAAAGTCTTAGCTTCTATTTTTAAGCTAAGACTTCTTATATCTTGTTATTTTCTTTGAAACTAAAATATGTATCATTATCTCCTACTATAATATGGTCAACTAATCCTATACCTAATATTTCACCACATTCTTTCAATCTTCTCGTTATATTTTCATCTTCTCCACTTGGATTTATATTTCCTGATGGATGATTATGAAAACATATTATATTCGATGCATTACTTAACATAGCTACCTTAAATACCTCTCTTGGATGAACTATAGCTGAATTCAAGCTACCTATACTTACTACCTGTATATTAACAGGTTGATTCTTTGTATCCAAACAAGCTACTATAAACTTTTCTCTATCACTATCTATTAAGAAGTTTTTTGCTAATTTATAAGCATCATAAGGATTATTTATTTTTCTTGTTTCATATAGAACACTACTTTCTTTAACAACTTTTAATGATACAATATCAACTCTTTTAGCTGGTATTTTCTTCTTTACTTCCACTATCATTTCCTCCATTTCTTCTATATTTAAGCATAAACTAAGTCTGATTCAATTATTACTGCTATTGCTACTCCTGCTGTAAATCCTACTAGAAACCATCCCATTTTTATTTCCTCCTAAATTATTTATTTGATTTATCTTTTGCTTTAAAATATAATGCTATCCCACAGCCAACTCCTAATACAAATAAATCTATTGGTGTTATTGTCATCATCTCCTTTATATATATTTTTTTATTAAAAAAGGATATTGCTTCGATTACAATATCCTTAAAATAACTATTTAAAATTATTAAATTTCTAATCTATATATTAAAATTATTTATCGTAATTAAATATATTTGAATATATAAACTTAATATATTTCTATGTAATTAATTTAAATAATTTTCAATTAATTCATAGTACCTTTCTTTAGTGGAATCAGCTAGTGACTTAGTGTACTCTATTTCTTCTGTAGAATTACTTCCATACATTTTAGAATCTTCTTCTGCTCTTTTATCTCGTCTTATTACCCAATCTTTCTGAGCTATTCTAAGCAATTCCATATCTGTACTAGATAATATATTTTTCAAATCATTATAAATTTCATTTAATGCATTATCCCATTTCTTTAATACTAAAGAATAGGTATCTTTAATTTGTGTATCTGTTCCGCTATAATTAAATTCACTTACTTCGTTATTTATTTCACTAAACTTATTTAAGTATTCCTCTCTTTTATTTTCTAAATCCTTATTCGGTTCACTATTGTATTTTCTCTCATTATCTTTTATTTCTTTTATCTCCCAAAATACATGTGAATCTCCTATATTCATACCTAATTTTTCTGCTTTTTTCAAGTATTCTATAGCTTTATCATAATTTTTGTTATAAAGTTCATTATCTGCAAATCTTTTATACATCTCTATATGTAGTATATTAAGATCTTTTGACTTAAAGCTATCTTTTACCATATTGTAATATACTTCATATTCTTCATTAAATTGAATTTTTGTAGTTATAATATATGTAATTTCTTGTAATGCTTTCGTATTATATTCTTCATCTAATGACTTCTTTAAATATTTTATTTTTTCTTCAGTAGTTTCTGCTTGTTCTGCATCATCTATATATTTTTCATATTTTGGTTTTGTAATATTAGATACGGTCTTATCTACTTCATTTATTGTTCCTCCTAAAACTCCATATACTAACATAGCTGGAAACATTGAACATGCCACAAAAGCTGTAATAAAACCTAATGGTGTTCCTATAAATACAAAATGACTTCTTAGCCACTTAAATATTTTAAATCCTGCTATAGCTCCTATTATAAGAGATATTGTTAGTACTGAGTTTAAAATTATTTCTTTCATATTTATCCTCCCCAATTCAGTCAATTTTATTAATTTCTTTATTTTTATTACTTTGAATTAATCTTTTTTATTAATTTCTGCACCCACTTATCAGAGTAACCTAGTGTTCTAGATATCTCTCTTACAGTTTTTTCAGAGTAATTTTCTATTATATAATTTTCTACATACTCATTTGAGTATAATTTCATAGGGAAATTAACCTGTTGTCCCTTGTAATGTTTATGTATTATTTTTACTATTTCTTCACCTAGGATTTCAGACATTTCTGCATAGATACCTTTAAAGTCACTTTTTTTCATATTTACACTCCACCTCCTTATATTATTATTTATTAATAATAACTACTTTTACAGAAAGTTTCTTTGATATTATCCCTTAAAAAATTTCTTATTTTATTTCTTATATAATCCTCAATATAAAAGTCTTAGCCTAATTTATTTAAGCTAAGACTCTTATATCTTACAGTTTTCTTTGAAACTAAAGTATTTGTCATCATCTCCAATAAATATATGATCTACTAATTCAATGCCTAGTATTTCTCCACACTTTTGTAGTATTTTAGTTATAACTTCATCTTCCCTACTAAAATCAGTATTACCTGATAGGTGATTGTGAAAGCATATTATTTTAGATGCATTGGTTAATATAGCTACTTTAAATACTTCTCTTGGATGTACCATAGCTGAATTTATGGTGCCTATACTTACAACTTCTATGCTTACTGGCTGATTCTTTCTATCTAAACATACCACTACAAACTTCTCTTTATCACTATCTACTAAAAAGTTCTTTGCTAATTTATAAGCATCATAAGGATTACTTATTTTTCTAGTTTCATATAAAACACTACTTTCTTTTACTAATTTAAGTGAAACTATATCAACTCTCTTGGCAGATGTTCTCTTCTTATTCATTATGCTTTTCTCCTTTGTTTTTGAATAAAAAATAAGCATATACACTTTATCAATGTATATGCTTATTTAAGTAAGTATTCAGTTTCTTCATTTTTAGAAATTACAGTAACACTATAATCACTAGATAGCAAGTATAGTGTTGAATTATATGTGTTAACTTTATCCTCATATATTACATCACTAAACTCTTCTACTAACCCATTCAATATATTTGATTTTAAGTTTTCTACTTCTTTAATATCCTCAATTATACATACATATCCACCATCATCTGTTAGTTTTCTGTTATATCCATAGTTTTCATCAAGAATATTGATAACGTTATCCACATTTTCAACTACTTCCTTTGGATATTCTGATAATAAATTTAAATCTTCTTTCTTCCATAAGTTAATCATTTTAAGTTCCTCCTTTTTTAATTTTTTACACTAAAAAAGAGATGTCAGTATTTCTACCAACATCTCCTTATATTAGTTTTTATATTCCTATCTAGTACGATAACTATTTAATATAGATTCAAAATTATAATATATATTTGTAATATTATTTAATACCATATCTCTATAAATAAAATAAATTTAAAGATTTTATTTTTAGTCTATGTTAACTTGCTTTGTAGTAATTATAGTTTAAAAATAACCATACATTAGTATTTTCAATATATCGAATACCAATATGTGCTTATCTACCTAATTTGATATAAATACTTCGTAATATATTAAATTTACTAACCTAATATTTTTAATTTTCTTTTAATCCATATTTTTTTTATAATCTATTAACTAGCACAAAAGATTAAATTCAAAAAATTTTATTTTAATTTTTTATTCTACTGAGACATATATTGTTATTTACTTTTCTTAATTTATATAGAATCTATTTTAGTTGTATATCTTAGTATTTTACTATCATTTTCATATTTTATAATTTTTCTACTATAAGATATGAAAATAACTTACTTATACATTTTTCCTACATTTACTTTAGTTTATTTCTAGCAAATATAATATTTGTTATAGTTCCTAATATTAACGCTGGTATTATACAAATTATTAGTATAACTATTATAAATGGTACAGAAATAGTTGATGATTGTATAATATACATGCCTGATATAAATATATAAAATATAATATAATCTAACTTTCTAAGTTTATTCATATTAGCTTGCCCTCAATTTTAATAATATGAATAAGTCCATACATATCCAGTTTTATCACATTTTAATCCAGCTTCACCTTTCATTGTGTCAAAATGAAGACTACCTCCACCAACATCAAATCCTAAATAAAAACTTCCAGCGCCATATATTTTTGTATATCCTCCCTTAGGATCTTGTTGAGCGCCTTCAGACCATTCATTTATTTGCCAAAGAGATAAAGCTGCTTTTTGAACATATGTGTCTACTGCATCTGGGTATCCAACAGGTAATGTACTATTATTATAACTAAAGTAACCTTTTGCATAAATAGTAAATAACTTTAAACCTGTCCAAGATCTATATATTCTTGAATGCGAACGTGTTGATGTATATGCTCTTGATGTTGCAATTTTTTCATCTTGAATTGGTTCATCTATACCAATAATTAGTCCTTGTATAGATAAAATTCTACCATCATCTAAAGTAAATGTGTAATCCTCTAATCCACTAGTGTCATAATACTCTTTTAATTCATGTTCATATTCTCTTACAAATTCTCCCAACATTTTTGTATCTTTATAAAATTCCTTAATATAACTCTGACTTCTATTTTTAAAAGTACTTTTTACTGCATTACTATTAGGATTCTCTGATACAAATGCTAATAACTCATTTTCCGATATTGATGCCTTTTCCATCACATTGTCAACTAATGATTTATTTCGTATATAAACATCTTTTATTATATTATCTGAAGAATCATCCGGTCTTTTATTAAATTCATCTCTTAATTCGTAAGCTAAACTTTCCATTTCTTTATGCTGTAACTCTACATTTTTTTCATTTATAGTTGTTCCATTAAAGTCTCTCATCTCTGTATTGGCAAATGTATTACTTATAGAACCTCCAAATAATAATATTATTAATACTAAAGATGATACATTTTTAATTCTTTTATATAATCTCATACTTTATCCTCCTCATAAATAAATATATCTTACTTAAAATATATATATATATTTATTTAATTTCAATAAAATATAATAACTTGTATATATAGAGAATAACTTGTATATATTTGTACTAATACTAAAAAATAAGGTATCTATTCAATTATATAGATACCTTATTTTCATAATCATTTATTATATTTTTTTAATTTAGATGGAACTTTTGGTTGATGATTAAACCATAAAGAAGTTGAATTTGCAGACATAACAGCTATAAACATTGCTAAACTTCCAACATACTTAATATTTTTTCTAAAAAATTTCTTCATCTTTAACTTCCCCCTTATTTTTTACTATCTGTAAAATGAACATAACATTTACCCAGAATATTGCCAATACACTATATATTACATACTCATACACTGAATCTAAAGATAATCCTAATAAGATTCCAACTAATACTAGTGTGGCTATTACTCTCGCATTTTTTCTATTTTTTATTTTTTCTAAATCACTTAAAGGATTATTTATATGCTCTACTGGAACTAATATGAATATACTTATCCAGCTTAATATACCTATAAATAATACCACTGGCTTTAAATGTATTGAATATATATTTCCTACAATCAATACAGTAACTATATACATACATAAAAATGTAAAAATACATTTACCATGGCTACTTGCATGATACCCTCCTGAAAATTGCCTTATTGAACAGTAACATGCTACAAAAACTACTGTCTGCATTAGCTTTCCAAGTATAGCTCCTATAAGTAATATAATTACTAAATTTATTAATGAAGATATTAATACTTCTAGCCCATATGAACATACTTCACTCTCTTCATTATCTATTGAATTATTACAAACTAAAAATGATGTTATTTTATCCGATAAAGATTTAATCATATCGACTCCCCTTTATATTCAATACTCTATAATTAACATATTTTCTAATTATTATCAATATTTTAGTATAACTAGTCGTTATATAGTATAATTGGTATTAATATTTTTATAATAAATCTATCATCTGTGTAATTTATTACAGTTTCACCGTTATACTTTTTAACTGAATTTTTAATACTACTTATACCTAAACCATGAGAAAATTTATTATCTTTATCAGTCATAAATTTATTATTTTTAATATTTATTTTATTAATCTTACTATTTTCCACCTTCATAATAAAGAATTTTTCTACTATCTTTCCTTCTATATATATAAATTTATTATTGCTATTTATTTTCATACATGCTTCAATTGCATTATCCAATATATTTGAAAAAATACTACATATATCCTCCGATTCTATAAAATCACATTTTGTAAAATTTACGCTACTGAAAAACTTTATATTTTTATTGTTACAAATTTGCTTTTTCTCACTTAATATAATGTCTAATAACACATTTCCAGTATCAAATGTATTTTCATAACTTTTAATTTTTTTATCTATGCTTTCTATATATTTTTCATTATCATATCCATTTTGATTAAGCTTACGCATACAAATAATATGATTTTTCATATCATGATGTAATTGTCTTACTTTATCTTGATTTTCTTTTATATTCATATAATATTTATATTGCATCTCTAAATTATTTTTAACCATGTCTTTTTGAGCTAACAATCTACTATCCTTCCTAATTCTTCTTATAACTAAAATAATTGAGATGTTAGATAAAAATAGCAAAATAGAAATATATAGTATTTCATTTGTACTGATTAACTTCATATCTGAAAATTTAAACACATATTTAAAAATAACGAAAAATGATACGATATTTGCAATTATAGGTATTCCTAAATATAAAATAGCCTTTTTATGTAGTTCTATCTCAAATTTTATTAATCTATATAAATATAATATTAAAATTAAAATACTTTTTCCTAATACAATTGATTGCAATCTATATGAGCTATTAACGAGTAACATATCCATACTATTCAATGAGTTAATCCATATTGATATACTCATACTTAGTGCATCTGTTCCTAATAAAATCATCCAATAAATTAATGTTGTCATTATTGCTGTGGTTATACTCGTAGTATAGCTAGTTATATAAAAAACAATAGTTAAAATTACCGCTACAATAATTCTAATATTAGGATGTACATTTATTTTCAATAAGAATAACATTAAAATTATAATTAAAGACATTATTAAGTTTATTCTCATATCGCTATATTTTTTTTCACTTGTATAATCAAATACCTTTTTGCATACCCATAATTCTATTATAGAAGAGATTACTATCAATACATCCCAAAATACCTTACTGCCTAACATAAAGAATCCCCCAATAAATTAACTAGTTTTACTTTTAAAGCTTTATACCTTGTTCTGCTTATTGGTATTTCCTTATCATTAATAAAAATAGCCTTGCCTCTTATTTCACTTACCTTATTTAAATTAACTAAATAACTATGATGACATCTGAAAAAACCATAATTAAAAAGTTTTTCCTCTACTTTTTTCATACTAATTTCAATAGTATATACTTTAGATTCTGTATATATAGTAACCTCTTTTTTCATAACCTCAACATATAAAATTTCACCTATTGGAATTTTAACTGTAGCTTTATTAGAATTTATTGATATAATACTATTTTTTCTTAAATAGTCATCTATACAAAGCTTTACTTGTTTTCTAAGTTTTTCATGTTCAATTGGTTTAACTAAGTATCTATATGCTCTTACCTCATATGCTTCAAAAACATACTGCTCTATAGATGTAGTAAATATTATTTCAACATTATTATCAAACTCTCTAATTTTCCTAGCTACATCCATTCCTGATAATCCATTCATACGAATATCTAAAAATAATAAATCAACTTTATCATAATTATTTATCAAATCTTCACCAGAACTATACTCAATTAAATTGTATTCTAAAAGTTCTTCATCTAAAATAGTAATCAAAAACTCTTTTAAAGTTGTCCTATGCAAAAGCTCATCATCACAAATAACTATATTTAACCCCATAATAACCTCCTCAAAAAACACCATATACTTATGATTATTAGTATAATTTATTATGCATCTATTTTACTCTATTTTACATATTTTTACTATGTTTTAAAGCTTTTTTAACATTAACTGTTACTTATTGGAACTTATTGTATTATAAAATAAAAAGGTATTGATTTTTCAATCAATACCTTTTTCGTGGATTTCAATGGTGGAGACGAGGGGAGTCGAACCCCTGTCCGCAAGTCTTTTCCTCGTTGCATCTACGTGTGTAGCCAACTGTACTAAAATCTCGTCTCACACATCGCCCAGCGGCAGGCTATGTGCTTGACCAGTCCCAATTAGTCCGCTTTTGGTCGAGACACCCCAAAAGTAGTTCCCTGCATAAATGACGACCAGGCCTAACCGGCAGGAGGGCGAGGCGGGTCGAGCAGCATTATTAAGCTGCTAAAGCGTAATTATCGTTTGCGTTTATTTTAACTTCCCCAGTTTTTACGTGACCCAGAGTAACACGACACGCAACCCCAAGTTCCAAACCCACGTCGAAACCTTTACGCCCCCGTGGTAATTTTAAAGTCCTTGGACTGTTTTCGCAAACTTTTTATTCACCATTTATATTAAGTTGTTCGTTGTATTTATATATTAATACTTTTTAGCATTAAAATCAAATGTTATTTAGTGGGTAAATTAGTATTTTCCTCTAAGTTCTCTTTCTATAGTTCTTTGAGCATCTTTTTTAGCTAAGTCTTGACGTTTGTCGTGTAACTTTTTACCCTTTGCTAAGGCTAATTCTACTTTTACCTTACCATTTTTAAGATACATACTTAAAGGAATTAATGAGTATCCTTTAACAGTTGTAGCCCCTATAAGCTTTCTTATTTCATGCTTATGAAGTAATAATTTTCTTACTCTTAAAGGGTCGACATTAAATCTATTTCCTTGCTCGTATGGGCTTATATGAACTTGTTTTATAAATACTTCGCTATTATCTACAGATGCATATCCATCAGTTAAGTTTACTTTTCCTTGTCTGATTGATTTTACCTCTGTCCCTTTTAATTCTATACCACATTCATAAGTTTCTTCTATAAAGTACTCATGTCTTGCTTTTCTATTTGTAGCTAATGTTTTAGTTCCTGCCATACGTTCACCTTCTTACTTTAAATTCTTATTTAGTATATATCCTATTAGTAAAAATATACCATATATATACTTATTAGTCAAGGTTGCTAGTTTAATACAGGGTGTCGAGAAAACCGACACCTTATATTTACTACTCTTCTATATCATCAAAAGGTTGATCTTGCTGTTCACCTTCATTTTGTGGTCTATCTTCTAATTTGTAAAGTATCTTAAAGTCTATTTCTCTTAAATCTACATTTATATTAGCAACTTTTATTCTAACAGGGTCACCTATTCTATATGTCTTTCTTGTTCTTTCTCCTATTATAGTATATGTCATTTCGTCATAAATATAATAGTCATCACCCATATTTGCAAGTCTAGATAATCCTTCAACAGTATTAGGTAATTCTATAAACATACCAAATGAAGTTACACTTGATACAACACCGTCAAATTCTTCTCCAACTTTATCTTCCATATAAACTGCTTTGTAATAGTCTTTAACATCTCTTTCAGCTAAGTCTGCTGCTCTTTCTCTTTCTGATGATTGAGTTGATGCATAATCTACTATGTTTACAAGTTGTTCTTGTCTTTTCTTATTTATTTTATTATTTAAATGTTCCTTCATTATTCTGTGTATTTGAAGGTCAGGATATCTTCTTATTGGAGAAGTAAAATGGCTATAGTATTGTGCTGCTAATCCAAAATGTCCGCTACATTCTGGTGAATATCTAGCTTGTTTTAATGAACGTAACATTATTGTACTTATAGCTTCTTCTTCTTTTTTTCCTTTTATTGCACTTATTATTGATTGTAGTGCTTTTGGATGAACTTCTTCTAAGTCACCTTTTATAGTATATCCAAATGTAGATACAAATTTTCCTAGTTCTTGCATTTTTTCAGGTGATGGAGTTTCATGTATTCTATAAACAAACGGTATATTTAACCAGAAGTAATGTTCTGCTACTGTTTCATTTGTTATAAGCATGAATTCTTCTATTATTCTGTTTGATATTCTTCTTTCATATTCTTTTATATCAGAAACTTTACCTTCTGGAGTTAATATTATTTTAGCTTCTGGGAAGTCAAAATCTATTGCTCCTCTTCTATTTCTTCTTTCCATTAATATTTTTGCTAAAACTTCTGCAGTTTTAAATTCTTCTACTACATGAGAGTATTTAGCTTTTAATTCTTCATCATCATTTTCTAGTATGTCAGATACTTCTGTATAAGTCATTCTAGCTTTAGAGTTTATTATTGTTTCTTTTATATCGTATTGTTTTACATTACCTTTTCTATCTATTTCCATAAATACTGATAATGTAAGCTTATCTTCATGAGGATTTAAACTACATACTCCATTTGAAAGAGTTTTAGGTAACATTGGAATTACTGTGTCTACTAAGTAAACAGATGTTGCTCTTTTTAAAGCTTCTTTATCTAATTTACTTTTTTCATGTACATAGTGTGTAACGTCAGCAATGTGAACACCTAATTTGAAGTTTCCGTTAGATAATCTTTCTATAGATATAGCATCATCTAAGTCTTTTGCATCTTCACCATCTATAGTAAATATATTTAAATCTCTTATATCTAATCTTCTATCAATTTCTTCTTGCGGTATTGGTACTGCTACTTTTTGAGCTTCTTCTAATACCTTTTTAGGGAATTCTTCTGGAAGTCCATGTGCTCTTATTATAGAAAGTATTTCAACTTCTTTTTCACCTTTTGGTCCTAACACTTCTATTATTTTACCTTCTGGCTTTCTGCCAGCTTGTGGCCATATAGTTATTTGAACAACAACTTTATCTCCATCTTTTGCACCACTGAAGTATTTTTTAGGTATATATATATCTTGATTAAATTTCTTTTCATCAGCTATTACGAATCCAAAAGTTTTGTTTGATTGAAATTCACCAACTACCTTTGTTATTTCTCTTTCAAGTACTTTTATTATTGCACCTTCTGCTCTTCTTTCATCAGTTGCAGGTTTAGTTATTTCTGCTACAACTCTATCATTGTGCATAGCTCCATTTACATCTGCTGCTGGTATAAATAAGTCTTGTATGTATTCTTCATCTGACTCAACAAATCCAAATCCTTTTCTATGAGCTACGAATTTACCTACAAAGTATCCCATTGATTTAGGTGAAGCTATTTTTCCTTTTTTAGTTTTCCCTATATATCCGTCTTCTTCTAATTCCTCTAAGAAGTTATAAAACATCGGCATCTCTGTTGGATGTATGTCAAATATTAAGGCTAATTCTTCCTTTTTTAAAGGTGTATATGCTGGGTCATTTATTAATCCTAATAATCGTTCTTTAAGTCCTGGTAACATTAATGTACCTCCTTTGTTCTGTATTTTATATATAAAGTCTTTTATATTTTATCTTATTATATAAATTTATATAATTGATAAAAAATAATAAGATAGATTTCAATTTCCATTATTATTTTATTATTACCATTTAACTATTATACACTATTGTAATGGATTGGTAAAACTCGATTAAATTACCTATAATTTGATTTTGTATATTGCTAATGTTATAATTTTACTATAATGTTTTAAATTATTTTATTTTGATTTTAATCACGTTAAATAAATTTATACATTTTAGGGGGTATTATGTCTAATCATTTTAGTTTAGAAATTACTGATAGAAATTTTAAAGATTTATTTTTATGTACTTGTGGTATTCACGAGTGTCCACCTTGTCATTCTTATGGTCCTGCTATAAGACCTCATTATTTAATACATTATATTATTGATGGATATGGTACATATTATGTTAATGATCAAAAATATAAATTAGGTAAAAATCAAGGTTTTTTAATCAATCCTAATAAACTAACTTTTTATCAAGCAGATAAGGATAATCCTTGGAAATATTTATATATTAGTTTCGATGGGGAAAAAGTTGATACTTATATAAAAAGTATCGGTCTTTATGATAACAACTTAATATTTACATATGATAAGGATGATAACTTAAAAAATTATATAATAGATATGCTAAATTATAGTACTATGAGTACTTCAAATGAATTAAAATTACAAGGTTTATTATATCTATTCTTTTCAGAACTTGCTAGTATATCAACTAAGCCATATAAAGCTAAAAATTCTTTTGAAAATATTTATATAACTAAATCTATAGAATTTATTGAAAAAAATTATGATAATGCTTATATAAAAGTTAGTGATATTTCTAATTATTTATGTCTAAATAGAACATATCTTACTTCACTATTTAATAAACATTTAAATACATCACCACAAAAATTTTTAATGGAATTTAGAATACGAAAAGCAGAAGAATTATTATATCAAACAGACTTACCAATCGGGGATATTGCTAGGTCTTGCGGTTATAGTGACCCATTAGCATTTTCAAGATCATTTAAGAAATTTAAAGGAGTAAATCCAACACTATATAGAGAAGAAAAACGTAAATTTTCAAATAAACTTACCCAATTACCAGATAAGTAAAAAAGTGTAACTATTATTAAAATGGACCCTTTGTCAAGTACACTAGAAAAAAAGGGTTCTTAAGAAGTT
>OMGY01001152.1_pt1 | contig 25801 bp, 21 predicted proteins | sample 1674461 | NCBI WGS metagenome assembly OMGY01 (sample SAMN05578579, study PRJEB25193) | human gut metagenome | biome: Human Microbiome; feature: human-associated habitat; material: feces | host: Homo sapiens | place: USA:Birmingham
ATTCTTCGTGTAAGATTTGCAAGAATAACTAAAGCTAAAGAGGCAAAATCATATGGAATTATAATTTCTTCAAAAAAAGGTCAATTACGTTTTGATTTAGCCATATCATTACAAAATTTAATTAAAAAGCATGGATTCAAGGCTAAATTACTAAATATGGATTATATTTCTCCAGATAGGTTATTACCATTTGATTTGGATGCATTTGTAATGACTGATGATAGTGCAATGTATAAGAAGCCTGTTTTAACACCAGGTGAATTGGAAATTGTGTTAGGTATTAGGGATTGGGATGATTATCAAATGGATGAGATTATAATCCATGATGAACAAACATGAGTTATGGATAATTTTATTATTAATTAAAAAAAGATATTAATATAATATAAATTTATTGAATTCTATTGATAAAACATTAGTTCATGTTATTATAGGTAGTAATTTAAATGAATCATGAAGAAAATGAAATAGTATTACCTGGAGAAATTCTATGTACTTATGAGGAATATACTCCCTCTGATTGGACATATGTTGATGAGGGATATGTTAAATCAAGTATTTATGGTAGAGTATCTGTTGATGATGTTGAAAAAACAATATCTGTAATTTCTAGAAATGCTCCAAAGCAGATAAAAGTAGGAGATACTGTTATTGGGTATGTGACTGATGTTAAAGCACATAAAGTACTAATTACAATTAAGAAGATTGTGGGTTCTAATCGTGAATTGGTTGCAGCTTATAAGGGTTATATTCATATATCAAAGGTATCTGATGAGTATAATTCAACAGTATATGATTTATTTAAGATAGGGGATATTGTTGAAGCAGAGGTAAACTCTATTTTAGGTCCAGAGTATATTGAATTATCAACTTTACAGGATAATCTAGGTGTTATAAAGGCAATGTGTGTTAATTGCCGTAAATACATGAAGTTAAATAAAAAACATGTGTTAGAATGTGAATGTGGAACTATTGATTCACGTAAATTATCAAGTAAATATGGAGAATATATAGATGAAAGTTATTGAAGAACAACCTGAAAAATTAGTATTGGAAATTACTGGAGAAAGTCATACAATATGTAATATTTTAAGAAAAAGACTCATGGATTATGATGAGGTTGATGCTGCTGCATATGATATTACACATCCTCTTATTGGACAACCAGAATTTGAAATTCGTAGTTCAAATCCAAGAAAATCAATGACTAACGCTGCAAAAGAAGTTAAAGAAGAAGCTTTATCATTTAAAGATGCATTAATTAAGGGATTTGAAGAATAATTAATTCTTTTTTATTAATTTTTTTACCTAATATAGAATATGTGACCCAATATGTTAATAAATATACATCTAAATAAATAAAAACATAAAATAATGTTTGTAAACTAAATTTAGAAAAATCAACTATATTACTACCATAAAAACCAAGTGTTGGTGATGTTGCCATATTAAAGACACTAACAAGAAAAACTTTCATGAGCAAAATGTTGCATTGTATATGCTGTTATAGAAATAAAAAAGATTATTCTAAAAGGTATTTCATAAACAAATCCTAAAGAAATAGTACATATTATAAACAAAACTAAAAACATAAAAGATGTATAAAATGTATTATATAAATTTTGTGGAATTGGAAATGCTAAAGCTAAACCAAGACAAATAATTATAGAAGCAATTAATTTAATCACATAATGATTTTTTTTAATTTGCTTAAAAGAAAATAAATGCATAGCAATTAATATTTCTATTACAAAAATAATTTTATAAAAGAACAATTCTGATAAGATATACATTTATATACTCCTTCCTGCACTACTTCTTAAATAACTATTTAAAGCATGTAAAAACTGTTTATGTTTTGGATGTGATATTTGTATTTTTTCACCACTAACAATTACATTATAATCTTTTATTTCTTCTACATACTTTAAATTTACTAAATAACATTGATTACAATATTCAAAAGGTAAACCATTAAGTTCTTCTTTTACCTTTTTAAGACTACCAGTAGCAGTAAAATCGCCATCTAAAGTATGATAAATTAAAGAATGATTAATAACTTCAATATATTTAATTAAAGAAGCATTTATCTTATTAGTTTTTGTTTTATTTTTTATTAATATATATTTTTCATTATTCTTTTTAAAATGATCTAAAACTCTATTTAATTTTAAAACAAAACTATTATAAGAAACAGGTTTTAAAATAAAATCAAATGCATTAACTTCATAACCTTTTATCGCATATTGGGCTAAAGAAGTAACAAAAATAATTAATACTTTATCATCAATTTCTCTTATTTTTCTTACAGCACTTAATCCATCAATATATGGCATATTGATATCCATAAAAATTAAATCATAACTAGAATAATTATCTAAAAATATTTTTGCATTTTCAAAATAAGAAACATTTATTTCAAAATTGTTTTCTTTAAAAAATCTTGTTACATAAGAATCAAGATCATCTGCTATATTTTTTTCATCTTCAACAATGGCTATTTTTATCATAATTTAATTATAATCCTATTTTTAAAAGAGTAAAGAGGAAGGAAAATTCCTTCCTCATAAATAATATTAAGCAATGCTTTTTGGGGAAATAATTTTAATATAATCAAAATTTCCACATCCACCAGTAATAGTAAATACCAAATTATTTTCTCCACTAACTAAATCAAGAATGCCTAATTCAAATTCAACATAATGCCCCCAGTTAGCTTCTTCATCATTATAACTAGTTGGGATTGTAACATCATTATCATTTAATTTTAAACTAAATGGATTATCAACATTTTTATTACCTAAAGCCATACAAACATATAATTTAGCTTTAGTTGCTTCAGAAACATTTAATTTATATGTGATAGTAGCATTATAATTGTTACAAACATTACCTAAAGATTTACCACCGCTTGCATTAACGTCATCATTAACACTTATGCCTTGTGTTACAGTTGCTGTTTCTCCTTCAAAAATATAACTTTCTCCAGTTACATCAACATATAAATCAACTTTATTATTTGCACTAATTTCAATATAATCAAAATTAGTCATTGCACCTTTAGCAAAATCAAAAGTTATTTTATTAACACCTGCTTTTAAATGAACACCTTTAATCTCAAAATTACCCCAATTACCCCATCCATAAGAAGTTGGACATGTAATATTTTTGTTACCATTATAGAATAAAGCATAATCGTTAACTTTAATATCTTTAAAATTAACATTGATTGGTAATCTATCATCACCTACTACAGCAGTAACAACTTTTAAATCAACAAATTGTTCTACACTAGAAGAAACTTCATATTCAATAACTGAACTTCCTGAAATGCTGCCAACATGACTTCCGCCACTTGCACCATTATCTTCACTTACTATTGAACAATTAGTAAGTTTAGCATCACTACCTTCAAATCTATATGTTGTTTTTTCTGCATTATTAGTAAAATATACATCGTTATCTGCATAAATAGAAATGCAATCAACGTTAGTCATAACACCATCAACTGCTTGTAAAACAATAACATTATTACCTTCATTTAAATTAACATTTTCAATTACTAATTCACCCCAACATGACCAACCATAATTACCATCACATGTAAATTCTTTATCACTAGTAATTTCTTGATCATTTATTTTTAAAGTAAAGCTTTTAGCTAAAAGTAATCTATCTGAACCTGCAATAATAATTCTTAATTTAAGGCTAACAGTTTGTTTTGCTAATGAAGTAATATCATAAGTGATTTTTGAATTAGAATTAATTCCACCTACTTGACTACCACCACTTGAACCATTTTCTTCAGAATTAACTGCACAATTTTCAATTTTTGCATATTCAGCTTCAAATCTATATTCTGTACCTTTAATAGCAGGTTCTTCTTCTTTAACAATTTCAATATTTTTAGGTGAAACAAGTTTAACATAGTCAAAATTACCACAGCCACCAGTAATAGTAATAACAACTTCATTTTCACCTTGAACTAAATTTAATAAAGCAACTTTATATTCTTGGAAATGAGTCCAATTACCTTGAGGATCTTTATAAGAAGTTGGTATTTCCAAATCAACACCATTTAAAGAAATCTTAAATGGATTATCAGTAAATGTTCCACCTAATGCCATATTAATAAACATGGTAGCTTTAGTTGCTTCAGAAACATTTAATTTATAAGTTATAGTAGCGCCATTATTATTAAATACATTACCTAATGCAACTTTATTTCTTGCACCATCCCTATTTTCTTTTCTAAATCCACCACTTTTACCAGCTTGTAAAATAGCAACATCTTCTTCAAAATAATAACTTTCTCCAGTTACTTCTTCTATATCAAGAACATAAAATTTAACTAACTTATCAGCTTTAAGAACTATTTTATCAAGGTTAGTCATAATATCTTCTTTGCCAGTTAAAGTAATAACATTTTTACCTTTATTTAATGAAATATTGTTGAAAATAATTTTACCATAATTGCTGTATCCATAATTTTCACTAACTTCAATTTGACCTTTTGTTTCAATAGTAGTTCCATTAACTTGAATAACAAAATATTTATCAAAATCTAATCTATCGCTACCCACGACAGAAGTAATAACTTTTAAATCAGCATTTTGTTCTTCTTCTGAAACAAGATTATATTCAATTTTAGAAGCACTTGAAATTTGACCAACAACTTTACCTTTACTACCATTATTATCATCACTAATAACACAACCACTTAAAGTAGCATCTTCAGCTTCTAAAGAATATTCATTTTGATATTTACTTACATGAACAGTAAGATTAGAAACTTTTTTACCATCTTCACTAGTAGCAGTAATTACACTTGTTCCTTCTTTAATTGCTTTAATAAGTCCACTACTAGAAACAGTTACAACATCATTTGAAACAGTATATGTAACTTTTTGATTAGTTGCATTAGTAGGTAAAACAGTTAAATTAATTTGTTTTTCTTGATTAATTTTTAATTCATTGTTATCTAAAGATATTTTTATTTCTTCGACATTAACTACTTGAGAAGTAGAACTTCCTTGAGAAGAAGTTCCACTATTAGTACTTGAACTATTACTTATTGGAGTTGAAGAAGAATTATTATTACAACTAGTTAATATTCCCATTCCTCCAATTAACATTGATACTGATAAAACAGCAATTTTTAAGAAATTCTTTTTCATTTTAATTTACCTTTCTGCTTGAGCAATTTCTATATTTCCGTTTTGATAAACAACATTTAAAGATCTAATATTATAACCTTGAGTTGAAGCATGAACCATCTTAAATGTATTTTTACCAACTTTTGCTTTTACATAAGCAATAGTTGAGAATGTGTAATCAGCATATCCACCATTTTCAGGAGAAGTACTACCTTCAGTAAAGAATTCTTCATCGTTGAAAGTTAATGTCCAAGTAGAATCAAATCTTAAACCAGGTTTATTTTTACTATGTTCAAGAGATAATCTTACATATGTTTCCTCGGTTGAAGTAAATGACCAAATAACTGTTTGTCCATTATTTACTGAATCAATATATCCAATACATTGTTCATTACTTGCATCATTCCAAATATTGTCATTACTATTATGGAATTTTAATACTTTATCATCTTTACCATATAAATTAGTAGTTTTCCAATTAATTTCTTCTTTATCTAAACAACTTTCATAATTACTTGTATAATCAGTACATTTACCATTACTGTCTTTATGAGTACAAATATGTTCAACATATCCAGTAGCGTTTCCTAATTCAATTTTTGAATCAGAAATAATACTAATTGATTTAAAATTATATTGTGTTCCATCACTATGTGGATTTTTAATTTTTATTTCATTATCACCTTTATTAAGTTTGATACAACCAATATAATATTCAGTCCAATCAAACCATTGAGAGAAATTAGTATTTCCTGCTACTACACCTTTAGAAATGATTTGTTCACCATTAACATATAATTCGGTAGTATTCGTGATACTTGTTGGATCTGGCATTCTTGAAATAGTCGCACCTAAACAAACAGTATTTTCTTTTTCTGAAGTAATAGAATAAACAATTTCACAATCTTTATTATTATTGAAATTATCTACATATCCTCCATCAGTGTCATTAGGAACTCTAAAAATATCTCCTTTACTACCTGGAACAAGTTTTACTTTCTTATTAGCAGCAGAATATGTATATTTTGTTCTATTAGTTAAATCAAAACATTTTTCTTTACATGCTTCTTCTTGACATTCTAAATCTAAACATTTCCCACATATTAAGCATTGTTTAGAACATTCATGTTTTATAGTAGGTTCATCAGTTTGACTCCAATCACTTTTTGTCCAATTACCTGACCATTCTTCTTCTCCATTAGGAGTAGAATTACTTGAAGATACTTGTTCACATGAAACAAATATTCCACCAAGAAGAACAGAAACAACAAACAATTTAAAGAATTTATTTTTCATTTTCTACATCTTCCTTTCTTTTTAATATAAATGAAGTAATAGTTAAACCTAAGCAAGCAAATGTAACAATACCAACACCTATTTCTAAGCCAAGAATTAAATTCTTCCACCAAGGTGTAACTTCAACAATTAAAACACCAGATTTTAAACCATTCATAGTATTTGAATGTACTTGAGCATATAAATTATTTTTACAAGCTCTTCTAATACCTTGAGCAACCACAGGATTTGATTTATATTCACCAAATTCATTACCTTCTTTACCCATCATCCAAAGATCTTGTCCTGCTACCACTCCATTAACTAAAGCCATCTTATGAGTCATAAAATCAGCTGCTCCAGCATCAGTTTCAACAACGCCTTTAAAGCCCCATTCATTTCTTAAAACTTCAGTTAATAAGCCTTTATGTGCTCCAGTCCAAGTACATCCAATTCTGTTAAATGATGACATTAAACCAATTGTATTATCTTCTTCTATTGAATATTGGAATGCTTTTAAATATATCTCTCTAATAGTTTGTTCATTAGCAAATGTAGCAACACCATATCTATTTCTTTCTTGATCATTCATTAAGAAATGTTTAGCAAATGCAATAACGCCTTTATTTGTTAATCCTTTTAATTCAGCATTTAACATTAATCCAGAAAGAACGCCATCTTCAGAATAATATTCAAAATTTCTACCAGAATTATTACTTCTATGAATATTAGCACCAGGTCCATAAATACCTGTATATCCATTAGATAACATTTCCATACCAAATGCTTCACCCATTTCTTCAATTAAAGGAAGATTAAATGTAGTTGCCATTAAAGTTTCACTAGGATAAGCATTAGTACCTTCAGCAAGTCTCATACCAGCTGGCCCATCCATAGATTTTGCTCCAGGAGCGTTAATTGAAGCTGCTCCAGCAATCGCATTAGAACCATATAAAACTAATTTACATTGTTCTTCATAAGACATTTGATCAAGTAATTGATTCCATTTTTCACTATTATAATCTTCATACATTAAGTCAATTAATGATAATCCATTATCTTGATTATATAAAGGCATATTTACACCTTCAGTATTATTTACTTCTTCACTAGCAAGAGTATATTGCATATCATTAATCATATCTAAATTAGTACATTTTAAGGATGCACCTGTTGGATAAGTACCTTCCCAATTACTTCTTGATAAATATGTTGTTTTTTGATCTTGAGTATTTTTATATAAATTAACATCAGCATTATCAAATTGGTTAGTAATTTTATTACCGGTTTTTTCACTTACTGAATATGTTGTAAAATCGTCTTCTGTTTTTTCAATTTTATGAACATATTTAGCATCACCTTGATTATCATAATAACTACTACTTGCATTTTTAGCTTTTAAAATATTATTTAAAGCATCATGAGAAGATAAACCAGTTGCTAAATAATAATCACCTTTTTCTAAAATATAAGTTTTCTTATTATATGAATCATAAGAAGTTAAATCTTTTTCTTTAATTGTAACATTTAAAGTTTGTTCTTCATTTGGTTTTAATGATTTAGTTTTAGCAAAACCAACTAATTCTACACTAGATTTTTCAATATTATTTTGTTTATCATATTCAGTATATGGTTTTTGTAAATATATTTGGAATGTATCTTGTCCTGAATATTCACTAGAAGTATTTTTAATTTTAATACTACAATTATATAAACCATTATTATAAGTAACTTTATAATCACTTCTTTCAAAAGTAGCATAACTTCCACCATGTCCAAATGGGAACGCTACTTCTTGATTATATACCCAATTACTACTTGAATTTTTTACACCAAATGTACCACTAGCGTTACCTTGATTTAAAACTTGATCTTCATATCTAGTTTCAAAATATTTATAACCGACATAGATACCTTCTTGATATACTAAATATTTTGTATTATGAGTATAAGTTGTTGTAGCAGGTAACGAATTATAATCAGTATAAGTAAAATCACCTTGGTTAACTGTACTTGGAGCAGAATAATTATCATATAAATATGTATCTGCTAAATGTCCTGATGGATCAAGTTTACCAGTTAAAACATCACCTAACGCTCTAAATGAAGAAGTACCACCATTACCAGACCATAAACAAGCATCAATATCATATTTAGATATATTTTTCATTTGCATAGGATTACAAGTATTTAAAACCAAAACAATGTTTTTAATTTTTCCATCATTTTTATATTTAACTAAATTATCTAAAATATCTTTTTCTTCATTAGTTAAATCTTGATAATTACCATTAATACTTTCAGGAGCATTAAAATTCAAATCACCATTTTCACTACCATTACGAGAAATAATCATGATAGCAGCGTCACCATATTGACTGACTGTAGCGTCAGCAGTAGTTTTAATTTCATCAAATTTAACTTCATTAACACTAAATTCAACAACATTTAAATCACCATTAGGCCAAGAATTAAACATTTTCCATTTCTTACCCATTCCAGCAATTTCATATTTAGAATATAAATCTGGATTAACTTTAACTCCATCAGCTTCTAAACAAGCTTTTAAACTATCATTAGTATTAGCGGCATGTGCTCCACTACCTTCACCACTAGTAATGTAATTGCTAGGTAATTGATTAGTACCAAATAAAGAAATCTTAGAATCATTTTTTAAAGGTAATGCATTATTATTGTTCCAAAGTAAAACTGTACCTTCAGCATCAACTCTTTTAGTTACATCTCTAATATAAGAATTTAATCCTTCTTTATTCCATCTTTGTTGAAATTCAAATTTACCATCTTCATTTTTATGCCAACGATATTGCATAAAATCAGATTTAAAATACATAACATCAGGTGTATCATTAGTTGAATCATCAACTTTTATAAATGTATCAATATTTAAAAATGAATTGATTTGTCCTGAATAAGTTTCAGCAATCTGTCCACCTACAATAACTGCACCTAACATTAAACCCCAGAAAGTAGTTGATAAACCCCAAAATGATCTTTTAAATATGTTCATTTTTCTTTGCTCCTTTCTTTCTTAAAATAAACATTACTAAGAATCCGATAAATCCAGCTAACATAAAAATATCGAAAACAAATAATGCTGTTTGCCACCAGTTATCAAATAAAGTAACAACTTGACCAGTTGTCGCTGCAACTTCTGAAAAAATTACATAACAAATTATAATCGCAGCACTAGCATAAAAAGCAAATATTGCGCATAAAGCAGACAATACCCCCCATGGCACTTTTTTCATATAAACCTCCTAAAAAGTTATTTTCTTATTGAATAATAACTTCAAATGCATAATATATAAAAACGCTTACAATGAGAATAGATAATTCGTATGTTAATATTTTAATTTCGTATTTTAAAAAATAAAAAAAGAATTTACTACAATTATTTTAGCAAACAAATAAAGTAATAAATTCTTAAATATTTAATTAAAATATAGCTTTATTCAGTAATTTTATTAAATTTTAACATAAATATTTCTATAACAATTTTAATAACAATCCAAATAAATAAAATTAAACCAAATTCTGTTGTATTATAAAATGCATGACCAATAACAATTAAAGGTATTAACAATAATTGAATTATATATAATGATTTTAATAAATTAAATTTCTTTTTCAAAATACAAATAATTTCTAAAATGCCAAATAAAGCAATAATTATAGTACTTACAATCGAAACAGTCATATTTACATTAATAAATTGTAAACAATATAAAATAACACTAATAACATTTACACATATTGAACTTATCAAAATTAATTTATGATTTTTATAAATATTTTCTTCACATAAATTGTATTTAATTAAATCAAAAACTAATAAACATAAACAAATAACAACGTGAATGATTAATATATATAAAGCATATAATTCTTTATATAATGTATATTCATAAAAATAAACAATACCATATATACCACCTAAAAGATAAAAATTTAAAATATCTACTTTTAACCTACCAAACGAATCATTTTCTCTTAATAATATAAATTGCGCAATAGATATAACTATGCTAAATAGAATACTAAAAATTGAACCAATCATTACTAAATGAAATGCTTGAGTAACATTTAAACCAACTGTTAAACAATTTAAAGCTAAAAATACATTAAAGAATAATAATACATAATATAAATAATTTATATAATTAGTTTTTTTCATAATTCCTCCGTAAATAATTTATATTTTAATTGTCCCATACTAATAAAAATTGTCAAGAATTAAAAAGCCCATAAATTACTTATGGACTAAATAAACTAATTATTAAAACCTAACACTTTATGTAATTGTTCAACAAGAGCTTCATAAACATCTTGATGATCAACTAGATATTGTTTAGCAGCATCTCGACCTTGTCCAGCTCTTTCACCTAAAATTTCAAACCAAGAACCAGATTTTTTAGCTAAATCATTTTCAATTGCTAAATCAAGAACTTCACCAATTTTAGAGAAACCTTCACCAAAGATTAAATCAACTTTACATGATTTAAATGGTGGAGCAACTTTATTTTTAACAACTTTAATATTAACAGTGTTACCAATAATTTTATCTCCTTCTTTGATAGCTTCAGCTTTTCTAATATCAATTCTAATAGAAGCATAAAATTTTAAAGCTCTACCACCTGTTGTTACTTCTGGATTACCATACATAACTCCAACTTTTTCTCTTAATTGGTTAATAAAAATAACTGTACAATTTGATTTATTTAATACACCAGCAATTTTTCTCATTGCTTTTGACATTAATCTAGCATGTGCACCAACATTAGAATCAGCCATACCACCTTCAAGTTCTGCTTGTGGAACTAAAGCTGCTACTGAGTCTACTACAATAATATCTACTGCTTCTGATCCAGCAAGCATATCGACAATTTCTAAAGCTTGTTCACCATTATCTGGTTGAGATAAGATTAATTCATCAATATTAACTCCTAATTTACTTGCATAAACTGGATCTATTGCATGTTCAGCATCGACAAAAGCTGCTTGACCACCTTTTTTTTGACATTCAGCAATTGCTGTTAAAGCCAAAGTTGTTTTACCTGAAGATTCAGGACCATAAATTTCAATAATTCTTCCTTTTGGATAACCACCAATTCCAAGTGCAGCATCTAAGCAAATTGAACCAGATGGAATAACATCGATATCTAAAGATGGTTTTTCACCAAGTTTCATAACTGAACCTTTACCATATACTTTTTCAATCGAAGCTAAGGTTTGTTTTAATTTTTCTTCTTTTGTGTTATGGAGAAGAAAGGTGTAGTTTAGATGCAGGTGTGCGCTGACATATTTCTGTTTTTTATAATGTGGCTGGACTCCTAGAATTTCGATGGAAATTGGAGAGTCTGACAATGGTTTTAAGGAAACAAGGCCGCTCTCTTCTTTTACTTCTTTCATTGCAACAGATAAAAGGTCACCTTCTCCATCTGCATGACCTCCGCTCCAGGACCATGACTGATAAATATTATGGTAGAGCATCAGAACTTTATTCTTAGATGGGTTTAATACCCATGCAGATGCTGTAAAATGCATTTTTACATTATCACGCAGTAAAAGATTCTCTTCTTCCTCTAAAAACTGCCTTATGCGCTGACAGTCCACTTGTTCCTGCTCATTAAAAGGTGTAAATGTGTTAAGCCACTCTTTTATCTTTTTTACAGAATTCATTTGCTACCTCACTTTTTACATATACTTTCACAATTTCTATTTTATATCTCATTAAAAAATATGTTTAAAAAATATTTTCTAATGAGATAAAGCGCGTTTGGAATATACCCGAAAAGTGCACCAGTCTGTTCATTTTAATTTATCAACAGACCGCTGCACTACTGTCTATATGTATGAATCGAAATAGTTATGTACTATTTTCTTCTTTCCCTGATATTATTTAAATGTTTCATCACATCATTTATACCAGTTCCAAAGTAAGTATGCAAGGTTTTATATTCTTCATAGAGTTCATTATAGATTTCAACGTTATCCTGATTTGGCTCCCAGACTTTATCTTTTACTTTTCCAAGCTTCTTTGCTGCTTCATTAGCATTTTTAAAACCTGTAATACGCTCCGGAGCCGCTGCTGCACCTAAAATAGCCGCACCAAGGGCACTTGATTGTGTAGAATCAACAACTTTAATTTTTCGATTACATACATCAGAATATACTTGTACAAGCATTTCATTTTTGATCGGAATACCACCACTTAATGTAATGTCTTTTACTTCTAAGCCGGCTTCCTCAAATCCTTCAATAATCATACGGGTTCCGTATGCCGTTGCCTCAATAAGAGAAAGATAGATTTCTTCTGGTTTTGTTAAAAGGTTCATTCCCATAATAAGACCATTTAAGTTAAAGTCCATTAACGGAGTACGCACACCATTAAACCAATCTAATGCTAATAATCCACTTGCACCTGCTTTGTATGTGGACAATTTTTCAGAAAGAAGCTGATGGATGGAGATACCACGAACACGGGCTTCCTGTTCATAACTTTCCGGTACACAGTTTTCAACAAACCATGCAAAATGGTCACCAACACAGGACTGGCCTGCTTCATAGCCAAAATATCCTGGCATAATTCCGTCTTTTACAGTTCCTGATGAACCTTTGATTGCGACTTCTTTTTCACCGAGCATCATATGTACAGAAGATGTTCCTACAATAATCATCATTTTACCCGGCTCTCCGATTCCACAGCCTGGTAAGGATGCATGTGCATCAATAATACAGGTTGCTACTGGGATTCCTTCCATGAGCCCCATTTCTCTTGCCATTGAAGCTGTTAAATGTCCCGCTTTTTCTCCTACTCCTTTAATTGGAGCATCTAATTTATCAGCAACGATATTTTCCATTCCTGGGTCTACCGCTTTAAAGAAATCTTTTGATGGATATCCTTTTTCATGATGATAATATGCCTTATATCCTGCGCAGCAGGCACTTCTTGTTTCTTCTCCTGTCATCTGCCAGATAATCCAGTCTCCTGCCTCCATAAAACGATCAGCCGCATCATAAACTTCTGGCGCATGACGCAGTGTTTCATAAATCTTTGGATACATCCACTCACTGGAAATTTTGCCACCATATGTCGGAAGCCATTCTTCTCCACGTGCTACAGCAACATCATTCATCAATTTTGCTTCTTCTTCCGCACCATGATGTTTCCATAATTTCACATAAGCATGTGGTTCCTCTTTAAATTCTGGAAGATGACATAGCGGTGTTTTGTCTGCTTTCACCGGAATTACCGTAGAAGAAGTAAAATCCACTCCAATACCTACAACTTCCCCCGGAAGAATTTTATTTCTTGAAACAACATCTCTTACTGTAACAAGTAATCCTTCCAAATAATCTTGTGGATCCTGTAACGCCCATCCTACCGGAAGCTTTTTTCCTGACGGAATATGTTCTTCCATAACCCCATGTGGATATTCATAAATACTTGCAGCCACTTCTTCGCCTGTCTCAATATTTACAAGAAGTGCGCGCACTGATAAAGTACCATAATCAATCCCAATCGCATATTTACTCATAAGTATTCTCCTTCTCTTTCCCAACCGATACTATTCTGCTAAAGAAAAATCATTCCATGTAAAGTCTTTCCACGGAATATTTACTTCTGCTCCCTGATTGATGATTGCATCTACATGCATCAATAATGGGAAGTCCTCTAAAGAAACAATTCCTCTTTCTGCAAGCTTTCTTACGGCTCTTGCTGTTCTTGTGGAAATAACGATAGACTCTAATGTTACCCCCTGTAATTCTGCCATCGCTTCCTCAAAAGAAAGTCCACGTCCTAATAAAGTACCAATCTTACGAGTTCTTCCACCAAAAATTGTTACATATAAATCGCCTGCCCCGTGAATGATATTTTCTGGCTTACCACCGATTAACTCAAGCAGTTTTGTCATTTCTTTTACGCTCTGTCCAAATAATGCTGCCTGAGAATTGTAATGCTGGCTTCCAATCTTTCCATCTCTCTTTTCTGCAAGACCTACCGCAAGACTTACACCTAATGCATATGCATTTTTCATAGCAACGGCACACTCAACACCAACAACGTCTGTAGAAAGAGAAATATGATAGTAATCTGTCTCTAAAAGAGATTTGATATATTTTAATGTCTCGATATCTTTTCCACAGAAAGCAACATGGCTGTCATCATGGTCTGCTAATTCATAACTTGTACATGGACCACCGATTGCATTTAAATTAAGATGTTTGCCCTCTGGCTGTCTCTGTGCAAAAATGTGCGGATAAGGAACTAAGGTACCATCTTCTAAGTCAACCATTCCTTTTGTTACTGTAAGAACTGGAACGTCTTCTGGTAATACTGGAAGAATCTCATCACAGAACCAGTCAAGACCAAAGCTGCTCACACCGCCAAGAACTAAATCTGCTCCCTTTAATGCTTCTTCAAGTTCTTCAATCTGATAATATTTGATACCGTCATGAAGCGTTCTCTTTAATGTGATGTGGAAATTATCTTTCTTTAATCCATCGATAATGTCTCTGTCAAGAGGGGAACCAACTAATCTTACCTCATGACCATTTTCAAAAGCTGGAAAAGTAATTGCTGAATTCATCTGACCTGCACAAACAAAAGTAATAACACTCATTTTAAATCCTCCTGTAAAAAATCTTAAATAACATCTTTGTTTTGTTTTTTGTTTCGTTATCTGATGACTACATGTAACCACATTTTTTTCCTAAAGTCAAACGACAGAATTCGCTTATTTACTAGGTATTCGCGTGCTTTTTATTAATCATTTCATTTGATTAATCCCCTGTTTTTTCGCTCCATTTTTCTTCCTGCTAAAAAAGGAAATGCAAACATAAGGAAATGCCTTGTAAAACGAATTAATCAATACTATAATATTATTAATCAAAAATGTACTAAGATTAATACGCAGCTATTAATTAAAATAAATCAAAAAAGGGGTATTTTTTATGGGAAAAAGGAATCGAGTCACTACCAGAGACATCGCCGAGGAACTTGGAATCTCCCAGTCCACTGTCTCTATGATCCTCAGTAATAAGGCGAATGTGTCCTTTACCGAAGAGACCGTACAAAAAGTAAAGACAAAGGCAAAAGAGCTTGGATACAAAAAACCTGTACCAAAAGAACTGGTACAGGAAAAATCTCTTGCAAATACAATTGTCGTGCTATGCCCAATGGTAACAAATGGCTATTACTCGATGATGATGCAGTCTATCACTGACCATGCGAAAGAATATGATTATACTGTCATGACTATTTCAACTGGAAGAGATGCCGCCACAGAGGAACTCTACCTTGATTTATTTGCCCGTGTGCAGCTTGCCGGCATAATCTGTCTCTATCCACTGTCAAAAATCCAGAAAATCAATGCCCTCTCAAAGCGTTTTCCGGTTATCTCTGTTGGGGATAAGCCTCTTTCCTGTCAGTTTGACTCTGTGGAACTTGACAGCCGCAAACAGGGGCATATTATGGCAAATTATCTGCTTTCGCTTGGGCACACGGATATTACTTACATTTCTACGCCGATTCGAGGAAAGGAAATTGGACGAATTCACCGGCTTGATGGTGTTAAATCCAGTTTCCGGGAACATGGTATTCCTTTAGAACATCTTACTGTTCTTTATCAGAGCCAACCTGCCTTTGACCGCTATCCACTGGAAAATGCGGAATACCAGAATGGTTATGATCTGGCCACACGCGCTTTAGAAGAACACACTTCTTCCACTGCGTTTATCGGCAACAACGACATGGCTGCCTTTGGAATCATGGCGGCAATTTCTGACCACGGTTATCGGATTCCTGCAGATTTTTCCGTCTGTGGCTTTGATAACATCACCTTATCTGCCATGCCACAGATTGCACTGACTACGATTGACCACGCTTCGGTGCGAAAGGGAGAAGAAGCAGTGGATATGATTCACCGAAAGAATACGCAGAAGAAAGATGAGACCTCCCACGCTTATATTATGCGGTTAGAGTATGAACCACAGTTAATTGTGCGCAAATCGACGGGGAGAAAATTCTAGTTGCCGTAGGCAAATCAGTATTCATTCAACGGTACATCTTCATCAAAGGGTTCAATTTCCTTAATCTCAACATAATACCCATACTGTGCATTTACCGGAATATAGACTCTCTCGCCCTTTTTATGTCCGAGGAGTGCCTTTCCTAACGGAGATTCAATACTCACACGGTTTTGCATCGTATCTACAAGTACGGTAGTTACGAAGGAGAATTTATCGGTTTCGTCGTCTTCTTCGAAGTAGAGAGTTACCGTTTTGTTTAAGCCTACCTGGTCGGCATTGGAGTGGTCTTCTACGATTTCACAGGTTCGGATCATTCTTTCAAGGTAACGGATTCGGCTTTCGTTTCTGTTTTTTTCTTTTTTGGCAGCGTGGTATTCGAAGTTTTCGCTTAAATCGCCATGTGCTCTGGCTTCTTTTACATGTTCGAGCAGTTCCGGTCTTACTTCGACTTTGCGGTGTTCGATTTCTGCTTTCATTTTATCTACATCTTGCTGGGTGAGTTTATGTTTCATGATAATTTCCCTTTCTGATATATTTTTGTATTATATTTTTTGCATTACAATTCAATATATCTATTCCGTTACTTAGATATATTGATTCTGTTACGAAGAAATACTCTTTAAAGATTGGACATTATTTTTATAATTATATCCTATTGCCAGTATCCTTACCTTTTATAGTCTGTATTGCTTTTTCTTTTTCTGCTTTATCTACCTGATAAAAATATATTAATACGATTTCAATTCCTTCCACAGCCGATTATAATACTGATCTGTCTTTTCACCAAGATATTTATATACTTCGCATTTATCCAATGTAGCTTCTTCCGGGAAGATAGTGTAATCTTCTTTGGTGTCATCATCTAAGGTGTCATATACAGCTTTATTTGGTGTTCCATAGTAAATGTAATCAAAGTTTTTCTGGGCGATGTCCTGACGGTTCATGTAGTCGATAAATTTTTCGGCAGCTTCTTTGTGTTCGGCTGTTTTGGGGATTAAAAAGCAGTCAAACCAGACGTTAGAGCCTTCTTTTGGGACAACGTAGTCGAGGTCTTCGTTTTCTTCCATGGCAACGGTAGCATCGCCGGAATAAATGACGGCCATGGAGGCATCGCCAGAAACCATGGCATCTCTTGCCTCATCAACAAGATAAGCTTCTACGATTGGTTTTTGTTTTAATAAAAGGCTCTGTGCCTGTTTTAATTCCTTTTGACTGGTTGTGTTTAAGGAAATGCCGTTCCATTTGAGTGGAACCATAAAAGCATCTCGCATACTGTTTTGCATAACAATCTGGTCATCGTATTTTTTGTCCCATAAAATGCTCCAGCTATCGACTTTTTCTTTTATGACTTTTGTGTTATAGAGGATTCCTACGGTCCCCCAAAGGTAAGGGACTGCGTATTCATTGGTCGGGTCAAATGCCTTACAGAAATCTAAATACTTTTCATCAATATTTTTATAGTATTCCATAGAGGAAGTATCAATTTTCTGTGCTTCGCCCTCCTGCATCATTTTCTCTACCATGTAGTCGGATGTACAAATAACATCGTAGTTAATGACACCGGATTTATATTTTGTATACATATCTTCCGGGGTGACATATTCTTCGTATTTTACTTTGATGCCAGTTTCTTTCTCGAAAGTTTTTAGTACACTTACATCAATATAATCTCCATAATTAAATACGGTAACCGTATTTTTGTCATCGCTCTTTTTTCCAGAAGAAAAGCAGCCGGTAAAGGCAATGGTTGAGATAATTAACAATACTACGAGGACGAAAATACCTGCCATCAGCTTTCCTTTTCCCTGCAGATAATATTTTTCCAGTAAATTCATCGATCTTCCTCCCTGTCTGCTTTTTTCTGTTTTGTTGCGGACATATGGTTAATGAGTCCGAGTAAAATAAGAATTGTCAAGAATAAAAGGGTTGAAAGTGCATACATCTGTGGGTTGATTCCTCTTCTAAGCTGCTGGTAAAGCATTGTGGAAATCGTGTTGATTCCCGCTCCCTTTGTGAAGTATGTTACGACAAAATCATCCATAGATACCGTAAATGCAAAGAAAAATCCTGAAAGGATTCCCGGGATAATTTCCGGCAGGACAACTTTGACAAAGGCGTATACTGCGGATGCACCTAAATCCTGTGCCGCCTCGTATACATTTTTATCCAGCTGCTGAAATCTCGGCATGACATTTAAAATGATATAGGGTAATCCTAAAGTTACGTGTGCTATCAACATGGAAGTGAATCCCAGTGACATGAAATGCACAAATAAGAGCATGATAGCCACACCGGTTACGATATCGGCATTTAATAATGGGATATTTGAAAGTCCTTCCATTACCTTTTGGAAACGGAGCTTCATCGCAGTCATTCCGATACACGCAAGTGTTCCAATCAATGTAGCGATTAAAGCCGCCAATGTTGTAAGCAGCAGGGACGTTCTTACGGCTGAAAGTACTTCCTCATTCTGAAATAAATCAGTATACCAGTGCAAGGTGAAGCCGCCCCAAACGGTTCTTGATTTAGAATCGTTAAATGAGCAGACAAATAACACAAGTAACGGCGCATACAGGAGAAACCCAATAAATGCCACATAAAATTTTTCTATAAAACTTTTTGCTTTTACCATAGCATGTTGTCTCCTTCCTCTGACGCGTGGCGGTTCATAATTGCCATACTAATAAAAATAAATATCATAAGTACAATAGAAAGCCCGGAACCTAAATTCCAGTTATTTGCCACATTAAATTCCTGGTCGATAACATTTCCAAATAAAAGAACTTTGGACCCACCTAAAATATCAGCCACAACGAACTCGGAAATGCTTGGGATAAATACCATAATAATTCCACTGATCACTCCTGGCAGAGAAAGTGGAATGATAATCTTCTGGAATGTCACCCTTGCGCTTGCTCCCAAATCATGTGCTGCTTCGATAACGTCTTTGTCAATTTTGCAAAGGGCATTGTAAATCGGCAAAATCATAAATGGAATATAGTCATAAACCATTCCGACCAAAACTGCTCCTTTTGTATACATTAATTTTTGTAAAGGAAGTCCAAAAAATCCGAGAATGGCATTTAATATTCCTGTTTTTGATAAAATAACCTGCAATGCCAGTACACGAAGAAGGAAGTTAATCCACATTGGCAAAATAAACAGCATAATGACAATGCCGGAACCTCTATGTTTTCCCTTACTTAAAATATATGCCAAAGGATACGAGATAACGAGACAAATGAGTGTACTTGCTAACGCAATCCAGACAGAATTCCAGAACGCTTTGTAGTGAACGGAATCAGCCATTGCGGTAATATTAGAAAGGGTAAAGCTTCCGTCGCTTCCTGTACAGCCATAATATAGCACCATAAATAATGGCAAAATGATAAATGCTGCTCCCCACACAATGTAAGGAGTTGTAAGAACTTTTCTACTCATCTATCGTCACCGCCTTTTCATCTTCGGATTCTGGCTTATGCATAATCTGAATATTAAATGGAATGACGGAAATGCTTACTTTAGAGCCTACTGGATGACAGTTTGTGCTGTGAACAAGCCACTCATATCCATTTGCCTCCACTTCCATCTCGTAATGTACGCCCTTAAAAATAAGAGAAGTAACCACACCATCAAGGATTCCCTGACCTTCCTCACCAAGAACCACATCCTCCGGACGAATTACAACGTCAACCGGACGATTTCTTCCAAAACCTTCATCTACACATTCAAACTTTGTTCCAAGAATCTCTACCAAACGGTCTTCTAACATAATACCGTCAATAATATTACTGTCACCGATAAAATCAGCCACAAATGCATTTTCCGGCTCATTATAAATGTCTTCCGGTGTTCCCATCTGCTGGATGTACCCTTTATTCATAACGATAATCTTATCAGACATGGTAAGTGCTTCTTCCTGGTCATGTGTAATATAAATAAAAGTGATTCCCAGTTCTTCTTTCAAACGCATCAACTCATACTGCATATCCTGACGAAGCTTTAAGTCAAGCGCACCAAGCGGCTCATCTAATAACAAGACTTTCGGTTCATTGACAATCGCTCTTGCAATCGCGATTCGCTGCTGCTGTCCACCACTTAAAGAAGTCGGCTTTCTCTTCTCAAATCCTTCCAAATTCACAAGCTTTAACGCATATTTAATCTTATCCTTAATGTAGGAATCCGATTTATTTTTAATCTTTAAGCCAAATGCAATATTTTCCTCAATCGTCATATGTCCAAATAACGCATACTTCTGGAAAACCGTATTCAGGTTTCGCTTATTCGCTGGAACATTTGTAATATCCGCTCCGTCAAAAAAGACTTTTCCACTGTCTGGTTTCTCAAATCCACCGATAATACGAAGCGTTGTTGTCTTTCCACAGCCGGACGGACCAAGCAGTGTCAGGAACTCATTCTCTTTTACCTCTAAACACAACTCATCTAATACTTTGGTTGAACCAAAAGACTTTGAAACATTCACTAACTCAACTAACTTATTCTTCATTCCCATTTCCTCAATAAATTTTACTATATTTCCTGTCTAAAAACTTGGCGGCGAAGTCACCCAGATTAATTCCGTCCGCTCAATTCCCTTTAAATAATGCGTCTTATCTGCCCTGTAATAAAAAGCATCTCCCTTTTGGGCAATACAGATTCGCTTTCCCAGATGGATTTCTACTTTACCCTTTAAGATATAGCCAAACTCTTCTCCCTCATGGGGGTTGTCCGGACAGGTCTCTCCACCTTTTTCCAAAAGCAAATGAATCGGCTCCATGCAGTTCTTCTGTGCATTTGGAATAATCCACTTAATCTGGTTTTTATATTCTTCATCCTTTTTTACAAAAAAATCCTCCTCCGTAAACACAATCTGTTCCTCTTCCTGCTCTTCATTGAAAAACTCTCCGAGAGTTGTTCCAAGACATTGCAGTAAATCTTCTAACGTTGCGATGGAGGGAGAAGTCATATCTCTTTCTAACTGGGAAATAAATCCCTTACTAAGCTCTGCCCGGTCGGCAAGTTCTTCCTGAGTAAGTCCTTGCTTATTCCTCAATTCTTTAATCTTCTCTCCTAGTTCCATGATTCATGACTTCACACCTTTCTATTTATGTAATAATAAACTTAAAGTTTAGTATAGTTAAACTTCCAAAGGGTATTATGGCAGAAAGAAGTGTGCTAGTCAAGAGAGAATTAATTTCGAATTTGCCGCAGGTAAAGAGACGCCTCCGAAGCGAGCCGATAGCCTATATTTGTGACTCTATCACTGTGGGTTGGGTGTGAAATACAGACGAAACCATAGAATCCACTAAGTTATATTTGTGATTTTCGTCGCGGCGGTTTGGATGTTCGCTTTAATGCTCGCATCCAAACCTTGCTCCCAGACCACAAATATAACTTAGTGGATTCTATGGTTTCTGTTTTTTTGCCCCCTGAAGACCCTTTGGTAAAAAAGTAACTTTTTATATTGATTTTTATACTACAGCTTTATTATAATATTTTTAAGGAATTCTGGATTATTGTTGTAAAATTGCTGTGATATTATAATAATAGTTTGTGTGTCAATCTTTGATATTTCATTTCATGGAAAGCTATAATCTTATAAATGATATCCAAATCCTACAATATGAATTCTGATTTTACTTCTACAGCAAAAAACAGCTCCCAGAGAGAAGATACCTTATATTTGTGGCATTAGAGTGATGATTGAATGTGAGCATGGGAAGCGAACATTCACCCCGCAGTGATAGAGTCACAAGTATAAGGTATCTTCTCTTTCTGGTGGCGTCTCCCTTGTTACGCAACCCAGAATAGAAAGGACTTTTATGAATTGTATACATTTAAATTTTGTGAGTGATAAAGAGGGAAGAAAGTTCCTTTCCCCCATGCTTCCTCAAGATGGTTTGAACGAAAAAACACTTAATGTAGTAATTACTGACGGTGATTCACAAAGAATATATCCTGTTTTTCAACAGAAAGCGGGAATTTATGGTGATTACAGCGAATACATGACCAGGCATGGGTGTGCCTGCTGTTCTTTGACAACAGCATTGGCGGCTTTTGTGGAAAAGTATGCAGATTTGAAACCAAATGGAACAATTTCTGAGGTGGAGAGAAAGCATTTCCCCGAAGAAGTATATACGGAGAATTATGGGAAAGTGATGGCAAGGCAGATGCCGGTTTCTCTTTATGGAATTTCTCTTATTTTGCAAGAAGAGGGTGTTTCTTGCGAATATATAGGAGATTTTGAGGATAAAGCTGCCGAAAAACAGATGATGGAGCATTTATATAAGGGAAAGCCCGTCATTATAGAAACAAGCCGAATGCGTAGAAAAGGAAAAAGAATCGTTCACTTTTTTGATAAAAAATATGCGGGATCCTATCATACGATGATTCTGTTAGGTGTGGATGAAGAGGGGCAGATAGTCTTTACTGATTCTGCAACAAGAGACTGGGCAGGAGAACAGCAAAGATTAAAACGGGCTAAGCTGCCAGAACTTATTTCCTATATGTTTCCACAGAAAAATGTGGGGGATACGCATTTATATTTTAGCAGAAAAAGGAATACGGGCGGTTATATTTTGATTCGCTGAATGAGAAAGTAAGAATGAGTGAGTATTCATAGTTATTCATTGAATAACGAAGCAGGCACAATGGCAAATAAAGCTTTGGTATATGCGATATATCCAAACGAAAACAGAAACGAACAGGAACAGAATAAATCAAAAATCCTACTTGACAAAATTTTCAGGTTTTACTACAATAAGAAACATGATGTTTGTCCGCACAGGACGGATGCTCTGTATCACTTATATTTGTAATAATATAGAATTTACAGTATAGGAGCATCATTTTTATGTGAATTTCAATATGAATTTCAAAAATGAGAAAGACGAAGACGGAAACAAGTAGCTTTTATTCATGCATTCCAGAGAGTGACCGGCTGGTGGGAGGTCATGTGCCAGATAGCAAGTGAATACATTCCTGAGTCGCACACCGAATGAGACAGATATTTATCATGTTAAGCGTGAGTAGATTTTAGAAATTGCTGAATGTGATGGAACAGGTAAGATTTGTTTTTAGTAGGCTGTGACGGAGCGGCGGCCGTTATCCGCAGAGGCGTTGTTTGACGCTCATTTGAGGCAGAGCATCTACTCTGCGAAAAAAGGTGGTACCACGAAGTTATATCTCGTCCTTTTATTAGGACGGGATTTTTTTATTTTATTTAGGAGGATTTTATGACAGTATATGACGAACTGGTTGCAAGAGGATTGATTGCACAGGTAACAGATGAAGAAGAAATTAAGGAACTTGTCAATAACGGAAAGGCTGTATTCTATATTGGATTTGACCCAACAGCAGACAGCCTTCATGTAGGACATTTCATGGCACTTTGCCTGATGAAACGTCTGCAGATGGCAGGGAACAGACCAATCGCCCTTCTTGGCGGCGGAACCGGTATGATCGGTGACCCATCCGGAAGAACCGACATGCGCCAGATGCTGACGAAAGAGACCATCCAGCATAACATTGACTGTTTCAAGAAACAGATGGAGCGTTTCATCGACTTTTCTGATGGAAAGGCACTTATGGTAAACAATGCAGAATGGCTGATGAACCTGAATTATGTGGAGCTTTTACGTGAGGTTGGAGCTCACTTTTCTGTTAACCGTATGCTTACAGCAGAGTGCTACAAACAGCGTATGGAAAGAGGCTTAAGCTTCCTGGAATTTAACTACATGATCATGCAGAGCTATGACTTCTATATGCTGTACCAGAAATACGGCTGCAATATGCAGTTCGGTGGCGATGACCAGTGGAGCAACATGCTTGGCGGTACTGAGCTGATTCGCCGTAAGCTTGGAAAAGACGCATATGCTATGACAATCACCCTTCTTCTTAACTCAGAAGGTAAGAAAATGGGTAAAACACAGTCTGGTGCTGTCTGGCTGGATCCAAATAAGACATCTCCATTCGATTTCTACCAGTACTGGAGAAATGTGGACGACGCAGATGTTATCAAATGCATGAAGCTTCTTACCTTCCTTCCGCTGGAAGAAATCCAGGAGATGGAGAAATGGGAAGGCAGCCAGCTGAACAAGGCAAAAGAGATCCTTGCATTCCAGCTTACCGAGCTTGTTCATGGAACAGAGGAAGCGAAGAAGGCAGAGGCTGGTGCCAAGGCACTTTTTGCAGGCGGAGCTGATACAGAGCATATGCCGACCACTGAGCTTGCAGCAGAGGATTTTGACGAAGAAGGCAATATCGACCTGATCAGCCTTCTTGTAAAATCCGCTCTTGTAACAACCCGTTCCGAGGGAAGAAGAGCCATCGAGCAGGGCGGCGTTTCCGTTAACGGTGAGAAAGTGACGGACATCAGACATGTACTTTCCAAAGACGCTCTCACAGGTGACGGTATTGTCCTTAAGAGAGGAAAGAAGAAATTTAATAAAGTATTTGTAAAATAAGATCATAAAAGGGGACCAGATATGCTCTAAATCTGATCGTTGATGCGAAAACAGATTTTTGTACTGGTCCCCGACTTATGCAAAAAATATTTTGACCGTGATAAAGATATATGCTATCATATAAACCATGCAAGCATTCCAATAAGAGGAATGCACGTTATTGTTTACAGTAACGGAAGTACTTCTTTATTGCGTAGGAGGAGAATTGAAATGAAGAAATACGGAGTAAACGAACTTCGAAAAATGTTTCTGGATTTCATGGAGAGCAAGGGACATCTTGTTCTGAAAAGCTTTCCATTGGTTCCACAGGGCGATAAAAGTGTCCTGCTGATCAATGCAGGAATGACACCACTGAAACCATATTTCACAGGAGCAGAGAAACCACCACGTACAAGAGTCAGCACCTGTCAGAAATGTATCCGTACAGGTGATATTGAGAATGTAGGTAAGACTGCACGTCACGGTACATTCTTTGAAATGCTTGGTAATTTCTCTTTTGGAGATTACTTTAAAAGAGAGGCTATTCACTGGTCATGGGAGTTCCTGACTGAGGTGGTAGGTCTGGATGCCAGCCGTCTTTATCCGTCTGTTTATCTGGAGGATGATGAGGCTTTCGATATCTGGAATAAAGAGATTGGAATTCCGGCAGAGCGTATTTTCAAATTTGGCAAAGAGGATAACTTCTGGGAGCACGGCGCAGGTCCCTGCGGTCCATGTTCCGAGATCTACTATGACCGTGGAGAAAAATATGGCTGCGGCAAGCCGGGATGTACAGTAGGCTGTGACTGCGACCGTTACATGGAAGTATGGAACAACGTATTTACCCAGTTTGAGAACGATGGAAACGGAAAT
>OMGY01001161.1_pt1 | contig 25621 bp, 26 predicted proteins | sample 1674461 | NCBI WGS metagenome assembly OMGY01 (sample SAMN05578579, study PRJEB25193) | human gut metagenome | biome: Human Microbiome; feature: human-associated habitat; material: feces | host: Homo sapiens | place: USA:Birmingham
CAATCCTGACTTGTTGTACATTTCTGATATGTACTATGCGCATTATTGTAATGAATTAGCAACCCAAATATCAATATCTTCGGGATGGAAGTATAATATGAAATCACTTACCTATTATCAACACGCATCTATTAGACCTAATGATACGGGAGGATATGTTGATATTGAAGAAAAAACATATAATGAGATTGTATCAGCAAAACACGAGCAGGCAAAATCAATAGCTTTGTTGTTTTATACAGGAATCTGTGCGGAGGATGGCAAATTAACAAGTCGTAATATTGAATCTTTATTTAAGATATTGCAATATGAATGTAGGTACAATTACAAAGAAACAAGAAAAAGAGTGTTAAACTTTAAATCATACAAATAGCATGGATTTTTTTGAATTTTTATTCGGTAAAAAGGAAGATAAAAATGTGAGTTCACAATCATCTTCAAGTGTAAACAATTGTAAGTCTGAATCTACGATAAAGTCAGTTCTGCAATCAGAAGCTCCATCTATGGACCCTATAGAACAATATGTAAAGGAAAGTGTAACAGACCTGAAAAAACACATGCCTCTTAATACAAAAGACCTTGAAGCAGAAGCTTCAAGGTTTATTTGGCTGCCCCAGTCCGACTTGAACGGACGACACCCTGATTAACAGTCAGGTGCTCTAGCGTAGTGTATCAGGTTAAGGCAAAGTATCCGTCAAAATAATTTGTTGATACGATATATTCCAATGCGGTTCTTTCGGCAAAGGAGTCCTGAAGGCCAATTTGCGACACTTCCCTGCTTTGCAAATATCCCTGCAGGCCAACGATATGAGGTTAATGTTTGACCAGCCAACGAAGCTATGGAAATCCGCCTTTTTATAAGGGTAACAATACGCTTATTGCGGCGCTGCCTTTATAATATTTTACCAAGGGACTCAGCTATGCTTAGATAAGGATAAAAATAAGGGCTGGTGCGTGCACCAGCCCTCTAAAAACAGTGACCTGTTTTTGTTCATCCTTAATAGGATACCTCAATTCCAATCGGGATGTCAATGGATTTTTCAACCACAAATATAGACTCATAACTCCTGGCCTGATGGAAACCAATCATTAATCACAGTTTTCATAAAGTGATAGGCAGATGATATGCACTCATTTGATTCGAAATAGTTGCTATGCCGTTTCATACGAATGTCGAATAAATCGTGCAATTCCTTTGTGAAATGCTCTGCTGTGCGGGGCGAAGATACAATTTTCTTGTATACATACAGCATTGCGACAAAATCATGAATCACCGGATTGGCCAGCTTTTTTTCGCGGGATGTTGTCTTTGGTCCGTTGGGAATTTGACTCACAGCGCGGCTGATGGAATAGGAGGAGTGAATCTTACGCGTATAGGGCAACCTTAAACTATTTAATAAGCAGTTGTTATGGGCAGCTGCATTCCGGAGGCACCTTACGGCATAAAGGCATTGAATGAGCCCTTTATTGTGATTCCCATACTCCCTATCATACAAGGTATAGAGCCGCACAAAGTCACCAAAGGAGAGGACTTCAATCAAATTCCAAATCGCATAATTTTCACTTTCCAGCTTTTCCACAAGATCCTTGCACATGGAATTCTTCGATTTTTCACTGATGGAATTTTTTACGCTGGAATTTTCAGAAAAGAACTTTTCGACAATTTGATAGCCATCCTCAACCGGATTTGAACTTACATCTCGAATCAGTTGTACTTTTAGGAAATGTTCAATATCTAAAGTTGCGTGTAAAATAAGCCTTCGCAAGCGCATATCTAAGGTTGAAAGCTCCATGAGATAAGAAAAGTCCAAATTATAATAATGCCCGGTCTTTGGATGAGCAATGTAATTTTTATCGAACGCTTTAACCTTAAAGAAGTATGTGCTTTCCTGCAAAAAACGCACGGCATCTTTTTCAGAACAGTGGTCAAAGGTAATCCCTTTGTTTTTCATATACGCCACTTGATCCTCTATTGTTAATTTTGGGCGATTTGCCATTTGGACTCCCTTCATTGCACTTTTACGACTACTAGGAAACCTCTGAATAAATCGTGCCCTGAGGGCTTGGCGCATATCACGCCGTCTATCGCACGCCATCCGCCGTGCCGCACACCAGATTTAATCAGAGCCTCCCTAGCTCTTTATTTTTAATTATAACTCAAAAAGCGACAAAATCAAGTTGATTATACCGTGCCAGAAAGTCGAAGGCTAGCGCCAAGCTCTCGTAAGGGAAGCCGCTCGCCTTTTTCTTTACTTCATTTTTTTTTTTGGGGGGGGGGTGATGCCTTTGCTTGCCGTATAAAACGATTTTATGTTTTTCGCCATACAATCAAGCCAAAAAGGAGAATGCCATGAAACAAAAACACATCATTGCCCTATGCGCTGTCACAACGATTGCCGTTTTGGGCGCAGTGGCCGGGACGGGGGCTTACCTGACGCACCAGACGCCGCAAACCGTCAACACGTTCGCGGTCGGTCAGCTGGAGGCAGAACTGACCGAGCCAGAGTGGGACAAGCTGCCGGATGAAGCGAAGGTGCTGTACCCCGGCAAGACGGTAGCCAAAGACCCCACGGCCTGCAACGCGGCGGAAAGCACGACCGCAGCCTATATGTACCTGCAAGTCGAGATTCCCCGCGCCAGCGTGAGAACTTATACGATTGCAGAAACCGCCAAAGCAGACGGAAGCGACGAAACAAATCAGGAGCCGACCAGCGGGGCGGGCGTTCTGGACAATGGCGGCGAACCGCACACGGTCGATCTGGTCAGTTTTCAGCCCAACGACGGCTGGAGCCTGCTGGAAGAAACTGAAACGGAGGAAACCCACACATTCATCTATGCGTATGAATCCGCCATTGCGCCCGGCGCACAGACGCCGCCGCTGTTTGACTGCGTGACCTATGCGAACGTGGTGGAGGGCGATTTGCCGCAGGGCACGGCGGTAGATATTATTTGCCGCTTGACCGCCATCCAAAGCGACTATGTGGCCGACGCCAACACCCCGCAGGATGTGTGGGCCGCCGTCATGGGAAAGGAGGTTGCTGAATCTTGAGCAAAGCAAAAAAGAATATCTTGTTCGCCGCGCTTGCGGCGCTGGCCCTGACAGTTTGTCTGGTCGGCGTCACAGGCGCTTATTTTATTGCCCAAGCATCGCGCACCAACACCCTCACGGTCGGTGAGGTGACATTTGACCCGAAAGAGGACATTCAGAACCCGGATGTTCCGGTGCAGCCGGGCAATTCGTTCATGAAGCGCCCGTATGTGGTGAACACCGGCAACCTTCCGCTGCGTCTTCGCGCCCGCGTGATTTTCTCAGATAGCGCGGCACAGGATGCCTGTACCCTCAACTACAACACCGAAAACTGGCGCTACGACGAAACGGAGGATTTCTGGTATTACGCCAAAACTTTGCAGCCGGGAGAAGATTGCCGCAATGACGCGCTGTTCGATACTGTGACATACAGCGAGAGCGCGGACGCTACGGCGCTGAATCATTACACCCTCAGCGTCTACTTTGAAGCGGTTCAGGAGGGCGGAACGTGGTGAAAAACCGATGAAAGCGGCAGGGCCGCTGATCTTTGCCGCCGCGATTGCTGCCGCCGTGCTGATTTCCGTCAGCGGTATCCGCTGTTACGCCGTGCTGACAGGCTCCATGGAGCCTGTATTGCCCGTGGGCAGCTTGCTTGTCGTTGTGCCGATGTCGTTTGACGAACTGAAAGTCGGGCAGGACATTACCTACAAGACAGCGGGCGGCACGGTAACGCACAGAATCGTCGCCATCGACCAGGCGGCTCGGACGGTCACGACGCAGGGACTGACAAACAACGTGGCAGATACACCTGTCACGGCGGAGAACATCGTTGGGAGGGTGCAGTTGTGCCTGCCCTGGATGGGATATCCGGTCAAAATTCTGAATGACACAAAAAGGAGTTTTGCATGAGAAAAGCGAAAGAAAAGAACAAACCGCTGCTGTCTTTGGCGGCAGCAGGGCTGGCCGCTTTGCTGTTGTTCGGTATGGCGACTGCCGTGCTGGCACAAGGAACGCAGGGAAAATTTGTTGCTGACGAGTGGAGCGGCATCGCTGAAGCGGATATTGCGGAAGGTGACAGCACAAAGGATCAGGCGGAAAACCAAGCATCAACTACCCCGACACCAACGCCTGTATCGACACAGGATGAAAGCACGGCGCTTTCCGACGCAACGCCGGAAAGTGCCGAATCAAGCGAACTGACGGAAAATAAAGAAACCGACAGCGATTCCAACGCGGAAATTCCCGCTGAAGTAAGCGCCTTTTCCAATGATCTCGCCGTTGAGGAAGTCTCTCTCTACGACGCATCCGGTACCTCCGCCCAAGATGCCGTCACAAGCTGGACAGAGCTGAAATCCGCTGTCGCCTCTGCCGCAAATGGCGCTACGATCTATCTTTCCGGCGAGATCACCATCCCACTGGACGAGGTGCTGTCCGTCAGCAAAAATCTGCGTCTGGTCGGCACCGGGAGTGCCCAATACACCAACACCGTCGGCGTGGGCAGTGAAACCGTTGCGCAGGGCTACACCTACACCCAAAACGCCAGCCTGCGGATGGGCGACGCCAGCGGTGTACAGACCGACCATGACAACGTTATGATTTATATTTCCGGCGGCACGACGCTGGAAATTGAGAACGTCTTCCTCAATGGCAATAACAACTGCGAGAACGTCGTTTACACCGAAGGCACAGACAGCAAAATCAGCCTGCAAAACTGTACCGTGGGTTACGGAAACGACAACGGTATTCTGCTGAACCCCGGCCAGGCCGAGATCAATGGCTCGCTGGTGTTCAACAATGGCGAATATGCGGGCGACGGAACCGCGCTGTATCGCTTTGAGAACGGTTCGGCTGTTCTTTCCGGCAATGTGCGCTCACAGGGCCTTGGCGGCGGTGGGCTGACCTGTGCCGCCGGTTCCCATGTGCAGGCAGCGGCCAGCTCTTTTGTGTGGAACAAAACCTCCGGCTTTGACATCCCCGAAGCCGACAGCTCCGCCAGCGCGGAAAACTGCTTCTTCTGGGGCAACGGCTGGACGGGCGCAAATGTGCGCTCGAACAGCGTTATGACCCTGACCGGCTGCCAGGTGGAGAACAACGGCTACAACACCGCCAATCTCCTGACGACAGACGGGGACACCGCTTCCAACACCTTCCCCGGCTTGGACGTACAAGGCGCAGGCACGATGAAAATCAGCCATTGCGGTATTTTGAACAATGCGGGCAACGGCGTGCAGTGCTACCCTGACAGCAAGACTTATTTGTACGGCTGGAACCATATCTACGCAAACGGGATCAACGGCGTTTACACCCAGGGGCAACTGTGGATCGGCAAGGCCGCGGATTCCGCGAACGGCGACGAAACGACCGCCGTGTACAATAACGCCGCGGACGGCGTCCACACGGACGGCGGCACTGTGCAGGGCGATCACCTGAACTGCTACGGCAACAGCTATTCCGGCATCAGCGCGATGAAAAATGAATCGCTGGACCAGACGGCAACGCTTGAACTGACCGCGCCGGTCACATCGCACGAAAACGGCCACAGCGGGCTGTACCTGAAAGGTGGAACCAAGGCAACGGTATCCGGCGGCAGTTTTACCGAAAACGGCGCGGAACACGCGGAAATCTACGCGGGAAGCGGAACAGACACGACACTCAAGGACGGCGTCGAAGTGAAAACTTCCGCCGACAAAACCCTGCAAAATTCCGGCCTGCGCATCGCGGTGATGCTGGACGGCGTCGATGTGTTCCGCACCGATTCAACATTGCAGATTCCCGCCGGTGACAGCATCCATCTGAAACAGGATGCGGACGTTGTCACCTGGAACGGCGGAACACGGGAACAGCTTGGCGTGACCTGCGAGAACCCGTGGCTGGGGCGGACGATCATCCAGTCGGACACGGCGGTGCTGGATTGGGAAAATAGCCGGGAATCCAACAACGCCCAGACGGCGGAGCAGCACCCGGAGAACGGAATTGACACCAACGTATACTATACCGCTATTGAGGACGCCTATTTCGGCATGAAAAACTCCGACGCGCATGATGTTTGGTTGTCCTACAAATCGAATTATCGCTATTATTACAATCACGACGCTGCGGCGGGCACCGCGCTGACCGTGGACGGCATCGACAGCGGGGAACTGCTGGGCACAGTGCGCAAGTTCTACGGCATCACGGCGGATGTGACGGCACCGACCGATGTGGACGATACCGCGCCCTACTACATTTGTTCAGCGAATGCCGGGCACAGCGCCGCCGTGCAGACCCACTGCTTTGCGGATTGGCTGCTGGACGCCAAAACCTACGCGGACGGCGTGACGACACTGCAAGGCGGCGCAGCCTTGCAGGATATTACGATAAACGACGACGGCGGCAGCATTTTGGGCAGCTATGGCAACCACAAAACCGTAACAGCGGAGCCTGCCGTTCTTTCGTATTATGCGGGCTGGCAGGCTGCCATGACCTACGATCTGGACGGCGGAACGCTGAACGGCGCGCAGAACGGCTTTTCCGAAACCAAGCACAACGGCCAGGGTTACACCGTGCAGGCCGAACCGCAGAAGGAGGGCTACCGCTTCCTTGGCTGGAAGGCCACGCAGAGTTGGAACGGCGAAACCGCCCTGACAGACGGTCTGCTGGCTGCGGGAACTTCCTACGCCAACGACTATGACACGACCTTTACCGCACAGTGGAAGAGGATCAATTTTACCCTGAAGGCCATTGCGGTGAACGGGACGCCGGACATTGGGCAGGCGGTATCCGACAACATAACGAGCGAAAGCGACGGGACGACCCAGACCAAAACGGAAAGCGAAGTACCTTTGGGAGAGAGCCGAGCAGTGACATATGCCCCGCTGGCAAGCGGCAATTACCTTTTGAGTGGCATCTATCTGGACGAGGATGCCGAAAAAATGCAGAACAATCTGGCGAAAAAATACCCGCAGAATATTGAGTTTGCGGACATCGACGCTGACCACACCGTCAAGGCGGTGTATGTGCCGGTAGACGCGCCGACCAAGACCGTGACGGATGAAGCGGGAAACGACCTGAATGGCGGCACGGTGCGGGCCGGGGATACGCTGGTGTACACCGTGACGTGCTGCAATCCGGCCGACGTGGCAAAGACCGTGACGATCACCGATGCAATCCCCGAAGGAACCGAGTTGGTGGAAAATTCCATCACGGAGAACGGCGCGGAAAACAACGGAAAGATTGTATGGACGCTGGAAATTCCCACGCAGTCGGAAGCAAGAGTTTCCTTCACGGTGCGGGTGCAATCGGTTGTCATGGGCAACTCCGTGAGCAACAGGGCGTCGGTGCAGTACCGCGAGGATAAAATTACTCTGCCGACCGATGAAGTGACAACGAACGTCGAGCCGGGCAAGATCACCGTGACCAAGAAGCTGCCCGCATCCGATCTGCTGGCCGCGCACGGCGCGCCGGTGTTTACGTTCACGCTGACGGACGCCAAGGGCCGGGTGCAGCGGCAGAGTGTGCAGCTTTCGCTCGATGCCGAGCCGGACGAGAACGGCGATGTCTGCGCCAGTGTGACCTTCACGGGGCTTTCGGGCGGCGTTTACACCGTCATCGAGAGCCAGACCGCCTGCCATGCACTGGTGCAGTTTGAGGATGCCGAGAACGGCACGGCGAAAGCCGACTGTGCGGTGCTGGAACTGACCGGCTGCCGCGCATCGGCCAGCGTGACGGCGCGGAATGTGCGCCAAAGCTGGGCGGAGGACCGCGACTGCGCGCTGATCGTGAATGAAATTACCCCGAAGCAGGATAATTCATAAAGAATGGGAGGACGATAATTTGAAAAAACAGATAAAAATCGGGCTTGGCGCGGCAGCACTGGCCCTGGCGGCGGCGCTGTGCGCGGGCGGAACGCTGGCGGGCTGGCGCACGTCAAGCACCGTGACCAACCACATTTCCACTGCCACAGTGCAGGGCATCGTCGAGGAAAAATACGAGCAGGGGCAGACGATCACGCCGGGGCAGACGGTCGAAAAGTGCGTCTGGGTGAAAAATACCGGCACAGCCAGCTCCCTTGTGCGGGCCAAAGTGGTGATTGATTGGGATGACGAAACAGCGGCAGACATGGACGCCACCGATTGCGTGTTCCCCGCCTATAACACCGCCGACTGGACGCAGGGCGAGGACGGCTACTGGTACTACAACGACATTGTGGAACCGAACCAATGCAGTACGGCGCTGTTTGAATCTTTCACGGTTTCCCCGAATCTGACAAACGAGTTGGCGGGCCGCACCGGGCACATTGGGGTGACGATGGAGCTGTTGCAGGCCAGCGGCGACAGCCCCACGCTGTGGGGACGCACCTGGTCGGCCTACCGCCGTACACCGGACGCAGTGGCGGCCAAGACGCAGACGGCGCATATTCGCTTTACCTACGATGAGAATGGTGGGCTGATCGAATACCCGGACGGGCAGCTGTTTTTGGATTTCCAGAATCTTTGCCCCGGTGAGACCCGCAGCCAGTTGGTTGCCATCGACTATACAGCCCGCAACGATTCCGATGCCGCGTGTTCGCTGTGGCTTCGCGCCGCATTGGCGGACAACAACAAACTGGGTGCAGAAACTGAGGAAAAAATCTGGAAGCTGCTCAAACAATATGCTGTGATTACGGTGACTGGCCCGGACAACGAAACCCTATACAGCGGCCCCGTGTGGGGCAATCTGGACACCGACACCAACACCATGCGCAATGATTTGCCGCTGGGACGTTACAGCGGAACCGGCACGGCCCACCTGAACCTGACGCTGACGCTTGACCAGAATATGCCGGAGGAATTGCAGGGGTTGCTCGGCTATGTGGACTGGACGCTGACCGCCGCGCAGGAAAGCGCGCCCACGGTGCTGGTCAGATACTTCCCGCAGACGGGCATCCCGGAAAGGTGATCGGGAAGGTGAGCAGATGCAAAGCAAAAGGAAGAACGTAGACAAGCGGAAAATTTTCCTTTGGTGTGCGGCGGCAGGCATTGTCCTGTGCGCCGTTTTGTTTTGCCTTTGGCACAACCGCACAGCGCTGGCAGAACAGCGTGTGGAAAGGGCGCTGTCCGTCACGGTGTCCCAGCCGGAGCCGCGTCTGGCGCAGGAGGACAACACGGAAACCGGCGCGTGGATCACCGTGCCCGGCACCAACATCGATGCCCCGGTGCAGCAGGCGTCCGACAACGACTATTACCTGCGCCGCGACACCGCGGGCAATGCCGATGTCCACGGCTGCGTTTTTGCCGACTATGCGTGTGATTTGAACAGCACCAGCCTTTCCCGCAACCTTGTGCTCTACGGCCACACCTTCGAGGACGGCTATGAGGGCGGGTTCAAGGCGCTGCACAATTACGAGCAGGACAGCTTTGCCGAAGAACATCCTTACATTTATCTCTCGCTGCCCGACGCTGCCCTGACCTACCGCGTTGTCAGCGCCGGGGTGTGCAGTGCGGCGGATGACCGGGACTGCATCGAGCCGAACCCGGATGATGCGGCCTTCGCGCAGATTCTGGCAAAGGCAGCCGCGCGCAATACGCTGGACAACGGGGAAACGCTGAACCTGACCGACCACATTCTGACCCTCTCCACCTGCACCGGCGAATCCGACACACGCTATTTGGTGGTAGCCAAACTGGTGGATGCGGTGAAAAAATAAAAAGGAAGAGAGTGGATAAGGAAGCAAATTTGCTTTGCGCGGGCGGGCCGCCCTGATTTTGAAAAGGCGAAACGCCACGGGAGAAGTGTACCCATTTTTAGGGCCAGGTTTTGCACTCCGCTGCCGGTATTGCCGATGGCCGGGTGCTTGGCCTCTTTCCCCCTCTCACACTCTCCCCCTAACTCTTACTTACCGGCTGGGAGGAAAGTTTCACTGCAAGGCCGTCGATTTCTTCCCAGCCGGTTTTTGTATAGGAGCCTTTCCACCGCAAAAGCATTGCAAAAAAGACATCTCAACAACGAAAGTGAGGCAAAACCATGATCATCGGAATCGACCACGGATATTACGCCATCAAGACGCGGCATTGCTCTTTCCCAGCCGGTCTGACCTGCTACGGCAGCCACGAGCCGTACACGCGGCAGAATGTGCTGGAGGTGGACGGTCAGTTTTACGTCTACGGCACGGGGCGGCAGCCGGTGCGCCGCGACAAGACCGAGAACGACACCTACTACCTGCTGACGCTCGCGGCGTTGGCGCAGGAAATCAAAGCCCGCAGCGCACCGAATGAGTGTCCGGTCAAAATCGCAGCGGGGCTGCCGCTGACGAGCTTTGGCCGGGATAAACCGAAGTTCCGGCAATATCTGCTCCGCTCCCAGCCAGTTCAGTTTCGGTTCGGGGGCACGGAGTACAAGATCACCGTCGAGGATGTGGCGCTGTTCCCGCAGGGTTACGCCGCGCTGCTGACAGACCCCGACCTGCTGCTGGACGAGCCGTCCTTGCTGCTCATGGACATCGGCGGGTGGACGGTGGACCTTATGCGGATCGACAATGCCCGCCCCGTGGCCGAGACCGCGCACAGCTTGGAATTTGGCATGATCCGCTGCATCGACGCGGTGCGCGAACATATGCGGCGCGAAACCGGACTCTCTCTGACCGATGCACAGATCGAGCAGATGCTGGCAGGCGGTCCGTGCAGTTTGGGTGACACTGTGCGCGAGATCGTGCGGCAGCAAGGCCGCGCCTACACCGAGCGGCTGTTTGCGTTGGTGACCGAAGCAGGCTTCGACCTGCGCGCCCTGCCGACCGTTATGCTGGGCGGCGGCGCGGGGATCGTGCAGCGCCACGTCGGCCCAAAAGACGGCCTGTGCCGCGCGACGTTTCTGCCGGACGACAAGGTAAACGCGGTCGGGTTCGAGCGCGCGTTGGCGCAGCTTTCGGGCCGTGTGAGCGAGGGGTGAACCGGCCGCCGCGGCCGCAATTCGTATTCCGCCCCAATCTGCGCTGCGAAGATGACCGCCGCGCGTGGCAGCTTTTGCAGGCCGCCCCGGACGGAGACCGCAAGGCCCTCATCGTCCGCGCCCTGCTGCAAAGCGAGCAAGAACACCGGCTGGAAGAAGCGGTGCGCAGGACCGTGCGGGAGGAACTGGAAAAAACGCAAATCGCTTTTGCCGCCCCGCAGCCGCAAGACAGCAAAGAAATCCCAAAGGCGGCGTTGGATTTTTTAGCAACATTGTAATCAAAATCGAGGGGAGTGGTTCCCATGCAGTAATCAAGCGGGCTCAAACCAGGCTGTGTGGATTGTTGCTTCTGCTTGCATTCAGATGCAATTCGCAATGAAATATCGTTGGTTCTGGTGATAGCTTTGCCGCTTGCTTTGCGGTATGCTTTGGTTGCTTCCCAAAAGCGTACCTACACACTGAAAGGAGTCAACATGAGCAAACTGACCGTCACCCTGCCAGATGACCTGCACCAGCAGATCAGGCTGGAACTGGAACGACAGGGCATCACCACCGCGCAATTCATTGAACTGGCCGTACACAACTTTTTTGAGCAGCAGAAAGAAGGCACTCATATGGCAACACGAACCATGGCATTTCAGGTATCCGAGGAGCTGTTCCAGCGCATCAAAGAGTATCTTTCCCGCTTCGAGCAGGTCTATCACCGTAAGCTGACGCAGAAGGAATTTATTGTCAGCCTGATCGAAGGCGCGCTGGCCGATGCAGACGAGGAATTCGAGGCAGCGTTGGCCGCACAGCAATCCGAGGAAAGCAGCGCGCCAGATGACGAACCGAATGACGAAGCCGACCTCGTCGAGTGCACGGAAAATTCTGAAGCCTCTGAAAGCGCCGAAAGCACGAAAGCATCCGAGGAAGCGCCGCTGACCGAAGATACTGCTCCGTGCGCTGACACAGACGCATAAAACCAAATCATACACTTTTCCCTGCATCGTTGATTTTTGTCGACTATGCAGGGTTCTTCTTTTGGGGGTGATATTAAAACCATTCGCTATTTAGATATGTTCGCCGGCATTGGGGGCTTCCGCGAGGGGCTGACCCGTGCCGGCGATTTTGTCTGCGTGGGACACTGCGAGATCGACAAACACGCCGACCGCAGCTACCGCGCCCTGTTTGACACGGAGGGAGAGTGGTTCCTTGACGATATCCGAAAAGCAGACCCCGCCGACCTGCCCGACTTCGACCTGCTCTGCGGCGGATTTCCTTGCCAGAGCTTCAGCATTGCCGGAAGCCGCGGCGGATTCGACGACCCAAGGGGCACCTTGTTCTTTGAGCTTGCCCGACTGGCTGAAGCCCGGCACCCTAAGTACTGGCTGGCTGAAAATGTTCCCGGCCTGCTCGACCATGACGGCGGGCGGACATTTGCGGCCATCCTGCGCGAAATGGAAAAGCTGGGGTATTTTGTCGAATGGCAGGTTCTTAACAGCGCAGATTTCGGTGTACCGCAGGCAAGAAAGCGCGTGTACCTTATCGGATATCTTGATGAACGATGTCGAGGAAAAATATTTCCTTTCACCGAGGGAGCAGGCGCTCCTGCTGTACAGCCCCGGCCAGCCGAAGCCGCCGCGCAGATCAAATGCGCGACCAAAAAAGGCTACCAGACCGCCCGCGTCGGCGACAGCATCGACCTGAGCTACGCCACATCCAACACCCGCCGCGGGCGTGTGGGGCACGGCATCGCGCACACGCTGACGGCCTGCGGCAAACAAGGCACACTGTGCTTTGTAGACCTGAACGCTGACCCGAAGCTCACGGAAAATGCCCGCTGCCTGACAACACGCCAGGACAATGGGATTCACCGCCACAAGGGCGAAGTCTCCGGCGTTTTGCAGGGCGGCCGCATCCGCCGCCTGACGCCGCGCGAGTGTCTGCGTTTGCAGGGCTGGGCAGATGACCGCATCGATAAAATACTCGTTGTTTCGTCCGAAAGGCAAGCCTACCGGCAGGCCGGCAACGGCGTGACTGTGAATGTGGTCGAGGCGATCGGCAAACGGCTGGCGGCGATAGACGCAGAGCTGTGCGGCGGATAAATGGCGCTGGATTTTCGGGATCAGTATTTCGGCTGTGAGATCGAGATGACCGGCCTGACCCGACAACAGGCGGCACGGACGCTGGCGGAGCTGTTCGGTACAAGCATAACACACTACGGCGGCACCTATGACGGCTACCGTGTGGCCGACCGCGAAGGCAAAGACTGGAAAATCGTTTCGGATGGGAGCATCAACGCCTTTCGCCGAAGCAATGGCCGGCAGGTTCCCGCTGGGCGAGAGTACAGGGTCGAGATGAACTCCCCCAAGCTCGAATACGCCGAGATGGAAAAGCTGCAGGAGGTCGTGCGCGCTTTGCGCCATGCAGGTGCTTTTGTCAATGACTCCTGCGGGATGCACGTTCATATTGATGCAGCCAGGCACACACCGAAAAGCCTGAAGAACCTGCTGTCGATCATGTACTCGAAAGAGGACATTCTGTTTGCGGCGCTGAAGGTGGATGAAAGCCGAACCCGGCGCTGGTGCAGACGCGTGGAAGAACCTGTGCTGCAGACGATCCGCAAGCTGCCGAAGGACGCAAGCATGGAGATGCTGAAAAGCCGCTGGTATCAGGGGAATGACGGCAGCAACGATCACTACGACTTATCGCGGTACCATGCCGTCAATCTGCATTCGGTGTTCTACCACGGCACGGTCGAGTTTCGGCTGTTCAACGCTACGCTGCACGCGGGCGAAGTCAAGGCCAACATCGTGCTGGCGATGGCAATCTCGGCGCAGGCGATCAACCAACAGAAAACGCTGGCGCACAAAACGCCGGTCGGCGATAACCCTGCCTTTACGTTCCGCACGTTTTTGCTGCGCTTGGGGTTGATCGGCCCGGAGTACAAAAATGTGCGGGAGCATTTGCTGAAAAATCTGCCCGGCGACCGCGCGTGGCGGTATGACAAAGCGCAGTATCCCTGCAACCAACGCCATCGGGACGATGGCGCAAGATAGATTGGAGATGAACGGTTGAACGAGAAAACTTTATATTTTGCCTATGGCAGCAATTTGAATCTGGATCAGATGGCCCGCCGTTGCCCGGATGCAGAGCCGGTGGGGCGTGTGCGGCTGGACGGGTATCGGTTGGCATTCCGCCGCACGGGCGGCGGGTACCTGACGATTTTGCCCGACAAGGGCAACCATGTGGACGGCCTGCTGTGGAAAGTCAGCGCACAGGACGAGCAAGCGCTCAACCATTACGAAGGCTTTCCGCATTTTTATGCCCGGCGCACGGTCGATGTGCAAGGCAAAGGCGTGGGCTATCAGGCAATGGTGTACGTCATGAATGCGCCGTATAAGGACGAGCCAGAACGCCCAAGCCGCTATTACTGGAATACCGTGCTGGAGGGCTGCCGCCAGAACGGGATTCCTATGCAGCCTATGTTGGAAGCATGGCGAGAGGCTGCGCAGGCGTGCCGGCCGCAGAAGCATCGGGATACATTTGAAAGTCCTGATCGTTGAGCCGGGGCAATATCCCCGCGAGGCCGACATTGAGCCGACCCTTGAAGCCAAGCAGAAAATCGTCGGCGGGTTGATCGATGTTGCCTACCCGTTCCCGGATGACAACGTCTGCGTTGTTCTGAACGACGAGGGCAAGCTGATGGGCCTTCCGCTGAACCGTGCGCTCGGCGATTATGATGTCATCGCCGGTACGTTCTTTGTGTGCGGCTATAACGAAGAGAACTTCGTCGGCCTGACGCCGGAGCAGTTCACCCGTTACGAGAAATTCTACCACGACCCACAGCTGTTCCACCGGACGCCCTTTGGCATTTTGGTAGAGCACTGCACGACGGAACGCTATGCTGCCGCGATGGATGCCGTTTCAAGACCCCGGCGTCCGCCCAGTCGACAGGCCCCCGAAAGATGAATGATCTCAATTCCGCCAAGGCCCGCAGCCCTCTCGGCTGCGGGCCGCTTTTTATTTCTACATTATAAAAGGAGAGAATCTGCCATGAAAAAGTTTTATACCGCCGAATCCGTTACCGAGGGCCACCCCGACAAACTGTGCGACCTTATTGCCGATAACGTCCTGGACGCCTGCCTTGCCGTTGACCCCGCCGCCCGTGTCGCGTGCGAGGCGCTGGCCACCCGCGGGCATATCGTGGTCGCGGGCGAGATCAGCACGACTGTGCAGCCGGATGTGTTCAACATCACGCGGGATGTTGTGCGCGGCGTCGGGTATGACCCGAAAGCGTTTCAGATCGACTGCTGGCTGCACGCGCAAAGTCCCGACATCGCGGGCGCGGTCAATGTACCTCTGGACGACACCGACCCGGACGCACTCGGCGCGGGCGATCAGGGCATTGTGGTCGGCTACGCCTGCAAGGAAACGCCGCAGTTTATGCCGCTGCCTGTGGTGCTGGCGCATCGCCTGACCAGCTTGCTGACACTGGCCCGCATGACCGACACCATCCACGGCATCGGCCCCGACGGCAAGGCACAGGTCACGGTCGAGTATGCCGTAAACGAACCGGATCACGAGGACGCACCGCTGCGCGTCTCTACTGTGGTTTTGTCCGTTCAGCACGCCGCCAATAAAAATCCGGACGAGCTGGCGCAGGAATTGACCGAGCAGGTCATTGCACCTGCGCTGCGCGGGCAGCCCGTGGATGATGCGCTGGAAATCCTCATCAACCCCAGCGGCAGCTTTGTGCTGGGCGGGCCGGAGGCCGACACCGGCCTGACCGGCCGAAAGCTGGCAGTGGACGCCTACGGCCCGTTTGCCCCGCAAGGCGGCGGGGCGCTTTCCGGCAAGGACCCGACCAAGGTGGACCGCAGCGGCGCGTACATGGCGCGGTACATTGCGAAAAATCTGGTGGCGGCTGGCATGGCCGAGCGGTGTCAGGTCACGCTGGCCTATGCCATCGGCATGGCCGAGCCGGTCATGGTCGAAGTGGACACGTTCGGCACTTGCCTCCTGTGCGCCGACGATTGCCTTGCCAAAGCTGTGCGGCAGGTCTTTGACCTGACCCCCGCAGGTATGATCGAAACGCTTGATCTGCAAAATCCGTTCTACGCCCGCACGGCGGTGGGCGGACATTTTGGCCGAGAGGATTTCCCGTGGGAGCGCGTGGACAAGGTCGGCCTGCTGCTGAACGCGATTTTGTGATATGAACGGCGTTACGAAAGAGCAGATCGCCGCCGCCAAGCGCATGACGGCGATAGAATTCCTGCGCCGCTACCGCCCGAACGACCTTGTAAAAAGCAGCGCCCGCGGTGAATTTGAATTGCGCAGCCACGACAGCTTTAAGATCAACGGCGAAAGCAGTGTCTGGCACTGGAAAAGCCGGGGCATCGGCGGCAAGTCGGCGCTGGATTACCTGATCTATGTCGAGGGCGTTCGGTTTGTGGACGCAGTGCGTTTGCTGTGTGAGGAAAGCCCTGCGTACACCGAGCCCGCGCACGAAAGCATTGAACGGGAACGGCCTCCCTTTGCTTTGCCCGCCGCCGCACCGAACAACGACCGCATTGTGCAGTATTTACTGGGACGCGGTGTTTCAATACCTGTCATTTCCTATTGCATGGAGCAAGGCATTTTATACGAGAGTACACCCTACCACAACTGTGTGCTTGTGGGCAAGGATGAGAACGGACAACCAAAGTATGCCGCCCTGCGCGGAACGTATCAATATGGCAGGCCGTTCAAGGCCGAAGCGTCGGGCAGCGATAAGAGGTACGGCTTTTGTATTCCTCCAACCGCCGAAAGCGATACCGTGGCCGTGTTTGAAGCCGCCATTGACGCGATGGCTGAGATGACACTGGCGGGCAGTGCCGCCGATAAATATCGCCTGTCGCTGGGCGGCATTTATGTGCCGGAGCAAACACACACCATAAAGCCGCTCGCCGCACTGGAAGAATTTCTGCGCCGGCACCCGCACGTTGTCCGCATGGAACTGTGTCTGGACAACGACCCGCCCGGCCGAATGGCGACCGCCGCCTTGGCCGAGCATTACGGGAAGCGCTACGCCGTGGCCGTGCGTCTGCCGCAGCTTGACGGCGCAGACTATGGCGATCTGGCGCAGATGGCCATGCGGCAAAAGGCGTTAAAGCGAGAGCGGGCAGAAATTGCCCGGTGAAAGGAGAAAAAGTGTCGAAAAAAAGCAAACAAAATACGCACCCTAAAATGGAGTTGTTCGGTCACGATGGCAACATCTTTGCCATCCTTGGCCGTGCCTCGCGGTTGCTGCGCGAAAACGGGCAGCGCGACCAGTCCAAAGAAATGTGTGAGCGGGTCTACGGCTGCCACAGCTATGATGACGCGCTCTTTATCATCTCCGAGTATGTGGAAACTGAATTGTCCGATCCTGACCATATGGCTGCACGGGAAAAAACACCAAAACCAAAAGAACGAGGTGATGCCCGATGAACATAGCGAACAAAACAAGAAAGAAGGAATGCGATTGACGAATACTGAAAACGATCTTTTTTCGTCCGGCTTTGTCCTGCCCGAACACCGCGGCGGTGACGGCTGGACGATCTTACACGGCGATGCGTTGGACATTATCCCGCATTTCCAGCCCGGCGCGTTCGACGCGGTCATCACCGACCCGCCCTATGCGGGCGGCGGGGCAAAGCCGAGCGAGAAAACCCGCACGACCAACCAGAAGTACAGCAGTATGAGCGCTGACAAGGCCCTGCCCGATTTTGACGGGGACCAGAAAGACCAACTGAGCTGGATGCTGTGGACTGCCGTCTGGATGAGCAAAGTCCGCGCCGCCTGCAAGCCCGGTGCGCCGATCTGCGTGTTCATCGACTGGCGGCAGCTGCCGGCGCTCGCCTGCGCCATGCAGTGGGCGGGCTGGATCTGGCGCGGCGTGGCCGTGTGGGATAAGATGACGAGCCGTCCGCAGAAAGGTCGCTACCGCCAGCAGGCCGAATTCATGGTTTGGGGCTCCAACGGCCCGATGCCCTTGCAGCGCAAGGTCGGCTGCCTGCCCGGTGTGTTCCGGCACGCAAATCCTGCCAACCGCATCCATGTGACCGAGAAGCCGCTGCCGCTTATGCGCGAGGTAGTCCAAATCTGCGAGCAGGGCGGGCGCATCCTTGACCCATTTGCGGGGGCAGGCACGACGGTGCTGGCCGCTGTGCAGGAGGGCTGCGAGGCCGTCGGCATTGAAGTGACGAACGCCTACTACGAATTGGGCACGGAGCGATTGAAAAATGCCTTGCAGCCCACCGAAACCGCAGAGTGAATCCAAGTCGGATTCACATGACAGAAAAATGCGTAGGGGTGGAATCCAATGTGGATTCCACCCCGGCAATTTAATTTTAAGAAAGGATTTTTGACTATGAAACGACCTTGGGCTTTTATCTGTGCCGCCGAGGGCACCTCTTCCGCGCACCTGCGCCGTTATTGCCGCACCGTGTTCGAGTGCGGGTACGTTCCCGTCTGCCCGCGTTTGCAGGACGGGCAGTTTGTGGCGCTCGACGATCCCGACGAGCGCCATATTTACAACGATATTGTGCGTGACAAGCTGCTGCGCTGCCCAGTGCTGGTGGTGTGCGGTCGCGACAGCGACGCGACTGTCAACGCACAGCTCGGCTTGGCGAAAAAATACAGCCGAGTTTGTACAACCCTGGATGGGATCATTAAGGCTGCGGCCAGAGGCGAATCGCTTGTCAGCTGAGTTAAGTACATCGTCCCAGCCCGTGAACGGTTTTGCAAGCATAGCGTTTGGATATCCAAACGCACATTTTGGGGCGGTGCCCCAAACCCCGTTGCGTACCGATGGAGGTGAGCAAAGGTGAGTGAAACATTGTTTGCCGCTTTTACCGAAAATCCCCGAAGCCTGTCGCAACTGCGCAGAGGTGCCGGATCGTATGTCCTGGCACCATGTCAGATCAAAGAGGTGCTGGAATTGCCCGATACTGACTACACGGCTTTGGCAGATGATTTTAGGGCCGACTACACCTTTATGCGGGATCATGCGGCGGCTATGTCCATTGTACCGGGAGATCGTATGGATTGCCTGCTGATCACGACCGAAGCACGGAATCAAGGTATTCTGATGTCACAGTTTAGAGGGAACCGATACATCAAGTACATTGCCGATTTGCCGAAGTTAGGACTGGATTTGGCCGGGGTTCCCGTCTGCCGCGAAGCGTTGGTCAAGCTACCCCGGCAGCCAAAGAAAGCAAAACGACTGGGCAAAAATCAAGAGCGGTGATCCCATGCGCAAGCGCGGCCATGTGATTCCTCTGCGGCTGACAGATCAAGAGCTGGCGCATCTGAACCGCTGCGCCGCGGCCAGCGGCCTGCCGCGCGAGGAATATCTGCGCAGCCTCATCATGGGCAAGACGATCACGCCGCGCCCCTGCACCCATCATGCCGACCTGCTGCGCAAGGTAGCGGGGTTATGCAACAATGCCAATCAGCTGGCCCGCCGCGCCAACAGCACCGGCATGGCCGGTCCGGAGAGCGTGGAAGAGATGGCACGCATTGCGCGGGTGGTGTGGGAAGAAGTGCGAGAAAATTGGTAAGCATGAAGGGGCCTGCTGCAAAATTCGGCCAAGAGTACGGCGGGTTATTGAAAAATTCACAACTTTACGGTATAATGCAAATACAATAGAGGGCGGGGGGTGAACATCATGCCTGATGAAGCACTGGACGCGGCGCTGTCGATTGGGGAATACAGTTCCCGATCCGATGCAGCCTGCAAAGAGGCCCTGGCCTGCAAGGAAGTGCTGGTTCGGATCTTGCAAGGGTGTGTGCCGGAATATCGGAACTGCACCGAGGAAGAGATTGCCGCCTGCATTGAGGGACAACCGCTTGTCGGGGAATTGCCCGTAGACCGTGACCTGACCAATCCACACCGTACCGAAAAGATCAAGGGCAACAACACGGAGGACAAAACGGTATCGGAGGGTACGGTTCTGTATGACATCCAGTTTGATGCGCTGCTCCCCCACACGAAGGATCGCGCCCGCCTGATCATCAACCTGGAAGCGCAGGCAGATTTTACCCCCACCGACAAAAAGCATGGGACGTATCATCTGGTGACACGCGGCGTATACTATTGCGCCAGAATGATTTCCGCACAGAAAGGCATTGAGTTCACCGGCTCCCAGTACGAAAATATTGCCAAAGTATATTCGATTTGGATCTGTATGTCGCCGAGCGAAGAGTGGCGCGGTGCGGTCAATTCGTACAGCCTGGCGGAAACGAACCTGTGCGGCGAGCAGCACGAGGACAAGGGAAATTACGATAAGCTGTGCGTGATCCTGCTCTGCCTTGGGGAAAACAGCAAGATCAGAGAAAGTGAACTGATTGCTTTTTTGAACACGCTGCTTTCTGATAAGCTGAGCAAAAACGAAAAGAGTACACAGCTTGAAGAGCAATTCGGATTTCAAGCCAGCGAAAGGCTGGAAGGGAGGCTAAACGAAATGTGCAATTACAGCAAATTTGTGGCAGACCGCGGCGAGGAGCGCGGCATGGCCAAGGGCATGGCTCAGGGTGAAGAAAAGGCAACTATTGGACTGATTCAAAGCCTGATGCAGAACACTCATGTCACTGCCGATAAGGCAATGGAAATGCTTGGCATTTCGCCTGCCGACCGCGCCAAGTACAAGGCGCAGCTGGTCCAGTAACTTTTGAACCGGCGGGGTTGTGTAAACCGGCCTGTGCCTTGGGACAATTCTTCGCCAACAAGCAATATTTCTACCAAACAGTCGAGAGTAAATCTCCCGGCTGTTTTTTATATTACAGCAAAGGTGGCGGCAGCATATGGCCTACACATCCGTGATTCCCGTCTATCGGTTGGACAACGCAGTACGGTACGCACAGGACAAGCAAAAGACCACACGGCAGCACGGGATGCCGCTGGCCGAAACCGTGGACTACGCCCTGAACCGTGAGAAAACCGAAACAGACGGCTTTGAATCTGGGCTTGGGTGTACCACGCAGTCAGCCTATGAGGATATGCGGGCAAACGCTGTGCGCTGGCACATGACGGACGGCGTGCAGGGGTACCATCTGGTACAGAGCTTTGCCGAGGGCGAGGTCACGCCGGAGCTGGCACACAAGATCGGGCTGGAACTGGCCGAGCGGGTGCTGGGCGGGCGGTACCAGGCCATCGTCACCACACACCTGAACACGAGCCATTATCACAATCATATCGTGTGGAGCAGCGTGGCGATGAACAGCGGCAGAAAATATCACAGCAATGCCAAAAGCTATGCGCTGGAGATCCGCGCCGTGTCGGACGAACTGTGCGTGAAGTACGGCTTGTCGATCATCCAAACCGAACGCGCCGCGCAGGTATCAAAGCCCTACGCCGAATGGCTGGCCGAGAAAAACGGTCAGCCGACCTGGCGCACGGTGATCCGGCAGGATGTGGATGCCGCGCTGGCCGAAGCGCTGACGTGGCGGCAGTTTATACGAGAACTGGAAAGCAAGGGCTACGAGCTGAATTTTAACCACAAATATCCCACGCTGCGCCCACCCGGAAAGACACGGCCTGTGCGGTTTAAAACGCTTGGCAGGCAGTATACCTCAGAAGCGCTGCAAATACGCATTTTGTACCCCGACGCAAGGTGGCACTTTTTACAGGAACAGCCGCCCGTTGCAAAGCACGCCCGATTGCGCAAAAGCTATGGCAAGGCCCGCAGGCTCACCGGCTTGCGGGCCTTGTACTATCGCTATCTGTACGAGCTGGGTGCGCTGCCGCATAAGCCCCGCCGCCCCAGCTATGCTGTACGGCAGGACATCCGTAATCTTGACCGAAGGATCAGGCAGATGGAGTTTCTGTCGGCAAACAGCATTGATTCGATAGAGCAACTGCAAGCAAAGCAAATCGCACTGGAAAACAAAATTGCCGAGCTGCAAACTGAGCGCCAACGGCTGTACCGTACCGCACCCAACTCCCCGGAAATTCCGGCAATCACCGCTGCCCTCAAGCCGCTGCGCCGTGACCTTAAGCTGTGCAAGGAGATTGCCGCCCATTCCGCTGAAATGCGTCAGCGCCTTGCGGATGCAGAACGCGAACGCCAGCAGGAACCGCAAACAAAACCGCAGCAAAACCAAACGAAAACAAATCAAAAAGCACGTTAAAGATTACAAGAAATGGAGTGATGATATGTTCAATAGCAATCGAGATCGTTACCATGCCGAATATGCCCGCAGGCACTACCCGGTGGGCACCAAGATCCGCCTTCTTGCCATGAACGACCCGTATGACCCCGTGCCGCCCGGCACCATTGGTACCGTCACCTGCGTGGATGACGCTGGACAGCTCCATATGGACTGGCAGAACGGCCGCACGCTGGCGCTTGTGCCGGGCGTGGATTCGTTCGAGGTGCTGGAGCGCCCCGCGCCTGCTAAATCGGGCAAAAATAGGGGCGCTGCCAGATGAACTACGGCGCAGAACCCGCGGACCAGGTCGTCCGCTACACATTGGAGGGAACTGAGTTTGCCTTAAAAATCTCCGGAACGGCGGCAAAGAATTTTGCTGTATTTGCGCTGGCCGTACTGCGCGACCAGAAGAAAACGCACGGAAAAACCAAGCTTGTTCGTCTGCTGCGCGAGGGCAAACCGCTGAAATTCTTCAGCGTGCCGACCGACCAGATGCGGGATTTTGCCAAGGCCGCAAAATCGCATGGGCTTTTGTATGTGCCCATCCGTGACCGTTCTGACCCCGATAACATCGAGATCGCCGTCTGGGCCGAGGACGCCGCCAAGGTCAATCGTGTCATTGACAAGCTGCAGCTTGATGTGGTGGATACCGGCGAAGCCGAGCTGGTAGCGGACGTGCAAAAGGGCCAAAGTCAACCCGTGCCCGAAAAAGAAACCATAGAGACTGAGCACGGCGCGGTCAGCTTTGCGGTCGGCGAGAGCGAGGAACAGTTCAACATGGATTTTACCCCAGCCCCGAAGCAATCGGATTTGGAAACAACAGCTTTGGGGAGAAAGAATCCGTCCGAGCCTTCCTCGCCCAACAAAGGGCCTTTGCCCGATACGCCCTCCCCGCGCGCCGACAAAATCAGGGCTAACGGTCAGCGCCCCAGCGTGCGCAGGGAGCTTGGTGACATTCGCGTTTTCCTGCGTCAGCGCGACGATGCCCGCGCACAGCTCCCCAGGATGCCGGTTAAGATCAAGCGTATGGAGCGAACCAGATAAAGGCTGTTCGTTCAAATATTTTCCGTTTGTTTTCAAATCCGGGATAGCAACGCGGCAGAGGTTGTGATATGGTTGAGCCGAGATCAAGCAGAAACGAGGTGTAAACTTCATGCTTCAACGTCGAAATATAAAACTCGACCGTGCCAACAAAAGCATCCTGCTGCGGGCACTGGGCAATGTCTACTACGCACAGAAAGCCACGGGCTCAGACTGCACCGCAACCGGCGCGCTAGTGCTGCGCATCCACGCCCTGCCGCCAAAAGGCGGCAGACTGGCGCTGGATATGGACGAATATCGGCTGGCAAGGAATGCCCTCAACCAGCTGCGCACCCGGCGCATCGCCGAGGGAGGCTATACCGACGCCGTGGATGATGCGCTGTGCCGGTTTCTGTAAGCAACTATTCCTCATGGTGAAATTTCCACAGCCTCTTGCTTTTCACAAGAATTATGATGAAATAAGGATAAGAAAGCGAGAGGTGAGCAATATGATCCAAATCCGTCCTGTGTCCGATTTGCGAAATAAGTATCCCGAAGTCGAACGGCTTGTGACCCAACAGCAGCAACCGGTTTTCTTGACCAAAAATGGTTATGGCAGCATGGTCGTGATGAGCATTGAACAATATACGGCGCTGATCGACGGCGCGGACGCCAAACTCGATGAAGCGGATGCCGCAGCCAAGAGCGATCCTGTTCGGCTGAGCCATGAGGAAGTTTTCGGGAATGTGAGGGCCCAGTTCCGTGGAAGAAAATAGGGAAGCTCTGATTCAATCTGGTGCACAGTACAGCGGCTAGCGCGCGTCAGCCGCTAAGAGAAAAGCGCAGACAATACTGGATGTATTGTCGAGCATTTTCTCAACGCGGATGATGTGCGATAGACGGTGTGATGTGTGCCAAGCCCGAAGGGCGGGATTGATTCAGAGGTTCCCTAAGTATCAACTGCGCTACACGCGACTGTTTGAGCAGGATTTGATGCGTGCGGCGCAGTATATCGACCAAGTGCTGGACAACCCTACCGCTGCGCAGAAGCTGGTGGATGATACCGAAAAGGCGATTCTGGAGCGCCTGAATTTTGCAGAGAGCTTTGAACCGTATCCATCCACGAAACAGCGCGAATATCCGTACTATCGCATTTACGTCCACAATTGCACGGTGTTCTATGTGGTGATCGATGGCGTGATGGAAGTGCGTCGGTTCTTGTACAGCGCGCAGGATATTCCTCGAATGCTATAAAACGACAAATAAACCCTATGCCCTGTGCGGTATCTGCCGCGCAGGGCATTTTATGTTTCAGGAGGTGGAAAGCTGAAAAGAAACTATCCTTGGTGGTTCTGCCTGCTGCCCCTGCCGTTGGTCTGGTGGGCGGCGGTGGCTGTGGCCAGCCACTGGCAGACAGGCGGCTTAAACTCGGTGCTGGCCGCACTGAACGCCGCGCTGGCCGCGCCTTTTGCTTTGCGATGGACAGAGCACAGCGCACGGTTCTTGCTGCTTTTTACGCTGACTTATGCAGTTGCCGCAGTCGTGCTTGTCTCCGACAAGTGCAACACACGCCCCGGCGCGGAGCATGGCTCCGCCTGCTGGGGCGATGTGTCCGCGCTGAATCGAAAATATAGAGACAAGCACGGCACCAACCTGCTGCTGACCAAGCACTTCCAAATCGGCGTGGACGGCTACAAGCATAAGCATAACACCAACGTGCTGGTCATCGGCGGCAGTGGTGCTGGCAAGACCCGCACCTATGCCGTGCCGAATGTGCTGCAGGCGGGCTGCTCCATGGTCATCACAGACCCGAAAGCCGAGATCCTGCGAAAGACAGGCGCGTTCTTGCTTGCCCAAGGCTATGAGGTGCGTGTGTTTGACCTGATCGACCCGTCCGCCTCGTTCTGCTACAACCCGTTCTGCTATGTGCAGAGCGATAAGGACGTTTTGCAGCTTATTGCTGACCTCATCCAGAACACCACGCCGCCGAACGCGCATGAAAACGACCCGTTTTGGTCGAAGGCCGAAACCGCTCTGCTGCAGGCACTTATGCTCTACCTGATCCACGAAGCGCCCGCCGACGAGCAAAACTTCGCCATGGTCATGGAGATGATCGCAGCCGCCGAGGTGCGTGAGGATGACGCCGACTACCAATCACCGTTGGACATTTTGTTTGAACGCCTGGAAATGCGCGAGCCGGACAGCATTGCCTGCAAACAGTACCGTATTTTCAAGCAGGCAGCGGGCAAGACGGCGCGTTCGATTCTGGTCAGCGTTGGCGTTCGGCTGGCGGCATTCAATCTGCCGCAGATCGCACGGCTGACTATGGCCGACGAACTGCATCTGGAAGAACTCGGAGAACGCAAGATTGCGCTGTTCTGCTGCATCCCTGATTCGGACAAATCGCTCAACTATCTGGTCGGCATGATTTACAGCCAGCTCATTCAGACGCTCTACCGTCAGGCTGACCGCGTCCACAGGGGACGGCTGCCCGAGTCGGTGCATCTGCTGATC
>OMGY01001165.1_pt1 | contig 25507 bp, 19 predicted proteins | sample 1674461 | NCBI WGS metagenome assembly OMGY01 (sample SAMN05578579, study PRJEB25193) | human gut metagenome | biome: Human Microbiome; feature: human-associated habitat; material: feces | host: Homo sapiens | place: USA:Birmingham
CCGCCCGCAGGCCGGCCAGCCGGTCAGCCAGCTCCTGCCGGCGGCGGTCAAACGCGCCGCGGCCCAGCTCGCTCCGGTCGCGCTCTGCGCGAAGCGCGGCGAGCGCCTGCTCCGCCGAAAGCGCGTCGGCACGGGCGGCCGCGATGCGATCCTGATTCGCCTTCTGCTGCGCGCGGCAGGCGTCGATGGACGCATTCTGCCCCGCAATGGTCTCCTGCGCGGCGTTTTTCAGCAGCGCGACCTGCGCGGCTTCGGACTCCGCCTTGTGCAGCGTCTCGATCGCCTGCTCCAGCTGCGCCTGCACGGTGTCGAGCTGCGCATGGGCCGCGTCGAGCGCCGTCTGCGCGTCCTCAAGCTCGGCCTCGCACTGCTTTTTCTCCAGCGTGAGCGTGTCGAGCGCCGCGCGCAGGCGCTTGAGCTCGTTTGCGCGGGAAAGGATGCCGCTGCCCTTGGCGGCGCTGCCGCCGGTGAGCGAGCCGCCCGCGTTGACGAGCTGCCCGTCGAGCGTGACGATGCGGTAGCGGTGGTCATAGCGCCTGGAGATGGCGATGGCATCTTTCATCGTCTCGGCCACGACGGTGCGGCCGAGGAGATTGCTGACGATATTGCGGTAAGCGGCGGCGCAGGTGACAAGCGTATCGGCCACGCCGACATAGCCCGGCTCCTGATCCGGCACGCTGTTTAAGTGCATCGGGCGGATGGTATCGAGCGGCAGAAACGTCGCGCGGCCGGTCTCGCGCCGGCGCAGCAGCTCAATGGCCTGCGCGCCGCAGCTCTGCGTATCGACAACGATGTTCTGCGCCGCGGCGCCGAGCGCCGTCTCGATGGCGAGGGCGTAGCGGTCGCCGGTCTTGATGAGGTTTGCGACCGGGCCGCGCACGCCGCGCAGCGTCCCCTTTTCTGCCGCGTGCATGACGGCCTTGACCGCGCGGTTGTAGCCCTCGAAGTCCTTTTCCATCTCCATGAGCATACGGATGCGCGACTCGGTGCTGCGCAGGTCGACCGTCAGACCGGACAGCCGCTCCTGCTGTCGGGTGAGCGCCTGCTCACAGGCGGAAAGGCGCTGGGCCTTTTCCCTTTGCTCCGCGCGCAGGGCGTCGCACGCGGTGCGCGCCTGCTGCTGTGCGGTCTGCTTTTCCTGCTGCTGCGTCTCAAGCGCCGCCAGATGCTCGGCCGCTTCCGCGGCGGCGGTGGCGACGGCGTTTTCCTGATCGAGCAGCTCCTGCGATTTATCCGCCAGGAGCGTGATGCGCGTGCGGCACTCGGCCAGCGCGCTGCTCTGCGCGCTCTCTTTGGCGAGCAGCTCCGTGTACGCGCGCTCGGCCTCGCCGGAGGAGGCAGCATTGCGGTCGATCTCGGCGAGCACGGATCGGATCTCCTGCGCGTGCTGCGCCTTTTCGGCCTCGATCTCCTGCAGGCGACGCTGCTGCGCATCGATCTGTGCCTGCAGAGCGCTGGCGCGGTCGGCCTGCTCGGATACCTCCACGCGCAGGCGCGCGATGCTGTCGGCACTGTTTTGCAGGTTCGTGCGCACGACGGCCGCGGCGCTCTCGCACTCGGCAGCGGCGCTCTCGGCCTCGGAGATCTGCTCGCGCGTGCGCTCGGACTCCAGATCCTTCTCGCGCATCTTCTGCGCGATGTTCTCCGACGCTGCATAGAGCTGCTCGAGCTCACGCTGCGCGCCGGCGAGGTTTTCCTTCGCGGTCTGATAATCGCGGTTCACGGTCTCAGCCTGCGCGTGCAGCCGGTCGAGCGTCTCCATCCAGACGGAAACCTCCGCGCTCTTGAGCTCGTCGCGCAATCGGAGATACTTCTTCGCCGTCTCGGCCTGCTTGCGCAGGGGCTCGACCTGCAGCTCCAGCTCATCGACCTTGTCGTTGATGCGCAGGAGGTTTTCCTCCGTGCGGGCGAGCTTGCGCTCCGACTCCTCCTTGCGGTAGCGGTAGCGCGAGATGCCGGCCGCTTCCTCAAAGATCTCGCGGCGCTCGTTGCTCTTGCCGGAAACGATCTCGGCGATGCGACCCTGCCCGATGATCGAGTACCCGTCGCGGCCGAGACCGGTGTCCATGAGCAGCTCGTTGATATCGCGCAGGCGGCAGGCCTCGCGGTTGATATAATATTCGCTCTCGCCACTGCGGTAATAGCGGCGGGTGATCATGACCTCGGTGTTCTCGGTGTCGAAGATGCCGGTGCTGTTGTCAAGGATGAGCGACACCTGCGCAAAGCCCATGGGGCTGCGCTTTTCCGTGCCGCCGAAGATGACGTCCTCCATCTTGCCGCCGCGCAGCGTTTTCGTGCGCTGCTCGCCCATGACCCACAGGATGGCGTCCGATATGTTCGACTTGCCGCTCCCGTTCGGGCCGACGATCGCCGTGATCTCCTGGTCAAAATTCAGGCGCGTCTTGTCCGGGAAGGACTTGAAGCCCTGGATCTCCAATGCTTTTAAGTACACAAAATCCCTCGCATATCCGGCGTCTGCGCGTGCAGAGACGCCGCTGATATCTCAAATCAAAGTAATACAAAGTAGAGTATACCGCCAAAAATGCCATTTTGCAACGGCCGGAGCGCATTTTTTCAGATGTGAAAAAATGCAGCCGCCTGCGTTTTCGCAGGCGGCTGCATGCCGTTATTGCGGCATCTGTTCGAGCGCGCACCGGGCGGCGGACTGCTCCGCCTCCTTTTTCGTGCGGCCGGTGCCGCGGCCGATCTCGCTGCCGTTGAGCAGCACGGCCATGGTGAATGTCTTGTTATGGTCCGGGCCGCTCTCGGCGCAGACGGTATAGGAAAGCGTCTGCCCGGCGCGGCGCTGCACGCGCTCCTGCAGCTCGGTCTTATAGTCCTCGACGTGGTGGATCTCCCCCTCGGCCAGACCGTTGAGGATGTGCGTGAGGATAAAGCGCTGCGCGGGCTCCAGCCCGCCGTCAAGATACATGGCGGCGATGACCGCCTCCACCGCGTCGGCGAGAATGGACGGCCGCTCTCTGCCGCCGCTGCGCTCCTCCCCGTGGCCGAGACGGATATAGTCGCCCAGATGCAGCGTGAGCGCCACACCGTGCAGCGCCTGCTCGCAGACGAGCTCGGCGCGCAGGCGGCTCATTTTCCCCTCCGGCATGTCGGGATAGAGCGCATAGAGCCGCGCCGCCGTGACCATGCCGAGCACGGAATCGCCCAGAAACTCGAGCCGCTCGTTGCTGGTATAGCCCCGCGCGCGGTTTTCATTGGCATAGGAGCTGTGCATGAGCGCATTCTCCAGCAGCGCCCGGTCACGGAACATGTAGCCCAGGCGGGCCTCCAGCGCCTCCATCAGTTGCTCTCCTTCGCCGCGTGCCTGTCCACACGCATATAGGCGATGTTGGCCGTGATGTCGTCAATGATGCCGGAATCGACAAAGGCGATCGCCTGACGGATGGCATTGTAGATCGCGCGCGCATCAGATGAGCCGTGGGCCTTGATAACCGGCTTGCTGATGCCGAGCATGGCCGTGCCGCCGACCTCGTTCGGGTCGAGCGATGCCTTGAGCGCGTGGAACTCGTTCTTGATGGCAAGAGCAGCCATCTTGGTCTTGAAGTTTTTCATGAAAATGCCCTTGAGCTGGCGCGTCATGTACTTGATGCTGCCCTCGATGCCCTTGAGCAGCACGTTGCCGGTAAAGCCGTCCGTGACGACGACGTCCACATCGCCGCTGAACACCTGCGACGCCTCAACGTTGCCGATAAAGCGGATGCGGCCGGCGGCGTCCGCCGCCTTGAGCAGCGGGAACGTCTCGTGCTGGAGCTCAGAGCCCTTGTGATCCTCGGTGCCGTTGCTGAGCAGGCCGACGCGCGGCGCGGCGATGCCGAGCATGGTGCGGGCATAATAGCTGCCCATATAGGCAAACTGCAGCAGATACTCCGGCGTGCAGTCGGCGTTGGCGCCGCAGTCGATGAGCATGACGCCCGCGTCGCCGTTCGGCAGCACAGGGGCCAGCGCCGCGCGGCGGATACCGTGGATGCGCTTGACGATGAGCGTAGCGCCGGTGAGCAGCGCGCCGGTGCTGCCGGCAGAGACGACCGCGTCGCCCTTGCCGTCGCGCAGCATATTGAGCGCGACCGTCATGGAAGCGTCCTTCTTGCGGCGGGTGGCTGTGCTGGGGTCGTCGTCCATGGTGATGACTTCGCTCGCGTCGATGATCTCGAGCTTGGCCTGCTCATTGCGCAGGCAGGCCTCAATGGCGGCGCGCTGGCCGACGAGCACGATCTCCGCGCCCAGCTCCTGCTGCGCGTGCACCGCGCCCTTGACGATCTCGTCCGGGGCGAGGTCACCGCCCATTGCGTCCACAAGAATTCTCATAGATGAAAAACCTCCTTTTGTTTCAGCCCGTCCAGGATCTGCAGGCTGCGCGCCGAGATCTCCGCGTTCTTATTGCGCTTGCCGCGCACGCGGTGATCCAGCGGTGTGATGATGCCAAAATTGATGTTCATGGGTTGAAAATCGCCGACGCTGCCGCCGGAAATGTACAGCGACAGTGCGCCGATGGCCGTCTCTTGCGGGAAATCGACAGGCGGCAGTCCGAGCAGCTGCGCGGCCGTCTCGATGCCGACGAGCGCGCCGGACGCGCACGACTCCACATAACCCTCGACGCCGGTCATCTGCCCGGCGAAGCGGATGCGCGGGTCGCGCCGGAGACGGTAATACCGGTCGAGCAGCTGCGGGGAATTTAAATAGGTGTTGCGGTGCATGACGCCGTAGCGGACGAAATCCGCATTCCGCAGCGCCGGGATCATGGAAAAGACGCGCTTTTGCTCGCCGAACGTCAGGTGCGTCTGGAAGCCGACAATGTTATACAGCGTGCCCTCGGCGTTGTCGCGCCGGAGCTGCACGACGGCATAGTTGTCGCGCCCGGTGCGCGGGTCGCGCAGGCCGACCGGCTTGAGCGGGCCGTAGCGCAGCGTGTCCTCCCCGCGGCGGGCCATGACCTCGACCGGCATGCAGCCCTCAAAGACTGCACCGTCGTCAAAGCCGTGGATGGGCGCTTCCTTTGCGTTGCGCAGCTCCTGCACGAAAGCGGTATACTCCGCCTGATCCATGGGACAGTTGACGTAGTCGGCCGTGCCCTTGTCGTAGCGGCTGGCAAAAAAGGCGCTGTCCATGTCCACGCTCTCGAGCGTGACGATGGGGGCAACGGCATCGTAAAAATGCAGGTCGAACTCCGGGCAGAGGCGCTGGATCTCGGCCGCCATGGCATCGCTCGTGAGCGGGCCGGTCGCAATGACGACCTCACCGTCCGGGATGGCGTCGGCCTCGGCGCGCTCGACGGTGATGTTCGGATGCGCGCAGATGCGCTCCGTGATCTCGCGCGCGAACGCCTCGCGGTCCACGGCGAGCGCGCCGCCGGCGGCGACGCGGTTGTGATCCGCGCTCGCAAGCACGACGGAGTCGAGCCGGCGCAGCTCCTCCTTGAGCAGGCCGACGGCGTTCGTGAGCTCATCGCTGCGCAGGGAGTTGGAGCAGACGAGCTCGGCAAAGTTTTCGGATACGTGCGCGGGGGTCATTTTCTTGGGTTTCATCTCGATCAGGCGCACCGGGATGCCGCGCCCGGCCAGCTGCCACGCGCACTCGCATCCCGCCAGGCCCGCACCGATCACGGTCACTGGGGTCATAGCGTTCCTCCTCGAAAAAGGCGGCCGGTCAGGCCGCCTTTCCAATTATGCTTCCTTCTTGGGTTTCGTCGTCTTTTTGGCTGCCGGTTTTTTGGCGGCCGTTTTCTTTGCCGCGGGCTTTTTGGCAGCGGTTTTCTTTGCAGCGGACTTTTTTGCCGCCGGCTTCTTGGCCTCCGGCTTCGTCTCCTTGGACTCCGCCTCAGCCTTGGGCTCGGCCGCGTCGTCCGCCGGTTTCGGCTTGCGCTTGTAGCCGCGCTTGTCGGGCGGCAGATAATTCGGGCACTCGGGGTTGATGCAAAACGGCTTGTTCGCGCCCTTGCCGGCGCGTTTGAACATGGTCTTGCCGCACTCGGGGCAATAGTCCTTCGTCGGCACGTCCCAGGTCATGAAGCCCTGGATGCTCTCGCCGCCCTCACCCTCGCCATGTCCCGGGCAATCATGCCCGCGCTCACAGGCGTAGTAGGCAAAGCCCTTGCGGGACGTGCGCTTGAGCAGACGGCCGCCGCAGGCCGGGCACTTGCCGGGCATCTCGACGACGATGGGCATCGTAAAGCTGCACTCCGGGTAGCCAGGGCAGGCAAGGAAGCGGCCGAAGCGGCCGTTTTTATACACGAGCTTGCGCCCGCAGTTCGGGCAGACCTCGTCCGACTCCTCATCCGGCACCTTGAGATGCTTGCCCTCGAGCTGGATCTCGGCGTTGTTGAGGTTCGCGTCAAAGTCTTTATAATACTCGCGCAGCACGTCCTTCCACGCCATCTTGCCGGCCTCGATCTTGTCGAGGTCCGTCTCCATGTTGGCGGTGAACTTCAGATCGACGATGTTGCGGAAGTATTTCTCCATCATCTCGGTCACGACGATGCCGAGATTCGTCGGGCGCAGGTAGCGCCCCTCCTTGACAACATAGTTGCGGCTGAGGATGGTCGAGATCGTCGGCGCGTACGTGGACGGACGGCCGATGCCCTTTTCCTCCATGGCGCGGATGAGCGTCGCCTCCGTGTAGCGGGCGGGCGGCTGCGTGAACTGCTGCTCCTTCGTGACGTTTTTAAGCTCCACGGCATCGCCCTGCTTGAGCGACGGCAGCGGACGGCGCACTTCGCTCGTCTCCTCGTCCTTCGCCTCTTCGTACACGGCGGTGTAGCCCGCGAACTTCTGCTCGGAGTAGTTGGCGCGGAAGAGATAGCCCGCGCTGCCGGCATCCACGACGACGTTGTCGTACACGGCGTTGGACATCTGGCAGGCCGTGAAGCGGCCCCAGATGAGCCGGTAGAGCCGGTACTGCTCCGGCGTAAGGTCGTGGCGCACGCGATCCGGCGTGAGCGTGACGTCCGTCGGGCGGATGGCCTCGTGCGCGTCCTGTGCGCCGGCCTTGGTCTTATACGTGCGCGGCTTGCCGGGGTGGTACTCCGGGCCGTAATGCTCGACGATGAAGGACTGCGCGGCGGCGAGCGCCTCATCGGACAGGCGCTGCGAATCGGTACGCATATAGGTGATGAGGCCGATCGTGCCGCGGTCGGTAATGTCCACGCCCTCATAGAGCTGCTGCGCGACCGACATGGTGCGCCGCGGCGTCATGCCCAGGCGACGGGAAGCCTCCTGCTGCAGGGTCGAGGTGATGAATGGGGGCGACGGGCTGCGCTGCTTTTCGCCGCGCTTGACGCTCGCAATTTTGAACGGTTCGGCCGACACGGCGGCAATGATCTTGTCGGCCGTGGCCTCGTCCGGGACATCCATTTTCTTATCGGCCGTGCCGTAAAAGCGCGCCGTGAACGTGCCCGCGCCGCAGTCGAGCAGCGCGTCGAGCAGCCAGTACTCCTGCGGCTGGAAGGCGCGGATCTCGTTTTCGCGGTCGACCACGATGCGCGTGGCCACGGACTGGACGCGGCCAGCAGACAGGCCGGGCTTGACCTTGCGCCAGAGCAGCGGACTGAGCTTATAGCCCACGATGCGGTCGAGAATGCGGCGCGCCTGCTGCGCGTCGACCAGATCCTGATCGATCTCGCGCGGGTGCTGGATGCTCTCGGTAACGACCTTTTTCGTGATCTCGTTGAACGTCACGCGCTTGGCCTTGTCATCCGGCAGATTCAGCAACTCCTTCAGGTGCCATGAAATGGCCTCTCCTTCGCGGTCCGGGTCGGTCGCAAGATAGACGGTGTCGGCCGATTTCGCGCGCTTTTTCAGGTCGGCGATCACGTCCGCGCGGTCTTTCACGGGCAGGTACTGCGGCGTAAAATCACCGTCAATGTCCACACCCATGGTGCTCTTGGGCAGGTCACGCAGGTGGCCCATCGAGGCCACGACCTGATAATGATTGCCCAGATATTTTTCGATTGTTCTGGCCTTCGCCGGAGACTCGACGATCACCAGATCGGTTTTTGCTTTTGCCATCGGGTCTACTCCAACTCCTTATGATTCTGCGCAGTGCCTGCGCGTATATTTAATGAAAAGCGTTTGCCCGGCTCCTGCCGGACGACGCCGCGGATCTGCAGCACGGTCAGCTCCGCGAGCACCTTACTCGCCGGCAGCTGCGTCTTTTCGATGATGAGGTCCACCTGTGTGCCGGGCGCATCGATCGCCGCGACGATCTGCAGCTGCTCGGTCGTGAGCGATCGCAGCTGCGCTTCCAGGTCAATATATGCCTCCGGCTGCGGCTTGTCAATCCTTTTCTCCGCGACCGGGCGGCGCACCTGTACAAAGCCGCTGCCCGTCTCCGGCGGCGGTTCAGGCGCCTGGGTCTCGGGCGCGGGCGCGATGTTTTCCCGCAGCGTGCCGGGAAACATGCGGCGAAAATCGCTCAGCACATCCCACGCGCACGTGGCCGGACGGGCACCGTCCTTGAGCAGCGCATTGCTGCCGGCCGAGGCGCGGGAGTCCGCGTTGCCGGGCACGGCAAAGACCTCCCTGCCCTGCGTGACGGCATCGTCGGCAAACAGGAGCGCGCCGCTTTTCTCCGGTGCTTCCACCACGACCGTCGCCACCGCGAGACCGGACGTGATGCGGTTGCGCAGCCGGAAGCCAAAGCGCGGCACGGACATATTCGGCGCAAACTCGCTCACAACGGCGCCGCAGCGCGCGACCTCCTGCGTGTATGCACCCGCAAAATCCAGGTTGATCGCCGTACCGGACACGCCCACGCAAATGCCGCCGGCGTGCAGCGCGCCCTCGGCGGCCGAGCGGTCGATCCCGGCGGTGAGGCCGGAGAGCACGATACCACCGTGCCGCACGATCTCGAAGCCGAACTTGCGCGCGGTGCGCACGCCATACGGCGTTGCGCTGCGCGTGCCGACCACGGCGACGGCCGCGCGGTCGTCGAGCTGCGGCAAGGTGCCGCGCACGTAGAGCACGAGCGGCGGGTCGTAGATCTGCAGCAGGCGCTGCGGATAGGCGGCGTCCTGGATCGTCAGGATGCGGATATGCTCCCGGTCACAGATGGCGAGCGCGCGGTTGGCATCCTTCAGGTCTTTATCCAGCAGCAGACGGAGCTCCTCCGGGCGCAGCGGCACACGGACACGGTAATCCGCCTCCGTGGCAAAATATACATCCCGCGGCGTGCCGAAATGCTCCACGAGCGCGAGCTTCATCTTCGGGCGCACGCCAAAGCGCATGGACAGCCAAACCCAGTATTGCAGCTGCGACATTTGCGCGCCTCCTCACATCCCGGTGCGGGCGATCTCCCACATGACGACCGCCGCGGCCACCGCCGCATTGAGCGACTCCGCCCCCGGCTGCATGGGGATGATGATCTGCCCGTCGCACTGTGCGAGCAGCTGCGCGCTCAGGCCGCGCCCCTCGCTGCCGATCGCCACGGCGGCCGGCGAGAGCGGCACGCACCGCAGATCCTGCGCCGCATCCGTCAGCGCCGCGCCGTAGAGCTTCAGCCCGCGGGCATGCAGCAGCTGCAGCAGCTCGTCCGTCGTGCACGTCAGCACCGGCTGGCGGAAGAGCGCGCCCATCGCAGCGCGCACGGTCTTGGGGCTGTAGAGATCGGCGCACGCGCCGGTGAGCACCACGGCATCCATGCCAAGGGCGTTCGCCGTGCGGATGACCGTTCCGACGTTGCCGGGATCCTGCACGCCCTCGAGCACGATGACGTGCCGCAGCGGCTGCGGCAGGCGCATCTCCGGGAGGCGCACGGTAAAGACCGGGCCGGGCGAATGCATGAGCGGCGAGGCATAGGCGACGAGCTCCGCGTCGGCCGTATACTGCGCAGCGCCGTCCGGCAGCGGGAACGCCGCCGCATCGCGCCAGAGCACGGACGTGACCTCCGCGCCGAACTGCAGCGCCTCGCGCAGCAGCTTTTCACCGTCGCAGACGTACTCCCCCGCGTCCCGGCGCACATCCTTATCCCTGGCCAGCGCGCGCAGGTGCAGGATATATTGATTTTTCCGCGACCGAATCTGCTCCATAAACCTGTTCTCCGCATATTCCATTACAATGTAATTCAAATATGTTCTTCATCTTATAACATCGCTCCACAATTTTCAAGTCCCGAGTTTCAGGAATTTGCAAAGCGCTGCAAATTTTCCGCCGCATACCCCAGCAGCGCGGCCCTGTCGTTCGGCAGCGTCTCATCCATGACCGCGTCCAGACACGCCTGCAGCGCCGCGCCGACCGCCCGGCCGCGCAGGCCGAGCGTGAGCAGATCATCCCCGTTGACCGCGAGGTCTTTGAGCGAGAAGCAGGCATCCGCCGCGAGCAGCTCGTCGAGCACGCGCTCCGCCTGCCGGTACGTCTCAACCCGGCCGGCACAGATGGCCGACTGGCCGCAGGTATCGGCAATGTGCAGCTCAAAAAGCTGCCGCACAGTCTCAACGCCGAGCTTGTTTATCAGCCGCCGGATGGGCTTTGCCTCCGGCGCGATGGGCAGGTCGTGATAGCGGATGAGCTGCATGATGCGCGTGCGCCCGGCCGTGTCAAAGCGCAGGCGCGTGAGAATGCTCTCCGCCAGCTCGGTGCTCTTGGCCGCGTGGCCGTAAAAATGGCCGACACCATCCGGCCCGAGGGAAAAGCACGGCGGCTTGCCGACATCGTGCAACAGCGCCGCCCAGCGCAGCACCGGCTCCGGCGGGATGTGCTCCACGACCGCGGCCGTGTGCAGCCAGACGTCCCGGTCATGGTGCGGGTTATGCTGCTCGAAGCCGAACATCGGCCGCAGCTCCGGGATCGGGACGGCCAGCACATCGGAAAATTCCCGCAGAACTGCGTCCACGTTCTGCCCGCAGAGGAGCTTTGTCAGCTCGCTGCGCACGCGCTCCGCCGCGAGATACTGCAGCAGCGCGCGATTGCGATGGATGGCCGCCGCCGTCTTCGGCGCGATCTGAAAGCCGAGCACGGACGCAAAGCGCAGCGCGCGCAGGATGCGCAGCCCATCCTCCTGAAAGCGGCGGTCCGGCTCGCCCACGCAGCGCACAACGCCGCGCGCAATGTCCTCCGCCCCGCCGCAGACGTCGACCAGCCCCGTGCGCGGATTGTAGGCCAGCGCGTTCATCGTGAAATCGCGGCGCAGCAGATCCTCGCGCAGGCTGCGCGTAAAGCGCACGGCGTCCGGCCGCCGGTGGTCGGTATAGTCCCCGTCGACGCGGTAGGTCGTGATCTCAAGCGGCAGGCCGTCGAGCAGGACGGTCACGGTGCCGTGCCTGAGCCCTGTCTCGATGAGCCGCTCGCCGGCAAAGACGCGCTCGACCTGCGCGGGCTCGGCATTGGTCGTGATGTCCCAATCCCCCGCCGCGCAGCCACGCAGCGCGTCGCGCACAGCCCCACCGACGACATAGGCCTCCCAGCCCGCCGCCGTGAGACGATCGAGCGCCGTATGCACTTGTGACGGCAGGGTCAGCATGGGCAGCCTCCTCAGTTGTGGTGATAGATTTTCTTTTCCAGCGCAAAAATGCGGGCACTGAAGCTGCCGGCCGGCACGGTCGGCAGCGTTTCCGCATAGATCTCCATGCGGCTGTCGATGAGGTCAATGTATGACAGCAGCTCCGCCTCCGCGCACATGGGCCGCACGGCCGCGCCGAACTCCGGCTCGCCGTGGTGCGAGAGCAGCAGGTGCTGCAGCAGCATGGACTTTTCCTCGGGAATGCCAAGCTCGCGCGCGGCGTCCGCGACCTCCTGCGCCCCCATGACCAGATGGCCAAGGAGCTGCCCGGCCGTGGAGTACTCCGTCACGATGCCGAGATCGGAAAACGCAAACTCCCGCTCCTTGCCGAAATCGTGCAGCAGCGTGCCGGTCAGCAGCAGGCTGCGGTCAATGACCTCCGGATACAGGCCCGCGAGAAAATCCGCCGTGCGCAGCATGTTGTAAGTATGCATCAAAAGGCCGGACAGGAAACTGTGGTGCACGCTCTTCCCGGCCGGAATGCGCCGGAATGCATCGAGGTGCCGCGCCAGCATCGTCTCGGCCACGCTGCGGTAATCCGCGTCCGTGATCGAGGCGACCAGCCGCTGCACGTCCGCCAGCGCGGCGTCCGCGTCGATGGGCGCCGTCGGCACGAGCAGCGCCGTGTCATAATCGTCCGCCGCTTCGGCCATACGGATGCGGTGGACGCTGATCTGCAGCGCACCGCGGTATTCCGAGACGCTGCCGCGGATCTTTACGACGCGGCCGGTATCGTCCGGGCGCGCGCCGATCGGGCCGCTGTAGTCCCAGATCTTGATCTCCACGCTGCCCGTGCGGTCGCAGATCGTACCGCTGAGAAACGGTTTGCCGTTGTTCGTCGTCTTGAGCGCCGCCGCGCGCAGAATATAAAAGCCCTCGACATCCATGCCGGGGAGCATATCCGCAATGGGTTTATTGAATTCCATGGCTCCGCCTTTCCGCCCGCAGAGCGGGTCGTTCGTTCTATAGGATAACTATACATTGCCGTGATTTTGCCCGTCTGTCAAGCCTTTTCCCGCAAAAATCCGCCCCGCCGCCGATGGCTCGGCCTGCGGGACGGAGGCATTCAGTGTTCGGCGCGGGCGATCCGCTCGGCCGCCTGCCGGCCAGTCGGCGTAGCGGCAAGGCCGCCGAGGCCGGTCTCGCGCAGGCTGGCCGGGAGCGCATCACCGACCTCGCCCATGGCATCGATGACCTCATCGACCGGGATGCGGCTCGTGATGCCGGCGACGGCCATATTCGCCGCGCTCACGGCATTGACCGCACCGATGACATTGCGCTTGACACACGGTACCTCGACCAGGCCCGCGACCGGGTCACACACCAGGCCGAGCAGATTGCCGAGCGCGATGGCGTACGCATCCGCGCACTGCTGCGCCGTGCCACCGAGGATGTGCGTCAGCGAAGCCGCCGCCATGGCGCTGGCCGTGCCGATCTCCGCCTGGCAGCCGCCCTCCGCGCCGGCCACGCTCGCGCGCAGCGCCGTGACCTGGCCGAACCCGGCCGCGATATACAGCGCCTGCAGGATCGTCTCCTCCGGCACGTCCCGCTCCTCTGCCAACGGGATCAGCACCGCCGGCAGCACGCCGCAGCTGCCCGCCGTGGGCGCGGCGACGATGCGCTTCATGCACGCATTGCACTCGGCCACCTTGAGCGCCTCTTCCGTCACGCGCTGAAAATACGTCCCGCCGAGGAGGCGGCCGGCCTCCGCCGCCGCGCGGAATCTGGCCGCGTCGCCGCCGATGAGCCCGCTGTTGGAGCGGTCGGATGCGCAGTACTGCCGGCTCGACTGCTGCATCGCCGTCCAGAGCGCCGCGATCTGGCGGTAGGACGCCGCAGCGTCATAGCCGTTTTCCTGACAGTCCGCATCACGGATGACGGCATAGAGCGGCTGCCCGCTCTCCTGTGCAGCCGAAAGCATGGATGCAATGCTCGAAAAGCTCATACCGGTTCCTCCTGATTAAAGATCGTGATCTTCTGAATGCCCTCGATGTGCGACAGCCACTGCTCGATGTCCTTCGGGATCGGCTGGTCACACTCGAGGATCATGACCGCGTAGCCGCCCTGCTCGCTGCGGTAGAGCTGCATGGTGGCGATGTTGACGTGCCGCTGCATGAGCGCCGCCGTCACGGCAGCAACATGGCCGGGCGTGTCCTGATTGTGGACAATGAGCGTGTTGTGCTCACCGGAAAAGTTCGTCTCGATACCGTCGATGGAGCGGATGCGGATGCGCCCGCCGCCGATACTCTCGGCCACGATGTCCAGCGTGCGGCCCTTGGCGCCCGTGAGCTGCAGGCGCGCGGTGTTCGGGTGCGCGTTGCGCAGCTGCACGTTCCGGAACGAGAACGTCAGCCCCTGCTCCGCCGCGACGGCAAAGCTGCCCGGAATGCGCAGATCGTCCGGCTGCATACCGAGCAGGCCCGCGATCAGCGCGCAGTCCGTGCCGTGGCCATGACCGGTCAGGGCGAAGCTGCCGTGCAGCGAAATGTCCGCGTGCACCGGCCGGTCGCCGAGCAGTTTGCGGGCCGTCAGGCCGATGCGCACGGCCCCGGCCGTGTGGCTGCTGGACGGGCCGACCATGACCGGCCCGAGAATATCAAATAAACGCATGGCGCGCCTCCTTGGGTATACGAATCTTTTGCAAAATGAAATATGCGGTATTATACGCGCTCGGCGCGCAAAATGCAATGCCGATCCTCCGCCGGTGCGAAAATTCGGCGCAAAAATGCCGGCCGCCAACCGGCAGCCGGCAATATTCGGCGGATCAGTGCTCCTGGATCATCATGCGGATGATCGTGCGGTCGGTCTCGCGCATGCCCTCGCTCGCAAGTGTGCCGATGTTGCGGATCGTGTTCTCCACACCCTTGACGACAATGCCGTCGCCGCCGTAGAACTGGCTCTCGTGCATCTGCATCTGCATACCCAGCAGCCCCGCCTCGACCGCCGAAGCGATCTTGGCCGCGCAGCTCGCCTTCGCACCATCGCAGATCATGCCGGAATCAATGGCGATCGCGTTGACGATGGTGTGCGCGATCTCGCGGAACTGCCCGCCATACAGATACGTCACGCCCGCGGCCGCGCCGCAGCCGGCCGCCGTGGCGCCGCAGTAGGCGGACAGGCTGCCGATGCCGGTTTTCAGGTGGATGGTGACGAGGTTCGACACCACGAGCGCGCGGTAGAGCATCTGCTGCGTGACGCCCAGATCCTTGGCATAGACAATGACCGGCAGCGATGCCGTCAGCCCCTGGTTGCCGCTGCCAGAGTTGATGACCACCGGCAGGTCGCAGCCGTTCATGCGTGCATCCGACCCGGCCGCGGCGTAGGCCTTGGCGCGGTTGTGGATGCTCATGCCGTAAGACTGCAGCAGGATGCGGCCGATGTTCGCGCCGTAATCTCCGCGCAGCCCCTCCTCGGCGATGGCCCAGTTATAGTCGATCTGCCGCTGGAGCGTCTCCTGCACGTCGGCAATGTCCACCTCGTTTGCAAAGGCAATGATCTGCTCGACCGTCAGCAGACTGCGGTCGGTGGCATGCTGGCTGCCGGACTCCTGATAGTCCTTGTGAAACTGCACGACGCCGTTTTTCTCGATACGGATCACGTTCGTGTGGTAGCCCGCGATCTCGACGGACGCGCTGTCCGCCCCCGCCGTGACGCGCACCTGAATGTCGAACACGTAGTCCTTGTCCGCGCGCCGGACGGTAAAGGCAGCCTGCTGCAGATAGGCGCCCACTGCGTCCACCTGCTCCGGCGTGAGGCTCGCAAGCACCTGTAGCTGCGCGTCGGCATTGCCGGAAACGATACCTGCCGCTGCGGCCGCCGCAATGCCGCGCTGGCCGTTCGTATTCGGCACGATGACGCTCTTGACGTTTTTGATGATGTTCGCGCTCGCAAGCACCTCGACCGTTTCCGGCAGCGCGCCGAGCGTCCTGCGGGCCAACGCCGCGCAGTACGCCACGGCGATCGGCTCTGTACAGCCCATGGCAGGCTGCAGCTCCTCTTTCAGGATCGCGACGTATTCGCGATAGATCCGCTCGTCCATGTTCTCTCCTCCGATTTTTGTTTTTTCTCTGTTTTTAGACCGCAAAATTCCGCTTTTTGTAATAGTATAGCGAAACAGCGGCACATTTTCAACAAAAAAGATACCGGCAAAAGCACCGGTATCTCAAGGCAGGTCAATCTTCACGTTTTTTCCGGCAGGCGTGCACGATCGCCCAGAGCGCATAGCCCAGCACGCCGCCGGTCGTGTTCGTGATGACGTCCGTAATGTCCGAACTGCGGAATGCGTGCAGCAGCGGCTGCACGACCTCAATGCCGACGCTGAGCGCCAGCGTCAGCAGCAGGCAGCGCCAGAAGCTGCACCGCTTGCCGCAGCAGCTGCGGCACAGCGGCAGCAGCACACCGAACGGGACAAACAGGGCGATGTTCAGCACGATCTGCCGGACATAATCGCCGTGGCGGAGGATAACGTCCTCAAACGGCGCCATGTGCATGGGGACATACGGATGGTCAAAGCAGAACGGGAGCGCCGTGAGCACCGGCATGAGCGTAAAGCGCACGATCCCGGCGAGGCAGCCGTACATGAGCGTATAGACGAGCAGCGGTCTTTTCCCCAGCGGCCGCCACTTCGGCAGCAGCCAGATACCGTAAACGGCCGCGAGCACGGCCAAATCGATGAGAATCTTTGCGTTTCGGCTCATGCACAGCCTCCTTCCTCTCTGCCGGTCAGAACGCACACGTTACCCGCGCAGCCACTGCTCCAGTTTCGGTTTTGCGCTGTCCACCGCGCTGCCGCGCAGGGACAGACCGGGCGCGACCCGCGCGCCCTTTGCAGCCCGCCGGATGTCCTGCTCCGTGTTCGACAGGCCGCTGCCCTCGTTCGTGCAGAACGGATGGATGGTTTTCCCCTGCCAATCATAGTGCTCAAGGAAGGTGTAGACCGCCATCGGCATGGTACCGCAGTAGTTCGGATAGCCGAGATAAATTTCATCATAGTCGTCCAGACGCTCCGGCAGCGCCGTCAGCTCCGGACGGGCATTGGCGCGCAGGTCGCGCCGCGCCTCGGCGACGCAGGTGTCATAGTCGTCCGAATACGGCACCTTCTGCTCGATGTGGAACAGCTCCGCACCGGTGAGTTCGGCGAGCAGCCGCGCCGCCTTCTCCGTGTTGCCGACGGCGATGGCGCGGTGCGTCCCGGAAAAATAGTTCTCTCCCGCGCGGGAGTAATAGGCAATGAGTTTTTTCATAAGGATTCCTCCGTTTTCTGCCCTAAAAGGATATGTGTACCTCACGGATGCGCATACACATCCGCGTAATCGTATAAGGTCTCGCGGGCGCAGCGATCCGCCTGCCGCTCCAGTCTGGACTCGTCCGCAGTCTGATACCCCACGGGATCGCGCACCCATTGAAAATAATGCGTCAGCTCGTGCGCGAGCGAGCGCAGGATCGATGCCAGCGCACTGTCCTGTCCCCACGCTGCAAGCATCTGCGGGTAATCTCCGACAGCAAGGCGGATATACGGCTCCTGTTTCGGATCGCTGGGGCCAAGAAATGTCCCGCAGGCCAGATCGCCATCCCGGCACAAAAGCCGCTCGGCCGCCCGCACATAGACCGGCACGCGCACAGGGAACGCGTACTGCGTCTGCAGCCAGCGCACAAACTGCATAAGGGCGCGCCGCACCTCCGGGTCAACGCCCGGATCGAACCGCAGCCGGATGCCTCCGCGGCGTCTGGGCATCGCTGCGCCCTGCCCGGGCGGGCAGCTCCATGATCTGCGCATTGCTCCCTCCATAGCTCGTCAAAGTCTCCGGCAACGCCGGATTGAACCCACATTGCCGCCAAAAGCATACCGCAGTTTTCCGCATCCGTCAACCGTCCAACCAGTACGCGAAAAATTGCTGCAATATACCGCAAGAGAAACAGAAAAAGCTCCCCCGCCGGGGGAGCTTTTTTGCTGCCTTAGCGCACGCGCAGGCGCTCCACGAGCGCCTCATTGCTCTCGGCCATGCAGGTCTGGTAGTCCGTATAGAGCACCATGCCCGGCAGCGCGCCGGACGGCTTGCGCACGAAGCGCGCCATGGTGTAATCCACCGGTGTCTTCCCGCCGCCGCGCGCCTGCGAATAGTATACGGCGAGACTCGCCGCCTCGGCGATCGTCTGATCGTCCGGCGTTGTGTCGTGCGCGCGGATGATGACGTGCGAACCGTGTACCTTCTGCACATGCAGCCAGATGTCCGTGCGGCGGGCGGTGCGGTGCGTCAGCTCGTCATTTTGCGTGTTGGAGCGGCCGACGAGGATCTCATACCCGGTGCTCGAAACGAAGGCGAGCGGCGCGCGCTGCGCCGTCTTTTCCTTTTTGGCATTGCGCGGCTGGCGCAGATACCCGGTCGCGCGCAGCTCGGCGCGGATGTCGGCAAGGTCGCGCTCGCTCTCGGCGCGCGCGAGCTCATCGAGCACACTGTTGAGGTAGTCGAGGTTCCGGCTCGCCTCCGCGATCAGGCCGGTCAGGTGCTGTTCGGCCGTTTTGGCCTTGCGGTAGGACTTATAGAGCGCGGCGGCGTTCTCCTGCGGACTCTTGCGCGGGTCCAGCTCGATCGTCACGTCCGGGCAGCCCTCGGCATAGTAGTCCTGCACCGTCACGGTGCGGTCACCTTTCTGGATACGGTAGAGGTTGGCCTTGATGAGGTCGGCCTTCTGCCGCAGGGCCTCGCGGTCGGCGCAGCGCAGCAGGTCCGACTGCTGGATGGCCAGCTTTTTGGCCGTGCGGTCGCGCAGGGTGCGCACCTGATGCGTCAGCTCCTGCGAGCGGCGGCGCATGGCCTCCGCCTTGTCGCGGCGGAGATAAAATTCGTCCAGCAGCTCGGAAAACGAGCCGCAGCCGCGGCATTCCAGCGCGTCCTGATACTGCAGGATCGGCACGGCGGAAAAGTCCTTCGGCCGCTCGCCGTCGAGCAGCATCGTCGGGGAAAGATTGTTCGTCTCGACGGTAAATACAAGCGCATCGAGCTCATGCGCCAGGCGTGCACGCTGCGCATCGTCCAGCCGCTCGAGCCGGGGGCTGGCATCGCCGAGCGCGCGGAAGCACACCTCCCGGCACAGCAGCGGTGACACACCGGAAAAGAGTCCCAGCAGCCACTTGTCAACCGTCGCCGCCGTGATCGGGGCGGAGAGCACCTGCGCGCGCTGCTCCGGCGTCGTATCAAACAGCACCGGCTTATCCTGCCGCAGCGGCATACGGTAAAACAGCCCCGGCTGCACCTGCCGTGTCTCGCTCATGGAGGAATCCACGCGGCGCATGCAGTCGATGATGTGCCCGTCGCCGCTGACAAGGATGACGTTCGACTGGCGACCGAGCATCTCGACGACGAGCTGCTTTTTGACCGGCGTGCCGAGTTCGTCCCGCCCGTCAAGGTCGAGGATGAGCATACGCTCAAAATCCGGCTGGGAAATACCCGTGATGCGCGCGCCGACGAGGTGCTTGCGCAGAAGCATGCAGAACATCGGCGGTTCGGCCGGATTTTCAAACGTGCCGGCCGTGAAATGCACCCGCGCGCTGCCCACGCCGCCGTGCACGAGCAGCTTCGCGTTGCCGCTCTGCGTGCGCACGGACAGCAGCAGCAGGTCGCACTCCGGCTGCTGCACCTTGTCGATGCGCGCGCCGGTCAGGCTCTGCGTCAGTTCCTGCGTCAGGCCGTGCAGAAAAACTGCGTCCATTGGCATGTTACAGCACCTCCGTGATCTTGCTGAAGAGCTCGCGCAGCCGCTGCGTGCGGCCGAGCAGATACAGCCAGCCAAAGAGCGTCTCGAGCCCCGTGGCCGCGTGATACTGCGCGACGTCCGCATGCTGCGGCACCGAGTTCACCTTCGCGTTGCGGCCGCGCTTGTAGACCGCGCGCTCCTCGTCCGTGAGCGCGGGCTGAATGGTCTCCGCCGCGCGCGCCTGCGCGGGCGCGTTGACGCGGCGCACCGTCTCGCGGTGCAGGTCGGTCACGGCCGTGAGCCCGGCGGCACACAGGGCCGTGCGCATCATGAGCTCATATACCCCGTCGCCAATGTGCGCGAGGGCGAGCGTGCTGTAAGCGCCGACCTGCGCCGGCGTCATTTCCGGGGCAAAGTCCGCCCCATCCGGAAAGGCAATCGTGCCGACGGGGCGGCGCTCCGGCCGCCCCGTGTGGAGATCATGATTCATCGTCTTCAGGTTCCTCTTCGTTGTCATCGGCAAAGTCCGTCTGCGCCTGCAGCACCTCGCTCGGCGCGGTGCCCTGCACATACTGCATCTCCTGCCACTGCTGCTTCGTGATGAGGATCTTGCGCGGCTTCGAGCCCTCAAACGGGCCGACGATGCCCATCTCCTCCATCTGATCGACCATGCGCGCGGCGCGCGAATAGCCGAGTTTCAGCCGGCGCTGCAGCATGGACACCGATGCCTGCTTCGTCTCGAGAATGACATCCACGGCCTGCGGCAGCAGCTCGTCATAGTCGCTCTTGGCGGGCTTGTCCGCCTCGGGCGCGGGGCCGGACTTCTTGTCGGCCTCGGCGGCGGATTTTTCGATCTGCGCGATGATATCGTCGCTGTACTGCGCCTCGGAGTTCTGCTTGATGAAGCGCACGACCTCCTCGCGCTCCTCGTCCGACACAAACGAGCCCTGCACACGCAGGGGCTTGCCGGTGCCGATGGGCGCATAGAGCATATCGCCCATGCCGATGAGCTTTTCCGCGCCGGAGGTATCGAGGATGATGCGGCTCTCGAGCGAGGACGAGACCGCAAAGGCAATGCGGCTCGGGATGTTCGCCTTCATGAGGCCGGTGATGACGTCCGCGGACGGGCGCTGCGTTGCGATGATGAGGTGCATGCCCGCGGCGCGGCCCATCTGCGCCACGCGGCAGATGCTCTCCTCCACCTCTTTGGCGGCGCAGAGCATGAGGTCGGCCAGCTCGTCGATAACGATGACGACCTGCGGCAGCGTCTGCCCGTCGGGCTCGTTTTTCTGGAGGGCATTGTAGCTGGCGAGGTCGCGCACCTGCGCCTCGGAGAAGAGGCGGTAGCGCTTGAGCATCTCCACGACCGCCCACTGCAGCGCGCCGGCCGCCTTCTTCGGGTCGGTCACGACGGGGATGAACAGGTGCGGGATGCCGTTATAGATGCCGAGCTCGACCATTTTCGGGTCGATCATGATCAGGCGCACCTCGTCCGGCGTCGCCTTATAGAGCAGGCTCAGAATGAGCGAGTTCATGCACACGGACTTGCCCGAGCCGGTCGTGCCGGCGATGAGCATATGCGGCAGCTTGGCGATGTTGCCGATGATGCAGTTGCCGCCGATGTCCTTGCCGACGGCAAACGAGAGCTTGGACTTCGCATTGCGGAACGCGGGCGAGTCGATGATATCGCGCAGGCAAACGGCGCTGACGACCTTGTTCGGCACCTCGATGCCGACGGTCGAGATCTTGTCCGGGATCGGCGCGATGCGCACATTCTCCACACCGAGCGCGAGCGCAAGGTCGCCGGAGAGGTTCGTGATCTTGTTGAGCTTCACGCCCGCCTCGAGCTCGAGATCGTAGCGCGTGACCGTGGGGCCGCGCGTCACATCGCGGATGGTCGCGTTGACGCCGAAGCTGCTCAGGGCAGTGTTGAGCCGGTCGCGGTTGAAGCGGATCTCCTCCGTCGCGTCCGTCTGATCCTTCTTCCCCGCGCGCAGGAACGACACCGGCGGGAGCTGATAGGACGAGTGGTCGGCATTCTCGCTCTCGATGGCGGAGGTGATCGCGGCCGTCTCCGCCGCGACGGCAGCGCTGGCCGCCTTTTTGGACGGCTTTGGCGGGTCCTGGATCTCCTGCGTGACCGGGGTGACGCCGCAGATATCGGCCGCCTCCTCCACAGACAGCGGCTGGACATTTTGCGTGGCATCGGCCGGCGCGGCCTTTTTCGCGCCGCGGGCAGGCTTTTTGACCGGGATCGGGTCGATCGGATCGTCGTCCGGCTCCGTCATGGTCTCCTCGACCGGAATGTCGATGAATTTTTTCTTGGCGACCGGCTTGTCCGGCACGGCACGGCGCGCACTGCGCCGCGGCTCGGGCAGCGGCTGCGGTTCCGGTTCGTCCTCCTCATCCTCCGCAAGCGGCACGTCTTCGTCCGGGATGTACTGTGCCTCGCGCCGTGTGCGCACCCAGGCCGCGATCTTGCCGACCGTCAGGTCCATGCTGCCCAGCACGCAGAACACGAACGCCGCCATCGTCAGCGGCAGCGCCGCATAGACGCTGATGCCGGCCTTGAGCAGATAGCCAATGCCGCCGGAGATCACGCCGCCGGACGTGAGCGCCTTGCCCCCGTCATAGAGCTGGCCGACGATCGCGCCGAACGTCTGCGCCGTGAACGGCACGCGGCAGACCATGAGGTGCACGATCGTGCCGAACAGCGGCGCGATCAGCAGCGACGCCGTCACGCGCAGACAGAAGTGTCGCTCTGGATTGCGCACAAAGACCCACGCCAGCAGCAGCATCGCAAACGGGAACGCCCAAAAGCCCCAGCCCATGATGCCGCACAGGAAGCCCGCAAAGCCGTCGATCACGACGCCCTCGGCATGAAACAGGCCCAGGAACGCCAGCAGCGACAGCACGATGCACGCCAGCGCATACGGCCATGTCGGTGCCGTCGGCGCGGCGGCCGAAGCCGCCTTGGCAGCCGGCTGCTTTTTCGGCGCAGCAGTCTGCTTTTTCGGCGCGGAGGCCGGCTTTTTTGCTGCCGGGGCGGATTTTTTCGCCGTGCCGGTTTTCTTTTTGGATGATGAAGTTGCCATGTTATATAACGTCCTCTCAGAAAATCAGAGACAGAATCATCGTCAGTGCGCCCGCGCCCCAACAGTAGTAGGAAAACGCGCCGAAACGGCCCTTCGACGTCAGGCGCTTGACAAGGCCGATGGACGCGACGCCCGAGACCATCGCCACGAACATGCCGATCAGGTACGCCGGCAGGAGCGACACGTCAATGCCCGCCTTGGCCGCCTTGGCCAGCGACAGGATGTTTGCCCCCAGCACCGCGGGCAGCGACATCAGAAACGAGAAGCGCACCGCAAAGCTGCGGTCCAGTCCCGTGGCCATGCCGGCCGCGATCGTCGTGCCCGACCGGGACAGGCCCGGGATCGTCGCCACGGCCTGACACACGCCGATGACCAGCGCGTCGCGCACGCGCATGGTTTTCTCTGTGCGCGTGCCCTTGGGCATTTTATCGGCCACGAACAGCAGAAAGCCCGTGAGGATGAGCATGAGGCCGATGAAGAAGGTGTGGTAGTACAGCTGCTCGACCAGATCGTTGACCGGCAGGATCAAAAACAGCGGCAGCGTCGCCAGGATGATCATGAGCACCATGCGTGCGGCGGGAAGCTGCTGCCGGCGCTGCTCGGCCGGCAGCCGTGCGCTGCGGAAAAACGCGATCGTCTCGCGCACCATGGCCACGATGTCCCGCCAGTAGACGATGCAGATGGAAATGAGCGTGCCCAAATGCAGCAGAACATCGAAAAACAGATGGCCGTTTTCCGCCGTCGACATATGAAACAGGTTTTGCAGGATCGACAGATGGCCGGAGCTGGAGATCGGCAGAAACTCTGCGATGCCCTGCACCAGACCGAGCAGGATCGCGTTCCAGATGGTCACGGATGCACCTCCCAATACGCAGATAGGAATGTTGATTATACCACGGTTTTCTTTGCGTCACAAGGGAAAACGGTCACTGTCCCCGTTTTCCCCTGCCGCATCCGGTCACGCCTGCGTGTCGCAGTAGGCAGCCAGCACGCCGCGGTACGTCATCCAGCAGTCGAACTTTGCCACGAGCTCAAACGGTGCGTGCATGCTCAGCACCGGCACGCCGGCGTCAATGGTGTCAATATTCCGGTCGGCCATGAACTTGGCGATCGTGCCGCCGCCGCCCTGATCGACCTTGCCCATCTCGGACAGCTGCCAGACGACGCCGTTGTCGGCAAACAGACGGCGCAGATAGGCCACGAGCTCGGCCGAGGCGTCGCTCGTGCCGGACTTGCCGCGTGCACCCGTGAACTTGCAGATGCCCATGCCGTAATTGAGCTTGGCCTCCGTGCGCTTGGCGCTCACCTCGGGGAAGCTGGGGTCAAAGGCCGCGCAGACATCCGCCGAGAGGCAAAAGCTCCTGGCAAAGCAGTGGCGCAGCGCGACGTCCTGCTGCTCGCAGAGGTCGGCCATGAAGGCCTCGAACGCCTGCGACTGCATGCCGGACACGCCGTCGGAACCGATCTCCTCCTTGTCGGCGAGGATGCACACGGCCGTGCGCTCCGGCGCGCCGTCGAGGCCAAGGATGGCGCGCAGCTCGGCATAGGCGCACACGCGGTCATCCTGACCGTAGGCGCCGATCATGCTGCGGTCAAAGCCGATGTCGCGCGCCGGGAACGCCGGCACGGCGGCAAGCTCCGCCGACAGGAAGTCCTCTTCCGTGATGCCGTATTCATCATGGAGCAGCGACAGCACGGCGAGCTTCACGCGGTCGCGCCCCTCGCCGGCATACGGCATGCTGCCGATGACGATGTTGAGCGCCTCGCCCGTGATTCCCTCTTCCATGGTCTTGCGCATCTGATCCTTGCCGAGATGCGGCAGCAGATCGGTGATGACAAACTGCGGCTCATCCGGCTCGCGGCCAATGGCTATATCGACCGTGCTGCCGTCTTTGAGCGCGACCGTGCCGTGCAGCTCCAGCGGGATCGTGACCCACTGGTACTTCTTGATGCCGCCGTAATAGTGCGTCTTGAAATACGCCAGTTCCGAGTCCTCATACATCGGCGTCTGCTTGAGATCGAGACGCGGGGAGTCGATGTGCGCGCCCGCGATCACGCAGCCGTGGTCAAGCGGCTGCTGCCCGAGCACGGCCAGCATGAGCGCCTTGCCGCGGTTGTTGACATACACCTTCGAGCCCGGCTGCAGCTCCATGCCGAACGTATACGGCACAAAGCCCTCGGCCTCCGCCATGCGGATGGCCTCCTTGACGGCCTCGCGCTCGGTGCGCGCGGCGTTGAGAAACTGCTTATATCCCTCGGCATAGGCAAAGATCTCCCCGGTCTGCTCGGCGTCGATCCGATCATAGCCGTTTTTCGGCTGATAAAACAGCTTTTCCTTCCACTGCTTGAGTTCCTTATCTTCGCTCATGAGAGCACCTCCTGTATCAGTTGATGGCAGCGGCGCTGAAAATCGGCGAGCGTGCCGCCGTTATCCAGCACGTAGCTGCAATGTTGGGCAAACCATTCGTTGGGCTTCTGCGCGTCGATGCGCGCCTCGGCATAATCGCGCGTCACGCCCTCGCGCGCGATGAGCCGCTCGATGCGCACCTCGCGCGGCGCCGTCACGCCGATGGTGACAGTGCACAGCTCCGCCAGCCCGCTCTCAATGAGCGCGATGGCGTCGATCGCCGCGACCGTGCCGCCCTGCCGCGCCCACGCGCGCAGGCGAGCGCGCACCTCGGCACGGACATACCGGTGCGTGATGGCGTTGAGGTCGTCGAGCGCCGCCGCGTCCGCGAACACGACTGCGCCGAGCCGCTTTCGCTGCAGCGTCCCATTTTCTATTGTACCCGGAAAACGGGCATTGATCTCCGCGAGCATGGCGGTATTGGACGCCAGCAGCTCGTGATACACCGCGTCGCAGTCGATGACGAGCGCGCCCTGACGCTCCAGCTCCATGAGCGCGGTCGTTTTCCCGCAGCCCGTGCCGCCCGTGATGCCGACAATGTGCATTTTCCGCACGAGCGCGTCCCAGACGGCATCGTCCGGCACTGCGGCGGAGCGCAGAATGCGGTACGGCGTGTGCGAGAGATCGACGAGCGTGGACTCCCGGCCGATGCCGCAGGGCCCGCCGTCGATGACGGCCGCGATCTGCCCATTGAAATACGCCAGCACATCGTCTGCCGTTTTCGGGCTCGGCGCGCCGGAGGGATTGGCCGACGGCGCGGCCAGCGGCAGCTGCGCGGCCTCGATGAGCGCCAGCGTGG
>OMGY01001176.1_pt1 | contig 25264 bp, 19 predicted proteins | sample 1674461 | NCBI WGS metagenome assembly OMGY01 (sample SAMN05578579, study PRJEB25193) | human gut metagenome | biome: Human Microbiome; feature: human-associated habitat; material: feces | host: Homo sapiens | place: USA:Birmingham
AGGGATAATATTGTATGAAAAAGTATGAAAATTTTAAAGCCGCCCTGAAAAACCTTAAAGATATTTACGATTACGAAGAACCGTACAACAATGTTGTGCTTACGGGGTTGGCTGTATTGTACGAAATTTGTTTTGAACAATCATGGAAAGCAATGAAAGAACTGCTTGTAAGCGAAGGCGTTAGCGAAGCGGCAACAGGTTCGCCTAAAAGTATTTTAAAAGCAGCCTATAAGGCCGGGCTGATTGATGATGAACAGCTGTGGCTGGAAGCTCTTGCCACGCGCAACAATGTGGCGCACGCTTATAACAGCGCCATTGCCCTGCAAATAGTGCGCGATACCAAGGCAAAATATTACGATATGTTCTGCCGTTTGGACGAAGTGATGGCAGGCAGAATTTAATTAGCACCGCAAAAATTTATAGACACACGAAAAAACGCATCCGTGCCCGGTAAAGGGTGGGATGCGTTTTTTTATGTATAAAGTTTTCGTGAAATTTTACATTAAAAGATTTTTTTGATGGTTTGTGTTTTTGTAGTTAGGTTATTGTATTTTTATTTAGTTTTTTATTCATGTAACTTTTAATTTTGTTTTCGTCTTTGATTATACGTTATCAATCTTTTATTTCTTTTTATTATTCATCTTCATTCTTTTGAATGAGCAAAAGAACGAAGCAAGAAAACTCACGCGGCTGAAAAAATTTAAACGCGGTATGCCGAAAGCAATAAAATTTTCCGCGGAACTCGCTTTGCTCAAACAGTCCTCGCCCTCTTTCCGCCTTCTCCCTTGCTCCCGGCAGCCCGATAAAGGCGGGCCTCCTTCGCCTACATGAAATTGGCATTTGCGCGTAGAACGATAGAATGTTACGAGTCGGAGATGCTTCGACTCTTCCGCATGACTGTCGAATGTCATTCCGAACGCATGTGAGGAATCTCAAAAAGAATACCTTGTCATGCTGAACGGTAGTGAAGCATCTCTTCCTCAATGCTCCTATCCAAGAGATTCTTCCTTCCTTACGGTCGTCAGAATGACATCGTTTTTTAGGGCGACAATCCGATGTCATTCCGAGTGAGGCTACCAAGCCGACGAGGAATCTCGTTATTTCAACGGAACGATCGAAATGACGAACAAAAATTCGTCATTCGATTTCGAGCGTAACAATGGAATGTGCCGGCATATTTACCTCTACGATACCTTTCACCAACTTCGCACCCTTGAAAGGAAGCAGTTTTATCTTATCGGGTTTCTCGAATGTATTGAGGTCGGTTATTTTTTTCGAAGTCAATATCGTTCCCGATACTTTTGTCGCTTTCACCTCATCGAGCGTAACACGCACCTTCCGCGACTTATTGATATCGACATTCGCCAAAGAAACATGTATGCGCCCCCGCTCGTCACGGGAAGCCGTTGCACTTACCAACGGTATCGTGCGGTCATCGCGCACTTCTCGGGTAGGTGTATCGATGTCGAGCGGCAGACAGACAGCGTCCTGATGAGGCCGATACATCTCATAGACATAATAGGTAGGCGTGAGTACCATCTTATCGTCCCGGGTGAGAATCATCGATTGCAGAACATTGACAACCTGAGCGATATTGGTCATGCGTACGCGGTCGACATACTTGTGGAAAACGTTGAGCGAAAGGGCGGCCACAAAAGCGTCGCGTAATGTATTTTGCTGGAAAAGCTGCGTTCCGGGTTCGGGTTCCCACCATGTGCCCCACTCGTCTACCATAAGCCCCACCCGTTTCTGCGGGTCGTACTTATCCATAATGGCGATATGCGCCTTGATCGCGTTCTCGATGTCGAGACACTTGCCTATCGTCCAGTAATAATCTTCGTCATCGAATTCCGTCGCCGAACCTTTCTTTCCTTTCCAGCCCGTTACGGTATAATAGTGGAGCGACAAACCGTTCATGCGGGAACCGACCCGCTTCATCATCGTTTCGGTCCAGTTCAGGTCATACTCTCCGGCTCCGCAAGCGATTTTGAACAAGCGGTTTCCGTCGTAGTTACGGCAATAAGTCGCATAGTGACGGTACAGATCGGCATAATACTCGGGACGCATATTCCCGCCGCACCCCCAACTTTCGTTGCCGACTCCGATAAAACGCACTTTCCACGCTTTATCGCGACCGTTTTCCCGCCGCAGCTTGGCCATCGGGGTATCTCCGTCGGAAGTCATGTACTCCACCCATTTGGCCATCTCCTCGACCGTCCCGCTCCCGACATTGAGACTCACGTAAGGCTCGCAACCGAGCATCTCGCAAAGATTGAGAAACTCATGCGTACCGAAACTGTTGTCTTCGACCAGTCCGCCCCAGTTGTTGTTGCTCATCTTGGGACGTTCGTTGCGAGGACCTATACCGTCCATCCAATGATATTCATCGGCAAAGCATCCGCCCGGCCACCGGAGATTGGGAATATCGAGACGTTTGAGCGCTTCGAGCACATCGGTACGATACCCTTTGGTATTGGGAATAGGCGACTCCTCGCCGACCCATAACCCGCCATAAATACAAGTTCCCAGATGCTCGGCAAACTGCCCGTAGATATGACGGCTGATTTTCTGTGTACCCTCCGAAGGGTGAACCGCCACCGTTACCGCATCTTGTGCACCCAGCGTACACGTACATGCGGCCAAAAAGAGCGAACAAAAAAGTTTTTTCATAGTATATGACTTCAAAGATTATTTGGAAACAAAGGGTATGGAAATCACCTGAAACGATTGTGGAGAAAGGGTCAATCGACACTCCTTACCGGAAACTTCGGCAACCGACATTTGCGGAACGATCGCCTCGGGGTCTTTAAAGGTATTGACCGCCTCTTTATCGTCGGCTTGCAAACAGATGATAGAAGCCCTATCCTGCAAGGCCTGCCGACGTTTCAACCCGTCGAAATGCAAAACAATCTCCTGCCGGACGGCAGCCGTATTGGCTATTTTCACGATGATACGCGAAGAGTCGGCATCATACACGGCACTGGCATAAAGGCCCTCCCGTCCTTTCACCGGCTCGCCGTTCTCGGTAAGACACAATGTATGCGTTCCTTTGTGGTGAGAATAGAGCTGCTGGACGTAATAATTGGGGGTAAGAAGTATCCGACTGTTATCGAACCAAATCATATCGGGACGCCACTGCCAAGCATCTACGTGGGCGAAAAGCGGTGCGTAAGTGGCCAATCGCACGACATCGGCATTGCGCTCCACTCCGGTGAGAAACGCCGCCTCGGAAAGCGCCGTTTCAAAATTATTGGCCCGCGTCTTGTGATGCGAAGCATATTCACCGGCATATACTTTCGGGCCTTTGCGGTCATAACCGTCGTAACGGCCGGCATTGTCATAGAACCACTCGGGCGGTTTGTAATAATGCTCATCGACAAAATCCACGCCGAGACGTTTCATTTCGGGCCACAGATAGTCAAATCGATCACCATCGGCCGAAGGACCCGAAGAGCCGACAATAAGTATATCGGGGCAATGCTTACGTAAAGCTTCCACAAACAGCGCTTCCCTTTTCACAAACTCCTCACCCCACTGCTCATTACCGATGCCGAGATATTTCAGTCCGAAAGGTTCAGGATGTCCCATGCGGGCACGTAAGCCGCCCCATTGTGTCGTGGTGTCGCCGTTGGCAAACTCCACCAAATCCAAAGCGTCCTGCACATAAGACTCCATCTCGTCAAGCGGGGCAAGTTCGCCCGACTGGTACTGGCAACCCATGCCGCAATTCAATACCGGCAGCGGTTCTGCACCTATATCTTCACACAACAAGAAATATTCGTAGAAACCCAAGCCATAACTCTGGTAATAATCGGGATAGAGACGGTGTCGAAAAGTATAATTCCAGCGGTTATCGTTATAAGGGCGATTCTCGACCGGCCCTACCGTATTTTTCCACTGATAACGGGTATCGAGATTAGCCCCTTCGACGATACAACCGCCGGGGAAACGAAGCACGCCGGGACGTAAATCATAAAGCGCCTGTACCAAATCCCGACGCAAACCATTCTCCCGTTTTTTCCACGTATCGACGGGGAAAAGCGAAATATGGTCGATGTCAATAACGCCTTTCGTCTCCAAACTCAGACGCAAACGGGCATGGGCATCGGTCTTGCCGGCTTTCAGCAAAATGGTATATTTTTTCCAACCAGGCGAAGATACTTCGACTTTTTCTGTCGACATGGAATTATTTGACGACGTCATAAACTCAAAACGTACCCGAACCGGTTTTTCACTATGTAATCGGGCATAAAAAGTCAAACGGTATTCTTCGCCTTTGGCAAGAGCCATACCATCGACAAATCCTTCATTCTGCAATCCGGCTCGTTTGTATGTCCCTTCCTCGGTAAGACGCACATAATGAGGATTCTTATCGAAAGCCGGCCCTTCGGTCTCGACCGAAACTTTTCCGAACGGCGTCCACCCCATAAGGGGATAATCAAACTCGAAAGAACGATTTTTCACCAGCTCGGCATACAATCCGCCGTCGGCTCCGAAGTTGATGTCTTCGAAAAATACGCCGTACATATCGGGATTTATCTCCGCCCCGGGCTTTACCGAAACAGACAACGTACGTTGCGCCGACAGCGGAAAAACGATCGTCGCCAGCAGCAAAAAAGATAGTTTTTTTGTTTTCATCACAGTATCGATTTAAGGGGAGAGATATCGAAAAAAACTTTATTCAAAACGTTCGGAAGCATAGCGAAGCAACGTATCGACAACCGAAGAGGGAACTTTCAGTACAGCTCCATGAGCCGCGCCCGAAGGCATGGAAAGCTTGCGGGGCGCCTCCTCCCAATGAATAAAATCACGGGTCGTCATTGCACTGTAACGGTGCTTACGGTAATTATCCATATAACATATAAATGTACCGTCGGGCAGCCCTATAAACGAAGGTCCTTCGACCCATGCGGGCGTAAACGGCTTCCCGGTAAGCGGGACATAAGGCCCCGCCGCATATTTCGAGGTCGCTACCAATAAATATTTATGGGGCGACGGTAATTCCCGTTCGTCTTTATAAATCATGTAATAGGTATCGCCTATACGACGCACCGTTGCATCGATGACATTGTATCCGTAATCGAGAAACGGACGGGCAGGCGAGAACGTTTTAAAATCGCTCGTAGCCGTATAATACATGCGGTTATCGTATTTTTTTCCTTCTTCGACTCTCCATTGCTCATCGACTTTGATAGTGCTCGCCCAGAATATCAGATATTGGTCGTTTTCCTCGTCATACAACATCTCCGGGGCCCAGCAATTACGAGGTTCGTAACCGGCACTCTGCATGACATACAGGAGTTGCGGCTCACTCCAATGTATCAGGTCGGGCGACGAAGCATATCCGATATGCGGTGACTCCCAATTGGTCGTCCACACACAATGCCACATGCCTTTTTTATCCTGCAATAAGAACGGATCTCGCAAACGGGGCGCATCGCTCGCCGTATCGGGTTGCAGAAACCCGACAGGATTACCTACCGTATTCCACACATATCCGTCCCGGCTCCAAGCATAGTGCATGCCATGCCGATTGGCATCTTTATTGGTAAAATAAGAAAACAAATAGAGACTGTCGGGAAAGTTTTGACTCTCTTGTGCCGATGCGACACACATTGCAGCCAAGCAATAAATAGATAGGATAAGTTTTTTCATGGTTAGAATTAAGTGTATTATATACACCGCAATGGCAAATTTAAAAACTTATATGTATTTATCCAAATTATTTCGGTCAAAATTTTTCAACGAGATTTCTCTTTTCAACCTCTGAATTCGGTACAATGGCTAATTCGCCCTTCTGCAACCAAGCAGAAAAAGCGATGAGATTTTTCACCGGCCTTCCGGCCTCACTCTACATGACATTCTGACGACCGCAAGGGAGGAAGAATCTCTTGCCAAAGCACACATCATTACTAAGGCGCGGAGTGTCGAAGAATCCCCACTCCAAAAAGTCAAAGATTCCTCGTCGGCCTTCGTCCTCGCTCGGAATGACACTCATGTATTCTGAGACGCTGAGCGTCGAAGAATCTCCCACCAAGCAGTAGAAAATAGGGAAGAGATTCCTCACACTCGACCGCAGTCTCGGTTCGAAATGACAATCGGTTTACAAACCATAATCCGTTCTATTTCTTCATCTTATCGGGCAAACAGCGCAATATGGCCTCCGACCAAAAACGACCCAATTCCCGCGCTCCCGACTTATTGGGGTGAAGATAAAACGTCCCCGCCTGACCCGACTCCGGAATAAGATGGGTCAAATGGTTTGCCTTGAAATAATCGAAGGCAAGTGTATCCCCCAGAAAAACTCGGTCGGGCGAGGTTACGGCATAATGTTCGACCAACTTGTCGATCATCGGTGAATACGATTGCAAACGTTTGAGACCCTCTGCCAAATAGGTCGATGAATTATAGGTATTGGGACTGTACCATGTAGGACGATGCAGAACGACAAGAGCTTTCGGATAACGATCGAGCAAAGCATCTACAATGGCCTGCACATTGGTATAATAAGAGACGGGGTGTACCGGAGCTCCCAAAGGCCCACGCACAGCACTGTCGTTTGTTCCCAACATAACAGAAAAAAGCAACACTCCCTTTTTAGGCGCCAATTCATCGGCAGCGGCCAATACTTTCGGAAACTCGGTGTTCGTTACCGGAAGGAAGTTGAGCGTAGTACGTCCGCTGCGTCCGCAATTCCGGAACTCCACCGCACCCTTGATATGTTCCTGCAAAAAGAGAGCGGCTTGCGCCGGCGGAGCCTCGTGTTTCGCATCTTTCAACTGAACACCCTGCGTGATACTGTTCCCGATAAATACCACATACAAGTTCTGCGCCAATGCCGGAAACATCGACGCACAAATACATACAGCAAAAGATATAATATACTTTTTCATGATTCATTCCTCCTCATCACTTGCTCTGGAAAGTCAATTTCGCTGTTTTCAAGCCCTTTCCCGAGACGGTAAGGCTTATTTCGCCGGGCTGTTCATGCGTACGCACGATAACGACCAACTGTCCGTTGAAAAGTTTCATCTCTGGCAGATGGAACAATTCGGTCGAAGTGGCATCTCCGTTACAAGCCGCCCGATACTCTCCCGCACCGACAACATCGAAATGCAAAGTGTTATCGGCCAACGGACACGGATTCCCATCCTTGTCAACAGCCTGCACCGTAACAAATGCCAAATCTTTACCGTTAGCCGCCAACTCCGTACGATCGGGCGTCAAAACCAAATGGTGCGGACGTCCGGCTGTACGTATCTCCTTCTCGGCCACGGCATTTCCAGTCTCATCGTAAGCTACGACTTTCACCACACCGGGTTCATATACGACATCATTCCAACGCAAACGGTAACGATCGTAAGGACGGGACACATCTTTCGTGCGCTTCCCCTGCGATTTTCCATTGACAAACAATTCGGCCGACGGGTAACTGGTATAGCAATATACCGGAGTTACCTCCCCTTCTCGTCCTTCCCAATTCCAATGAGGCAGGATATGCAACGTCGGCGAATCGGTATTCCACCGGCTGCGATAAAGATAATATCGATCTTTGGGAAGTCCTGCCAAATCGCAAATTCCGAAATAAGAACTGCGCGAGGGCCAAACATCGTCATAAGGAGTCGGCTCACCGAGGTAATCGAAACCTGTCCAAACAAATTCTCCGATCACCCACGATTTATCATCTTGGAATGCCCAGTCGTCATCGGGAAGATTCGACCACGGACAAGATCCCATATCGTACGAACAACATTGCGCATCTTCGTACATTGCACCTTTGGTCTGTTCGACCGGGAATTTATATATCCCGCGCGAGCTGAGAGTCGAAGCCGTTTCCGATCCCAGAATCATACGTTGAGGCATACGTTTGTAGCTTTCCTCATAACGATGCAACCGATAGTTCAAGCCCGGGACATCGAGGACGGCTGCCAATTGATTTTTTATGGCATGATCGGGACGATCCATACCCACCGTTACCAGCCGGGTAGGATCTTCACGATGGCATATATCCTGCAAAAACTTCGCCACTTTTCCACCACCGGTACGACTCTGCTCATTCACTTCATTGCCGACGCTCCACATCACGATAGACGGATGATTGCGATTGCAACGGATAAGATTCACCAAATCTTTCTCGGCCCACTCATCAAAAAACAGGTTATACCCGTTTTTACACTTGGCTGCCGCCCATTCATCGAACGACTCGGCCATTACCATCATACCTATTTCATCGCAAAGCTCCATCTGCCAAGAAGCCGGGATATTATGTGCCGTGCGAATAGCGTCACAACCCATCTCTTTCATGATAAGCAATTGACGCCTCAAAGCGGCTTTGTTGACAGCTGCACCCAACGGGCCGAGGTCATGATGTAGACAGACGCCTTTGAATTTACGCGGAACGCCATTGAGGACAAATCCTTTTTCGGGAGAAATTTCGATACTGCGCACACCGAAACGGGTCGTATATTCATCGAGCAATTCACCGTTTTCTTTCACCGAAACCACTGCCGTATAAAGCGATGGAGACTCGGGCGACCATAAACGGGGATTTTTTATCGTCAGACGGGTAGTCGTCGTCCCGTCGAAAAAAAGTTCCTGAGCATCACTCCGAACCACCGGATTTCCGGTCGCATCATAAATGACCGTCGAAATATCGAGATCATGCCCCGATGTATTCTCTATCTCGGCATCGACCTGTACCAACGCATTATCCGGCGTAACGACCGGGGTCGTTATCCGTGTACCCCATGTACGCACAGCCACATCGCCCGTAAGAACCAACCGCACGGGACGATACAAACCGGCACCCGGATACCAGCGGGAACTCTCGGGCAGATTTTCAAGACGCACGGCGAGACAATTATCTTCCTCTTTCAAATACGGAGTAACGTCGATATAAAACGGTGTATAGCCATAAGCCCAACGACCGACCTCTTTACCATTGAGATAAACACACGGTTGGCTCATCGCTCCATCGAAAACCAGTGTTGCCCGGCGACCCGGCGGCACGGTAAACGTCGTCCTGTACCACCCTACGCCGACATACGGCAAAGCCCCGGTGCGTCCGGTTTTCTCCGTAGGTACGGTTTCTCCGTTCTGCTCTATGGCAACAACCTGTTTGTCTATTTCTTTATCGAACGGACCGTAAATAGCCCAGTCATGAGGAACCTCGACACTCTCCCACCGACTGTCGTCGAATGCCGGATCGGCAGCACCGGATACATCGCCCCGGGTAAAACGCCACCCTTTCTCCAAATAAATTTCCTGACGCGGCTGTGCCGTTACAGCCAGAGCCAAACACAATAAAGGTAAAAAAATCGCTCGTTTCATGATATCTGTTGTTTCATTATATTATTCTGTCGAAAGCTTATATCGGGCACCCGCCCGCGTAGCAAACGCATATATAAAATACCCATTCTCTTTACGAACCGAGACCTTCGCTCCTTTGATAAAAAGAGGCTGTTTCGAACGCACGACGCAAGGTTCTCCGGTCACGGAGAGAATCTCGCCTTTCACAAGACGTCCGTCCCGCCAAGAAAAAGAGACATCAAAGCCTCCGCGAGCCTTCAATCCCGAAACCGCCCCTTGCGGCCAAGCTGCGGGCAAAGCCGGCAACAAATGAACTTCTCCCATATGGCTTTGCAACAACATCTCCGCCAGACCGGCTGTTGCACCGAAATTCCCGTCGATCTGGAAAGGTGGGTGGGCATCGAAAAGATTCGGATAAGTACCGCCGCCTTTATTTGAAGTCCCGGGACCGACGGCCTTCATAATATCACGTATCATCTTATAGGCATGGTCTCCATCGAGCAAACGCGCCCAGAAATTTATCTTCCAAGCCTTGCTCCACCCAGTACCCCCATCGCCCCGCATTTCGAGTGTACGGCGGCATGCTTCGGCATAACGGGGCGTATAAAGAGGCGAAATCTGACGACCGGGATACAACCCGTAAAGCTGTGAAACATGACGATGATGCGGGTCTACTTCTTCGTACTCGTCATACCACTCCAACAACTCTCCCCGGCTTCCTATACGCAACGGGTAAAGCCGCTCACGCACCGTAACGAGCGTATCCCGAAATGAAGCGTCGATACCCAAAACAACCGAAGCCTCGATAAGATGGGTAAACAGATCCCATATGATAGACATATCCATCGTCGACCCCATCGTAACGGAACCGATCTTTCCGTCGACACGATAATTATTTTCAGGAGAAGTAGACGGAGCCGTCAGCAAGTAGCCATCTTTCTCCACCAGCCAATCCAAACAAAAACGGGCAGCTCCTTTCATAATCGGATAGGCTTTCTGTAAAAACCTCTTATCCCGAGTATAGGCATAATGTTCGTAAAGATGCCGGCACAGCCAGTTTCCGCCCATGTACCAATTGGCCCACGTCGGGTCTCCGACACCGTTTCCCACAGGATTGCTCATGCACCAAATATCGGAATTCTGATGTGCCACCCAACCTCGACAGCCATAAAACTGTCGGGCTGTAACCATACCGGTACGAGACAAGCCGGAAATCCAGTCGAGAAGCGGATCGTGCATCTCCGAAAGAGATGTTACCTCGGCCGGCCAATAATTCATCTCGGTATTGACATTAATCGTATAATTGGAACTCCAAGGAGCCTGCATATAAGGATTCCAAATCCCCTGTAAATTAGCCGGACGGCCACTTACACGAGAAGAAGAAATAAGTAAATAACGCCCGTACTGGAAATACAGTGCTTCCAACTCGGGGTCGGAAAGTCCCCGGGCATAAGCAATGAGCCGTCGGTCGGTAGGAATCTTTTTCAAAGAATCGGCCGTCTGCCCCAAAGAAACGGTGAACCGATCGAAATATTTGCGAAAATCGGCTACATGGCGTTTCTTCAAATTTTTGTAGGTATAAGCCGATGCCTTATGTAACATATTTCCGGCCAGGCTTTTTTCATCAACACCTTCGGTATCGGGATATTTGTCAAAACCGTTAAAGCTGGTAGCCGCCGAAAGCAACAGAACCACTTCCGACGCTCGTTCGACACGTACCCCGCACGTATCGGACGATACACCTCCGTCTTTGGCTACGACTTTCAGGCAGGTACGGAATCTCATGCCGGTATGCCCGTTCTCCTCATAAACAATCGGACTCCGACCCTCGACCGCATAATAATTGGGGTCGACTCGTATCGGAGCGACACCACGCATCGTCAGTTCATCGAAAGCCGGGGCTTCCAACTCATAATGCAACGGAGAAGAAAGAGTGATATGCAAAGAAAGGGCATTTTTTCTCGAAGCGGTGAAACGCACCACCAAAACATCATCAGAAGACGAGGCAAACACCTCCCGTTCGTAGGTAATGCCGGCCACTGTAAAACGGGTAACGGCCGATGCTTCCGAGAGATTCAACTCTCGATAATAATCGGTGGGAACCGAACGGGGCATCATATACGAGATACGTAAATCTCCCAACGGAAGATAACTGGCACTATAAGGCCCCTGCATGGACCGGCAACCTTGCGCAGCCGTAGAAAAATCGCCTTCGAAAAGAGCTTTACGAATCATGGGCAAGTAACGGGGGGAATCAATGTTGAGGCTGTCCTGTACCGGACAACCCGACCAAAGCGACGACTCATTCAACCGGATCAACTCGTTGCTTACTCCTCCGAAAACCATCGCCCCGATGCGTCCGTTTCCAACCGGCAACGCCTCGACCCACTCTCCCGCAGGTTTATCGTACCATAACTTCAATCTGTCTTGCGCTCGGGCAGACGATACACCGAAAAAAATCTGTATCAAGACAAAAATCCTGTACAACACCCCCATAAAGGAGCTCATTTTCGGCATTGAACCGGAAGCGGAACGGTCGCATTTCATGATATAAGACATAAAAGAGAACTCAACAAAGATAACAATAAAAGTCGAAGTTACACAAACAAAGTCGTCGGGTTATACCGATAACGTCCCGATAAAATTTGGGCATTCCGATTTTTTTAAGCAATATTGCAGTCCAATCATCTTACTCGAAACAAGCGATGACTTTACAGATTCTTAACCGGCAAAATTCCCTATTGAATGCCTTTCTCAACGAAATCAGAAACGTAGAACTCCAAAACGACCGTATGCGGTTCAGGAGAAATCTCGAAAGAGTGGGAGAAATCATGGCATATGAAATAAGCAAGACATTTTCCTATGTTCCGCAAACCATACAGACTCCTATCAACCCCGCAGAGGTGAATCTGCCTACACGAGACGTGGTCATCGCCACCGTTTTGCGTGCCGGTCTTCCTTTCCATCAAGGGTTTCTCAATTATTTCGACCGAGCCGAAAGCGCATTCATATCGGCCCGTCGTGCCTACAACCGCACGCAAGAAACAATGGAAGTGCGTTTCGACTCCGTCTATACGCCCCGACTCGACGGGAAAATACTACTGCTGGTCGACCCGATGTTGGCAACCGGCTCGTCTCTGGTCGTCGCATACAAAGAGCTGTTGGCACAAGGCGGCACACCTGCCCATACACACATTGCTTCGGTCATCGCCAGCCGCCCGGGAATAGAATATGTCGAAAAAACATTAGCCGAACAATCCGTATCTCTATGGACAGCGGCACTCGACGATAAACTCACGCCGAAACTTTATATCGATCCCGGGCTGGGAGATGCAGGCGACTTGGCATTCGGTGGCAAGATTTAAAAAGAATCTTTATACCCACCCGCCCCTTTCCATACATATTTTCGAGATTCCCGGCCTCTCAATAACACCACTCCCATAAGGAAATAAATCGATCGGAATAAAAATCGGCAAAAACTTTTGTCGGTTTACCAAAAAACATTACTTTTGCAGCCGTAAATCATGACTCCGTAGCTCAGCTGGTAGAGCAAATGACTCTTAATCATTGGGTCGAGGGTTCGAGCCCCTCCGGGGTCACACTTTTTCAACACCTCGTTGAAAAGGAATATTTTATGGGAATGGCCCCGTAGCTTAACTGAATAGAGCATCTGACTACGGATCAGAAGGTTACAGGTTTGAATCCTGTCGGGGTCACAGAATAAAAAAGCACCTGCATAAGTATGCAAGTGCTTTTTTATTTTCTTTAATTCCAGCTGCAAAAAATATTCACACGGATAGAGATCGCTTTACCAACCAGTCGAAATTATATCGTCAAAGCCCTCTCCACGAGCTTCAAAATAGTATTATAATATAAGCGCCGCCTCTCCTGCAAACGGGTACTTTTTCTCCAAAGTTCCATTTTTTTATTAGAGAAAAAAATAAAAACAACCCGGGATATCTTCTTTGGGGAGATACCCCGGGCGTAAATACAGTAAGAAAAACTTACTTTCTGAGACCCGATTCTTTTACGGCGGCTCGATAACGCTCGAATCGTTTTGGGGCAGATCCCGTCTCTACAATAATAGCCTCTTTCACTCGATACCATGTCCCAACAAAGAAAGAAACACAGAAAAGCCGCCTTTGGCTCATGGCTAAAATAGAGAAAACACATGAACTGTTCAACGAAAAACATGAAAAGCAGGTAATTTATCAAGCGTATAGCCCATATATTTTTTTCGCCCGATACTACTCTAATACTTTGGCATAGTATTAGCACTATACTATAAGGAGTAAGTAATACATGAAAGCAATAAAACAAACAATAAAAATTTGATTTATAATACAATACTACAAAATGAAACGACAAATTCGAGAAGCGGGCATTTCCCATTTTGAAAAACGAGTCTTTCATTTTGAAAAAAATGAGCTTCAAACAAAAAAATTGTAGGATAATGAAAGTTTGCAAATTTGATAAAATAGAAGACGAAGACGAAATAAATCGGATAATCAAATACATAACAAAAGAAAAACCTTATGTGATCGCCATACCTCCGCTCCTTCCTCTCGAAGAAAAGGCCAGAGAAATATCCATAGGTTGGTTTCGGGAGGACGATGAAATGGCGCGATCGGCCATCAAATCAATCGAATATTATTGTTTAGCACGAGTAGACCGACTGATTGCCAACGCAGAACTACAACACAGTATCAAAGAAATTATTTCTACCCGTATAAAAAATATATTTACATGGGAGGAAAATAAGGCCGATTTATTAATAGACAAAACTATACGCGCCGAAGTCTGCCGACTTTCCGCCGATTTGCTGACATACTGCCTACAAGCGCATGGCCTCAGATCCAAAATGTTCGATTCGGGAACATTCGTCCAAATCGACAAAGAAAAGAATTTCAATATTCCGCTTATCCGCGAGTCTGTCCAACAATATATGGAACAGAACCGGGATATAGATATTTTCGTAGCCCCCCTTTCCTTATGCAAAAATATCTATGGAGAGATCGATTTTCTAAGCGAAAAGAGAAATGACTACTATGCTACCGTATTGGCAGCCTGCTTCAATGCCGAAGAAATCATACTTTCAAGCAACTTCAAAAACATACATGCCAACACACACGGATCGCGCGAACACCACTCCCTCACTTACGATGAGGCCGAAAATCTGATCGGTAGCGGCGTACATCTGCTTTATGCCGACAGCATCACATTAGCTGCACGATCGGGCATGGTAATGCGGCTGATAGAGCCATCGCACTTCAACAACGAACGCCTTTACATATCTTCGCACGACAGCGGTGAAAATGTAAAAGCCGTTCTTTCACAAGACTCACTCACTTCTGTGAGATTCACCTCTCTCCATACCCTTCCCAGTTATTTGTTGTTAGGAAAAATATTCGATATCATAAACAAATATCAAATAAACGTCATATCTATGTCTTCATCGAACGTATCTATATCGATGATCCTTTCAGCCAGCCGCGATACCCTACGCATCATACAACGAGAGCTACACAAGTACGTCGAAATGATTGTCGAAGAAGATATGTCGGCGATACACATTATCGGGTCTCTCCATTGGGAGCGAGTGAATATAGAAAGCGAAATCATGAATGTTCTAAGAGATATACCCATTTCTCAAATTTCTTATGGCGGAAGCGATCACTGCTTCACACTCTCACTCCCAACCTACAACAAAAACAAAGCCATCGATTCACTATCCCGACATTTCTTTTCCAATACCTACATCTAACTTATAAAATCAATCAAATACCCGAGATATGAAAATCACAATCATCGGAGCCGGTCATATAGGCAGTGCAATAGCCACCTGCCTAGCCCAAGGTTATATCTTCAACGAAAAAGATATAACCATTACCAATCAAAATCCCGATAAATTCGATCTTTTGACCAAACGTTTTCCTGCCATACACACTTCAACAGACAACAAACTGGCAGCAGCCGACGCCGACATTATCGTATTAGCCGTAAATGCCTCAAATGTCGATGACGTCTTGTCTTCACTACGTTTCTCGCCCGAGCAAATACTTGTTTCCGTCGTAGCCGGCATCGACATTATACACTTGGCCCGCCTTGTGAAACGGGAAATTCCTATTTTCAGAGCAATTCCCAATATGGCAATTTCCGAACGTTCGAGCCTTACGTTGATCTCTTCCCGAGGAGCGACAGAAGAACAAAAAGAACTCATTACCCGTATTTTCGAAGAGGGAGGGAAATGCATGTTTCTCGAAGAACAAAAACTTGATATTGCATCGACATTCACATCGAGTGGGGTCGCTTTTGCCCTGAAATATGTACAAGCTACCATGCAAGCCGGCATAGAACTTGGTATTTCTCCCCAAGAAGCCATGTTTATGGCAGCATACGGTATGGAAGGCGCAACAGAACTTCTTCTCAATCATCAGACCCACCCCTGCATCGAAATCGAACGTATCACAACTCCTGGTGGTGTAACAATCAAAGGAATAAATGAACTCGACAAAGGAGGTTTCGTCTCCTCGATCATCAATGCCATAAAAGTCTGTGCTACGACAGAAAATACAGAAGAATAAAAATTATTATAGAAAATAAGAGTAAAGCGTAGTGAATCTGCATAAAAAACAAATTCATTGCGCTTTTTCTTTTGAAAGAATTCCTACAATACATCGATTGCCGGAGTTATTACTAACGAGTGGATCGAATGGGCCGTAGGTGGAAATTCGTTGCTTTCCAACTTTTTCGCAAGTTTCACGGGGGCGTTCATGTATTTTGCTACCTTGACCGAAGTGCCGATTATTCAAGGGTTGTTGGCTTCGGGTATGGGTAAAGGCCCTGCACTTGCATTGTTGTTGGCCGGCCCGTCGCTGTCTCTGCCGAATATGTTAGTTATTCAAGGTGTAATGGGAACAAAGAAAACCGTTGTTTACGTTGTTTTGGTTATCATTATGGCAACAATATCGGGTTTTGTGTTCGGAAATTTCTTTTAAGACCTCAATTATACTCCCAATTACCATTTCTTCTTTGAACTACATCTGCTTGGCTCATTCATGAGCATATAAAACCAATGCGGGGCATCTTCTAAAAAAGACGACGCCCCGCATACAATGTCGTAAGAGAGCTTACTTCCTGAGACCCAGTTCTTTTATGATAGCACGATAACGCTCGATGTCGATTTTTTGCAAATAATCGAGCAAGCGACGACGTTTACCAACCAACATTTTCAGGGCTCTTTCGGTCGTATAATCTTTGTGATTTGACTTGAGATGCTCAGTCAAATGAGAGATACGATAGGAAAATAATGCAATCTGGGACTCGGGAGAACCAGTATCAGTATTGTTCTTTCCGTACTTCTCAAAGATTTCCTTTTTTTTCTCGGTAGTTAAATACATCTTTAACTGTTTTTTATGGTGAATGAAATATTTTGAGACCGCAAAGGTAGGTAAATATTTCCGACCTACAAGCATTTCGGGTCTGTTTTTTCAAAAAAGCGACTCTTGAAATAAAAAAATTCGATACTTTTCAAGTTGAAAAAGAGGAATTAACCCATATACACATACAAATTATAGAGTTTTTTATCGTACCTTTGCGGCGAAAATTTTTTAAGGTATGCAAAGACAAAACATTCGGAACATCGCCATCATCGCACACGTCGACCACGGTAAAACGACGCTCGTCGACAAGATGTTAATGGCCGGCCGCTTGTTCCGCGACAACCAGAACACAGGAGAACTCATTCTCGACAACAATGACTTGGAACGGGAACGTGGTATAACGATTCTTTCCAAAAACGTTTCGATACGTTACAAAGACTGTAAAATAAACATTATCGATACCCCGGGGCACGCCGATTTCGGAGGGGAAGTAGAACGTGTGTTGAACATGGCAGACGGATGCCTACTACTGGTCGACGCTTTCGAAGGGCCTATGCCCCAAACCCGTTTTGTTCTGCAAAAAGCGATCCAAATGGGACTGAAACCTATTGTGGTCGTCAATAAGGTCGACAAGCAAAATTGCCGTCCCGACGAAGTACAGGAGATGGTATTCGAACTGATGTTCAACCTCAACGCAACGGAAGAACAACTCGATTTTCCCACCATCTTCGGCTCGGCCAAACAGAACTGGATGTCGACCGACTGGCGTAAACCCACCGACAACATCTCGGTGTTGCTCGATACGATCATAGAGCATATTCCCGCACCCGAATATATCGACGGACCTGCGCAAATGCTCATCACCTCACTCGATTTCTCTTCGTACGTAGGACGTATTGCCATAGGCCGCGTACATAGGGGAGAGTTACGCGAAGGACAAGATATCGTTCTTTGCAAACGCGACGGTTCGACGGTAAAACAACGCATCAAAGAACTCCATATTTTCGAAGGTATGGGACGTACAAGGGCAGAAAGCGCCGCTTCGGGCGAAATCTGTGCTCTCGTAGGTATCGACGGATTTGAAATAGGCGACACGATCGCCGACATCAATACGCCGGAAGCACTCCCTCGTATCGCAATCGACGAACCTACCATGTCGATGACATTCACCAACAACGATTCGCCATTCTTCGGTCGGGACGGGAAATTCGTTACATCGCGCCATATCGCCGAACGTCTCGAGAAAGAGTTGGAACGCAACCTCGCCCTGCGTGTCGTAAAGGCACCCGAAGACGGGGTTTGGACCGTGTATGGCCGCGGCGTATTGCATCTCTCTATCCTCATCGAAACGATGCGTCGCGAAGGTTACGAATTGCAAGTAGGGCAACCGCAAGTCATCGTCAAAGAAATAGACGGGGTAAAATGCGAACCGGTAGAGCAACTCACCATCAACGTCCCCGAAGAATATTCGAGCAAAATGATCGATATGGTAACCCGGCGCAAAGGCGACCTGCTGTCGATGGATACACAAGGAGACCGCATACATCTCGAATTCTCTATTCCCTCGCGGGGTATCATCGGACTGCGCAATAACGTGCTTACTGCATCGGCCGGCGAAGCAATCATGGCACACCGCTTCCTCGAATACCAACCGTGGAAAGGCGACATCGAACGCCGTACCAACGGTTCGCTCATCGCTATGGAAGCGGGTACGGCTTATGCTTATGCGCTCGACAAACTGCAAGACCGAGGCCGATTCTTTATTTTCCCGCAAGAAGAAGTGTACGCCGGTCAGGTTGTCGGAGAAAACGCCAAAGAAGGCGACATCGTGGTAAATGTTACCAAGTCGAAAAAACTCACCAACATGCGCGCGTCGGGTGCCGATGAAAAAGCCCGTATCATACCCCCGATCGTGATGAGTCTCGAAGAGTCGCTCGAATATATCAAAGAAGACGAATATCTCGAAGTAACCCCCCATCATCTGCGCATTCGTAAAATCATTCTCGACGAAATAGAACGCAAACGCGCCAATCGTTAATACAAGAGGAACTTACACCTCAAAAAGAAGAGCCGCATAAAATTTATTATGCGGCTCTTCTTTTACACATCATTTGCCATACGGAGAAAATTTTCTACCTTTGATGACAACCCCAAAGGTATTTTTATAAATTTTCATATCATGATCGAAAACAGGACTTTTGAAAAAACATCTTTTACCGACACCGTTTTTGAAGACGAATACTACAATTGCACATTTATTTCTTGCGACTTTTCAAATGTCATTTTCCGGCAAACCGATTTCGGCCAATGCACATTTTCGACCTGCAATCTTTCAATGGCCAAGTTCAAGAATGCCCTCAGAAACATCTCTTTTATCGATTGTAAAATGACCGGTGTCGACTTCTCCGAAATAAACCGATTTTCGGGCGACCTCATTTTTGAAAACTCGCACCTCGATTATGGTAACTTCGTTGCTGTCAAATTGCAAAAAACTATTTTCCGAAACTGTAAAATGTACGAAACCTATTTCGACGACGCTGATATAAAAAATTCGATTTTCGAACATTGCAATTTAGAAAGAGCCTCATTTTCCGGTACAAATTTGGAAAAAGTCGATTTCTCGACCGCTTTCAACTTTTCCATAAATCCGGCTGTATGCAAACTCAAAAAAACCGTTTTTTCAGAAGACAATTTAAGGGGACTGGTCGATTACCTCAACATTATCATAAAATAATGAAACCGGTTGCTAACCGCCCTATTTTCTACAAATTTCACTAACACCAATTCCGTGTGAAACAAAACATATTTGAATTTGCAAAAGCAATGATATTATACCTTTTTACTCTCGTACTTTTATTTCTTTCCTCGGCTTGTTCCCATAAAAATTTTGAACAAGAGATAGAAGTTTTTCCCAAAGAAAAACTTCTATCCGCCCATAAAATATGGATGGATGATGTTTTATCGCCCGATTTTATGCTATTGAAAGACAGCAATCTATTGATAAGCAATGCCAGCAATGAACATATGCTCTACCAATACAATGTTCCATCATTCGATCTCATCGAAAAAAGCGGATATAAAGGGTTAGGGAAAGATGAATTTCAAATTTTTCCCATGTTCTGCCACTCCATGTCCGATGATGTATATATTGGGGGATATACACCATACACCATTAAAAAGTTTACATTCGAGAATGACCGTAAATTGACTTTTTCGGGGAAAAACTACAAACTGAAACATTACGACTCATTCAATCAAATGCACATCGTAAAAGATTCTTTTCTGATATATAATGCAATACCGAGCGAATTAGCCATAAAAAAAATCAATCTGATCACCAATCAAGAATGCGGACGCATAGCTTTCAAAACCGACCGTCATGGAAACAGTTTTTTCTATCAAAACAGGGGGATCGTTGCAGCAAATGACTCCATCATTATATATGCATACCTATATAAGAAACAGATAGACCTTTATCGAGTGGACGACCTAACATTATACAAACGACTGGTAGGAGAAGGAAAAGCAAGAATCGTAATCGGGGACTTCGACAACAACACCAATTATTACGTCGCCCTTATCGCCGGAAAGCAGTACTTTTACGCACTGTGTGAAGGAGAAAACAACCAAGTCTCCCGATTGGAAGTATTCGATTACGAAGGTCATTCTATCATCGAATATGCTTTCGACATAGTTCCCTATCTATTTGAAATAGATGAGGAAAAAGGAATATTATACGGATACAACTCCGATTATGAAGATTATTTTTTGAAATACGACCTTCATTAAATTCTCTCCGGATATATTCAACAAGTTACATACACCACGACGACTTTAATAAAAGTATCCTATACGAAAACAAGTCAATCCTTCGGCAACAACTTGAAGCGCAAGCGCAAACGTCCCGGCTCGTAATCGTGGCTGATAATCTTGAAAACACCTATCTCCGACGTATTCTGCACATGCGCTCCGATGCAGGCGCAAACATCGTAATCGCCCACACGCACCAAGCGCAAAGTTGCACCGGCATCTTCGGGAAGTTTCGAGAGATCTACATCATCGGAAAGCTCGGTACGAGAAACGAACTCCTCGGTAACAGGCAGATGGGAAGCAATCACTTCATTTACCTTTGCCTCGACAGCCGCCAACTGCTCGGCGGTAGGTTCCGTCGGCAACTCATAGTCGCACTTGCTTTTCTTTCGCTCGATATGGGCATTGCGGGAACGCGGGCAGCCAAACATCTCCACCATCGTACGGTTCAAGATATGTTCGACCGTATGCATAGGGGGATACTCTTGTTTATTGTGTTCGTTGAGTTGCAGCTGTTCTACCATTATATTATCGCTTAAAACTTTTCTCCTTGTATCGGACAAAACTCCGACTCTATTTATTTTCCCACTCCCAGTCGAGACGGACGATGTCTTCTTCGATAAGTTCACTACCCATCTGCACTTCGATGATCTGCAAATCGGTAACCGCACGCACAGCATGTCTCTGTCCCGATTTTATATGCACGACATCTCCTCGTCCCACCTCCACGATTTTCCCGTCGAGAGCCAAACGCCCCCGGCCGTCTATGAATGTCCACACCTCTTCCCGACGACTGTGATACTGATAACTGATATTGCAACCAGCCTTGATGCAAAGAAGTTTGGTCAACGCCCGGTATCCGTCGGGCAATACGTTATACCCCATAACCTTATAAGTACCCCATCGACGCTCCTCGTACATAGGTCTTTGGGCAAAACGATCGGCATAAGACTTCAACTGGGCGCACGCACGCTTGTCGCTCACCAAAATACCGTCGGGACTGGCTGCCACAACAATATTCTTGGTACCCAAGCAGACAATAGGAATATCGAGTTCATTGACGACATGTGTTTCCTCGGCAGCTTCTCCGATGACGGCATTGCCGGTAGCACGGTCTGACATTTCTTCGGTCAGACTGTTCCATGTACCCAAATCTTTCCATTTTCCATCATAAGGAAGAACCGCCACGGATGTCGCTTTTTCCACGACTTCATAGTCGAAACTGATTTGGGGTAATTCGACATATCGAGATCGTAACTCGGCAAATGTCTCCGCCGGAATATAGCGATCGACAATATCGGACAAATACCCGAGCTTAAAGGCAAAAACACCGCCATTCCACATCGCGCCATCGAGAATCAGGCGTTCGGCAATACAGCTATCGGGTTTCTCGACAAAACGTATGACAGGAAAAATTCCGTCTCTTTCTTTTTCGAGATCGGGTACGATATAGCCGAACTTTGATGAAGGCTGCGTCGGGGATATTCCCATCAATACCAAATCGGCTCTACCTTGTGCGGCGGCTTGCGCCATTTGCCCGACAGTATGGAAATAGCTCTCTTCGGTATAAGGATCGATAGGCATCACAACGACGACTTCGTCTCGATCGCAATGCTGCTCTTTGAGTAAATATACGGTAGACAGAGCTATGGCCGGGAACGTATCCCGGCGTTCAGGCTCGGTGACGACATCGACATGATTTCCCAGCTGACTGGTTATCGCATCTTTTTGCGACACACTGGTCGCTATGGTAATCGATGCATCGAGACCCGATTCCTTTATCTGACGGACAATGCGCTGCACCATAGATTCCCGCTTCCCGTCGGGGGCTTTCAACAATTTAAGAAACTGTTTCGAACGGGCATCGTTGGACAACGGCCACAGCCGTTTCCCCGATCCGCCCGACAGCAATAATATTCTCATCGACTATGATATTTATTTCGACAAAACCATTACGACAAAATGCTCCGAGCAAAGGACAAACTCTTGCCGGAAAATTTTTCCCGAAACGCCCTTGTATTTCATTTGCAATATTACAAAAAAACACCCATATCTCCACCTGTAAAAACGAATAAAATTACAGAGATGCTTCAAGGTACTGACGTTCCGTTCAGAATGACTGGACAATGTCATTCTGAGCGTATGTGAGGAATCTTCTGCTCTCTATTGATTGAGATTCTTCATTTCACTTCGTTTCATTCAGAATGACAGATGCTTTTGAAGACAGTAACCCAAATGTCATTCCAAGCATTAGAGAGGAATCTCAAAAAGAATACCTTGTCATGCTGAACGGCAGTGAAGCATCTCACCCTCAACACTCCTATTCAAGAGATTCTTCCTCCCTACGGTCGTCAGAATAAATAGGAAAAATCTTTCACAAAAAACCAAATTCATCGATCGTAAACTCTCCGGAATACCTCTACCCCTTATTTCCGAGTCTCAATTTACCCCCCCCAAAAACAGAAAAGAAATCGACAGTTTGCATGGCCATGTCGTTACAATAAAAATCCCGGACAGAAATTCTGTCCGGGAAAATTCCGGTTCACGGAACTTATTAATGAAGAAAATTACTCGCCCAGCAATTTTTTCGCATCGACATATTGGGCAATACCTACCGCCACTTTCTTGGCCTCTTTCATAGCCAACACGACGGTCTGCGGGGTATGTACCACATCCCCCCCGGCAAACACGCCTTTACGGGTAGTCATACCATAGGGCCTTTCTTTGGTAATTACATACCCCGAATCATCGACATCGATACCGGTCGTTGTCGATACGATACGATTGGCGGGACGCGAACCGATAGCCAAAAGAATACGATTGAACGACAACACTTTTTCCCCTTCGGGCGTATCGACTTTCAATCCGGTAATCCACCCCGATTTATTGTCGCAGATAAATTCTTGGGTGGCCGTACGCCATAAAAATTTCACGCCTTCGGCAACGGCATCTTCATATTCCGACCGTAAGGCCGACATCTCATTTTCGGTCTTATGATAAATCACATATACCTCTTTCGCCCCCATACGCAATGCTGTGCGGGCGGCGTCCATACCCACATTTCCGCATCCTATCACCCCCACGACCTCACCTTCATGTACAGGAACTTCCCGACGATCGATCTCTCCGAAATTATACAAACTTACCATGCGCAAAAAATACGACGACTGCACGATTCCTTTTAAATCGCAACCGGGTATATTGAGCGACTTGGGCAGCGCCGTTCCCGATCCGATAAAGACGGCATCATATTCCTGAGCAAAAATACGGTCTATGTCGATATTCTGTCCCACGACACAATTGGTAATAAATGTAACACCCAGCGCCTCGATTTTCTTGATTTCTTTCCGCACGACCTCTTTGGGCAAACGATACTCGGGAATACCGAACATAAGCACTCCCCCAGGCTCGGGCTGGCTCTCGAAAATCGTTACATTAAATCCCTGACGGGCCAGATCTCCGGCCACCGTCAATCCGGCCGGTCCCGAACCGATGACAGCCACTTTTCCTCGTGTTTTTTGAGGTAATCGTTCCCGAATAAGACTCATTTCCACATCGAAATCGGCAATAAACCGTTCGAGCATACCTATGCGTATGCCTTTTCCCTTCGGATATAACACGCAATGTCCTTCGCACTGTTTTTCATGAGGACACACCCGCCCGCAAATAGCCGGCAAGTTACTACGCTCATTGATAACTGCCATGGCATCTCCCATATTACCCATCGACAGTTGATGGATAAACGACGGAATATCATTCTCTATGGGGCAACCTTTCCGGCAAGAAGGATTTTTGCAATTGAGACAACGTTTCGCCTCATCGATAGCCTCCTTGATGGTATATCCGCTTACCTCATAAAATTTCAAACTCTTGTTTGATTCCATTTTCTTTGTGTTTATTCCAGTTTTGTCATATTGACTTTGCAAATATCTATCTTATTTTGCAAAGTCGGCATTACAAAATAAGATTTTTTAGAAAATTTAATCTTTCAAATTCCATTTATCGGAAAAATCACCCAAAACATAGGCATAAGAGAATCGCAAGCATCTATTACAAAGACACTTGCGCTTATAACTCGGGAGTACTGAAAACTAAAAATATCCGTTTTTCTCGATATATTCTTGCACTCCACCTAATCCAGTACATTTCACTAATACGCGATGCAGACTATCTGTGAGAAAACAGGTAGGGGTCGCTTGACAACCGTATCGAATTTTCATCGGGCTCGAATCTTGCTTAAAATCGGAGATATAGATATAATTTCCGCCATAACGAGCTTGGGTCTCTTGCAGCTCATTTAAAGAACCGCTCAAACAATAAACCACAATCAGGAAATTCTCTCTCGAAGTAGCGGCATAAAGTCTGTCAAGATAAGCACGTCCAGTTTTTCCCATACAACTCAAACCTCCGCAAAGCAACAGCACCTGCTTGCCTTGAAGTACAGACCAATCGAACGACATACCATCGGCCTGTGTACAAGGAAACGACGACAAGGTATCGCCCTCGACGATCTGATGGCACGAAATATGCTCCTGAATATTCATCCCATAAAAAGAGTCGCGCATTTCGGGAGTAAGGGTATTCAAGATATATGTCAACGTATCTTTGGACAGTCCGAGGCGAACTTTATAAAGTCGTTGTAATCCGCTCGGTACAGAGGCAAACCGAATGGCTAAACAAGCGTTCTCCCGAAGAGCATCATCCAATGTTTTTTGGTAATTCTGGAAAACTTCTGTTAGTACCTTATACAAAGGACTTTGGGA
>OMGY01001180.1_pt1 | contig 25187 bp, 25 predicted proteins | sample 1674461 | NCBI WGS metagenome assembly OMGY01 (sample SAMN05578579, study PRJEB25193) | human gut metagenome | biome: Human Microbiome; feature: human-associated habitat; material: feces | host: Homo sapiens | place: USA:Birmingham
ATCCCATATAGACAGACACGCTTTTTCTCGTGTCCACCATATAGGATCCATTTTAAATAACGACTCCATTTTTTTATAATATTTATCCTATACCACCTAATAAAACTCCTAATATAATAACTAAAATTGTAAATGGAACAAATACGAATTTACCAAATAATATGAACCAATTTCCTAAAGGTCTTTTACAGCCTTTATTTATTTCAGCTAAAATATTTCCTTTAAATAAGAAAAATACACTAAGTGCAACTATCATAGCTCCGATAGGAGATAATATTATAGTTATAAAATCAGTAAAATTATTAAATTTATCTATATTAATAGATAAAGGAACTGCAAGTATAAAAGCAACTAAAGTAATTAATATTGAAGCAGTTTTTCTATTTAATTTAGTTGCTGAGATAATAGCTTCAACAGGACCTTCTAGCATATTTACAGAAGATGATATAGCTGCAAAAATTATACTCAAGAAAAATAAAGTACTTAAAATATTTCCATAAGGCATAGATTTAAAAATAGATGGTACTGTTATAAATAAAAGCGATGGCCCAGAAGATGGGTTAAGTCCAAATGCAAACACAGCAGGCATTATCATAAAAGCAACTAACATGGCAGCTAATGTATCAAATAATGCTGTCGCAAAAGATGAAGAAACTATGTCAAATTTATCATCTGTATAGCTACCATAAACAACCATACCGCAACCATTAAGTGATACTGTGAAAAATGCTTGGCCAAGCGCCATAATCCAAGTTTTAATATCTAAAAGAAATTCCCATTTTGGTTTAAGTAAATATTCAACCCCTTTTATAGAATTAGGTAAAGATAAAGATTTTATAGTAAGTATTAAAAATAACAGTAACAGTAAAGGCATAATTATCTTGTTTAATCTTTCAATTCCTTTTGAAACTCCTAAATAAACTACTGATAAAGTAATTATTAAAGCTAAGAACATCCAAGGTACTGAAGAGATTGAACCTGAAAATAAATCAAAATAAGTTGGAGATATATTTTTTATCTCTCCAGTTATACTTAGTGAAAAGTACTTTAAAATCCATCCAATTACTATAGAATAAAATACGAATATACCTGTTAGACCTAAAGCTGGAATAGAAGCTATTAAAGATGAACCTTTTAAGTTTCTACTTTTAAATACTTTTCTTATTCCAACCATAGAACCTGACCTAAATGTTCGACCAAAAGTAAATTCAGCTATAAGTCCTGTAGTTCCAAGTAAAAATACAAATAAGAAATAAGGAATTAAAAATACTGCACCACCATATGTACCTAATCTATAAGAAAACATCCAAATATTTCCTAAACCTAAAGCGGCTCCAATACAAGATATTACAAATCCAAATTTTGAAGAAAAAGTTTCTCTATTATTTTTATGTGATATTTTTTCAACCATATTAACCCACCCCTAAGTTATTTATAAATAAAAAGGCCACATAGTTAAACTATATGACCTTCTTTGCCTAGGATTATAAGAAAGGCCACATAGTATTTATCTATGTGGCCAAATTTATCTTATTTAAATTAGCCATCATAGATACAAACTTTTGGTTTGTATCTATGATGGAATTACTCTATATCATAAATACAAACCTATCTATAATAGCTATAATAAAATTTATTAAGTTTTGCTAAATTTAGGTTTGTAAGTTTCATTCTATTTAAATCTCCTTTTGAAATATTCTATCTATTTTAAGTTAATTAAATGTATAATATCGATCTATGTCAAGTAAAAAAATAAAATAATTCATATAAAACCAATATATTTTTTAGACGAATTTGAGGTATATATTAATCCTTACTATATACTTTATATAAATATATAAACACCTAGATAAAATAGTGAATACTTGAATAAAAATAAAAACAATGCTACAATGACTTTACAGATGTATATACAGCAAAGAGAGGTAAATTTATGGGGAAAAATATAACTGAGGAAATAGAAAAACTAAAAAAAGAGAGAAATGCTATAATACTAGCGCACTATTACCAACCAGATGAAATACAAGAAATAGCAGACTACGTAGGTGACTCATACTATTTAAGTGAAATAGCAAGAGATTCAGTAGAGAATATTATAGTATTTTGTGGAGTTAAATTTATGGGAGAAAGTGCTAAAATACTATCACCAAATAAAACTATATTAATGCCAAGTCTTGATTCAGGCTGCGCTATGGCAGATATGATAAATGAAGGAGAAATAATAGAATTTAAGAATAAATACAAAGATGCATATACAGTCTGTTATATAAATTCATCAGCAACAGTAAAAGCACATTGTGATGTTTCAGTTACATCATCAAGTGCATTAGATATATTAAATAGCATAGAAAATAAACAAATACTTTTCTTACCAGATAGAAACCTAGGAGAGTACATAGCAGAGAATTTTAAAGAAAAAGAATTTATACTTTGGGATGGGTGTTGTAAATATCACAATAACATAAAGATAAATGAAATATATGAGTTAAAGGAAAAGTATCCAAATTCTAAAATATTAGTTCACCCAGAGTGCCAAAAACAAATAAGAGACATAGCAGATTATATTGGAAGTACAGCAGGAATAATAAATTACGCTACAAATAATGATTATAAAGATTATATAATAGCAACAGAAGAAGGAATTTTATATGAACTTAAAAAGAAAAATCCTGATAAAAACTTCTACATACCAGGAGGAAGTATATCTTGTGTAGATATGAAAAAGACTACCCTTAATAATTTATATGATACCCTACTTAATATGAAAAATGAAGTTATTTTAGATGAAAGCGTCTCTAAGAATGCATTAAAATGTTTAGAAAATATGCATTCATTAGCAAAATAGCATGGAAAATATAGTAGATGTATTAATTGTAGGGTCAGGGGTGTCAGGATTATATTGTGCATTAAATTTAGATGAAAAATTAAATGTATTAGTAGTTTCTAAATCAAATTTAAAAAATACTAATACTTACTTAGCTCAAGGGGGAATATCAACGGCTAGAAACAATAATGACATAGAATTATTTATAGAAGATACATTAAAAGCTGGACAGCATAAAAATAAAATAGATTCTGTTAGTATTCTTGCAAATGAATCTATAGAAAATATAGATGAGCTTATAAAACTAGGAGTAGACTTTGATAAGGAAAATGATAGCATATTATATACTAAAGAAGGAGCTCACTCTATAAATAGAATAGTCCATACTAAAGATAATACAGGAGAAAGTGTTGCAAGGACTCTTATAAATAGAGTACTTGAAAGAAAAAATATAACTGTATATGAAGATACATTTTTAGCTGATATTATAAAAGATAAAAATAGTTGTATAGGAGCTATATTAATAAAAGATAATGAGCAAATTAATGTATTTGCAAAATCTATAGTATTAGCCACAGGTGGAATAGGGGGATTGTTTAATAACTCTACAAATCAAGAAATATTAAATGGAGATGGACTTGCAATAGCTATTAAAAATAATGTAAAGTTAAAAGATATAAATTATATACAAATACATCCTACAGCTTTTTATGAGGAAGGTAAGTCTGGGAAAAGGCTATTAATATCAGAAGCTGTAAGAGGTGAAGGTGCAAAATTACTTGATATAAATGGAAATAGATTTGTAGATGAGCTATTACCAAGAGATATAGTATCAAAGACAATATTAAAGAAAATGAAGGAAGATAAATCTTTATATGTTTATTTAGATGTAACATTTATGGAAGATGAATTTATACAAAATAGATTTCCATCAATATATAAAGAATGTTTAAAAAGAGGTACTGATATAACTAAGGAATATATAAAAGTATCTCCAGCACAGCATTACTTTATGGGTGGTATTGAAGTAGATTTAAATTCAAAAACTTCAATGGATAATTTATACGCAGTAGGTGAGACTAGCTGTACAGGAGTACATGGTGCTAACAGATTAGCTAGTAATTCACTACTTGAAGGACTAGTATTTTCAAAAAGATGTGCAAAGCATATAAACAGTAATATAGAAAGTATAAATATAAATACAAGAGAAATTATAAATATAAATAAAAGCGTAAAAGAGATTACAAAAGAAAATCAAGAAATAGTTATAAAGGCTATAAGAAAAGAATGTGGGGATAATTACGATGAATTGCTTAATTGTAGATAAAATAATAAAAGAAGCTTTAATAGAAGATATACCAAATGATGACATAAGTACAGAATATATATTAGATAATTATAGTATCGCGACAGCTGATTTATTATGTAAGCAAGATGGAATAATATCAGGATTAGAAGTATTTAAAAGAGTATTTGATATATTAGGTAATGTGGATGTTATATTATACAAAAAAGATTCTGATAGGGTATATAATGGGGAGAAAATAGCACAACTAAAAGGAAGTACTAAAAATATACTAAAGGGTGAAAGGGTTGCATTAAATATACTTCAAAGAATGAGTGGAGTAGCAACTTTAACTAATGAATTTGTACAAAAGTTAAATGGGAGTAAAACTAAATTATTAGATACAAGAAAGACGACACCAAGCTTAAGAATTCTAGAAAAGTATGCAGTAACTTGTGGGGGAGGATATAACCATAGATTTAATTTATCAGATGGAATAATGTTAAAGGACAATCATATAAGTGCATGTGGTGGAATAAAAAATGCAGTATCACTTATTAGAAAAAAAACTTCCTTTGTAAGAAAGATAGAAGTTGAAACTGAAAATTTAGATATGGTAAGAGAAGCATTAGAAGCTAATGTTGATATTATAATGCTTGATAATATGGATTTAGATATGGCTAAAAAAGCAATAGAGATAATAGATAATAAAGCTATAACTGAATTTTCGGGAAATGTATCTTTAGATAATATAGAAGATGTAGGTAAAATTGGAGTGGATTATGTGTCAATAGGAGCACTTACTCACTCTTATAAGGTACTTGATTTGAGTATAAAAAATTTAAAAATAATAAAGTAAATATAATATTTTTATGTATATAAAGTAAAGAGGCTGACCTTGATTTGGTCAGCTTTTTTATTATCTAGATACAAAAGTTTCACAACTTGTATCGTGTGCATTTATTTGAACACTGTCAGCAACGCAATTCTTATCTTCATTATAAGTACAGTTAACAGCATCACATTTTATTTGTTCAGGTTTAGTACAACTGCAATTAGCACAATTTGTAAAATAAGTATTATCTTGGTCTACGAAAGAAGAGCAGTAAGTATTAGAAGTTGTATTAGCATTATGACCACCTACATTTATACCACCAGCATAACATAATCCCGAGTTATTATGTCCACAATTAGTTGCAGAACAGTTTAAATTTCCATTTGACATTTTATGTACCTCCTATTTATTTATATAATCTATTATCTGATAAATTAAAAAAAATATAATAGGAAGATAAATCATAGTTAAGGAAAATTATAGTATGAATATTACTTAAATTTAATAGATAATAAGTGTATTTTAATAAAATAATAAATTGAAATTTTATAATAAAGTTATTAATAATGTATTACTTAAAGTGAAAAATAATATAATTTAATAGACGTATGAAAAATATTGTTATATTATATATATAACAAATAAAACAGAAAAGGGGGATTGATTATGAAAAAAGTTAATATTTTTCTGAGTATAACTTTTGTAGCTACATGGAGTATAGCATTTTGGTTAATGGGAAATGGTGGATATCAAAATCCACTGGCTCAGATAGTACTTATGGTATGTATGATAATTCCAGCAATATCAGCAATTTTAACTAGCTTTATAACTAAGGAAAATATTAAAGATTTATGGATAAAACCAAACTTTAAAAATAATAAAAAAATTTATTTAATAGCTTGGTTTTTACCTGCAATACTTATTGTATTAGGAGCAGGAGTGTATTATTTAGTGTTTCCATCTCATTTTGATTTAAGTATGTCAACATTTATAAAATTAACACAAGGTCAAATGGTAGCTATGGGTCAGGTAGCACCATCAGTAGAAGAATTAAGATCATTGCTTATAATGCAAATGATAATAGCAGTTTTACTTGCACCTATATTAAATTTTATAGCTTGTCTAGGAGAAGAATTGGGATGGAGAGGATTTTTACTTCCAACGCTTAATGAAAAATATTCATATTTAAAATCTACTATTAAAAGTGGTGTTATATGGGGGATATGGCATGCGCCTATGATAGCTATGGGACATAATTATGGGTTAGGTTATTTTGGTGCACCTTGGGGAGGAATACTTGCAATGATAGTATTTTGTGTAGTTGTATCTGCCTTTTTATCATATATGACATTTAAGACTAAAAGTTGTATACCAGCGGTGCTTTCACATGGTATGATAAATGGGTTTGCAAGTTTTTCAACTGTATTTATAGCAGTACCTAGAGTTAATCCATTTATAGGACCAAGTCCAGTTGGAATATTAGGTGGAGTTGGATTTATAGTAGTAGGAATTATTTGTTTAATTAAAATAAATAAGATGGATAAAGAAATGGAGGAAATATCTATATAGATATTTCCTTATTTATTTAAAAAGTTTACTTTTATAATAGAGACTATATACTAAAAATATTAAGTAGTAAAATAAAATTAAATTTTAGCTATTAAGGTTAGTTAAATTTACAATATATGGTATATTATAAATATATAATTATAAAAATTTCGCTTAACTAATTTTGCCAACGATATATCCTTGCTCAAAAATGATATATAGAAAATATGATAAACTTGTAAAATTTATAAATAAATGATATATTTTAGATAAAAATAAAATAAAAGAGGGATACTATGTATTTACCAAGTAAAATCACAAATATATTATCTAAAATAACTAAATCATATACAGTTAAATATACAAATGGTAAAATAGAATCAGTATTTATAAGTGAAAAAGATGTAACAATACAAGCATCAAATAAGGGATACTGTATTTACTTAAAAGGTGGTCCTATATATTTAAATGATTTAAAGTCAATAGAGCCTCTTTTAGTAAAAATGAATGTTTTAAATAATAATGATAAAATTAAAAATAACAAGTCTATAAAAGATGAATTAATAGATATTTTTTCAAAAAATAAAGATACTTTTTCTGTAGAATATAATAGAGCACGTATAGTATCTTTAAATCTAGAAAATCCTAAATTGGTTATAAGTAAAACTAGTGTGGGATATTCATTAAATGTAAATAATGAAAACATATCTATAAATAATGTGGTATCATTAAAAAAACTTTTAACAAGAATGAATGTTATAAAGCCATTAAAGAAAAAAAATATTAAAAAAGATGTTTATGATTGTGGATTTGAACAACTTATGTTGGATATATAGACAGATTGCCTTTAAAAGGGCTGAACTTATATAAAGTTCAGCCTTTTTTAGTTTAATTTTAATATTATAAATTATAAATAATTAAAAAGTACTTGATAATATATAAAGATATAAGTATATTAAATATAAAACTAAAAGGAGAAAAATGTATAATTATGAATAATAATAAAACTTTAAATAAATCATTTTGTATAACTGCATTAATAATAGTACTTTTAATTGGAGTATACATATTTGTAAATCCAGTAAATGAAGTTATAAATAACATGGTATCATACTTAACTAAATTAGATTTAGAAGGACTTAAGAAATATATATTATCATTTGGTATGTGGGCACCAGTAATATCATTTTTGCTTATGATATTACAATCAGTAGCAGCACCACTTCCAGCTTTTATAATAACTTTTGCTAATGCGGCTTTGTTTGGATGGGTAAATGGAGCAATACTTTCATGGACAAGCGCTATGGTGGGAGCAGCATTATGTTTTTATATAGCTAGGTTTTTAGGAAGAGATACAGTTGAAAGACTTACAAGTAAACTTGCTTTAAAAAATATAGATGAGTTTTTAGGAAAATATGGCAAGCATACCGTATTAATAGCAAGATTACTTCCATTTATATCTTTTGATTTAGTAAGTTATGGTGCAGGGCTTACTTCAATGAGGTTTATACCTTTCTTTGTTGCAACAGGTATAGGACAGCTTCCAGCTACAATAGTTTATTCATATGTAGGTGGAATGCTTACAGGTGGAGCAAAGCTTATGATGATAGGAATTATGACTTTATTTGCAATAAGTGTACTTGTACATCTTTTAAAGCAAATATATAATGAGAAAAAAAGTAAAATTTAAAGTTATACTAATTAGTAGATGGCTTTTCTAAATATAGAATAGCCCTTTGCATTTTAGATTAGTAAAGTTAATTTTTTATAGGAGGATAAATGATTAAAATAATAAATTTAAATGAAAAAACTCTAGAAGAGATAAAAATAAATGAAAATAATTGTATAAACTGCAAAAAATGCTATAATTCATGTCCGATGATGAGTAAATACTCTTCATCGCCAAAAGAACTTATGAAAAAAATAATAACAGATAAAGGTGTAGATAAAAATATACCTTATTCTTGTTCTTCTTGCGAAGTATGCAACTTAAAATGTCCTAAAGATATAAAAATAAAAGAAATGTTTTATGATATGAGAAAAGATATTTTTAATAATGATAAAAAAAATATAAATGATATTGGATATAATAGTGTAAAATTTCATCAGATTAATAGTTTTTCGCCTGTATTTTCAAAGTCTTTTTCAAATAAAAGTACTAAGAAATTATTCTTTCCAGGATGCAGTTTATCAAGTTATAGCCCGGAAATAGTTTTAAAAGCATATGAGTATTTAAAGAAAAACATAGATGATTTATCAATAGCATTTAAATGCTGCGGTAAACCAACTTTATCAATGGGAGATGTGGATAAATTTAAAATATATTATTCTCAGGTAGAAAATTTATTTTTAGAAAATAAAATTGAAGAAGTTATAGTAGCATGTCCAAATTGTTTTAACACCATAAAAAAATATAGCAAATCAGTTAAAGTAAAAACTATATGGGAAGTTATAAATGAAAATTCAATTCCTAAAAATTTAATAAATCATTATAATGATTTAGATATTAAATTTAGTTTACATGATCCATGTCCTATAAGATATGAATCAAAAATTCATGATAGTGTTAGATTGATATTAAAATCTTTGGGGATTAAAATAGTAGAATTTGATAAAAGTAGAGAAAATACAGAGTGTTGTGGATCTGGAGGTATGCTTAGAGTAACAAATCCTAAACTAGCTTTAGAACAAACTAATAAAAGAGCTAGTGAAGCTAAAACTGATACAGTTATATCTTATTGTGAATCTTGTTGTGAAGCTATGATGATTGCAAATAAAAACACTCTTCATATATTAGATTTTATGTTCAATGATAATGTTATAAATAAAAGTAAATTTACTCAAGATAAAATATATACCATAAAAAAATGGAAAAATAGATATAAATCTATAAAGTTAATTAAAAATTAATAATAAGATTTTAATTCAAAAATATGGTAATATAATATTTTAGAAGAAGAGGTGATATTTTGACAAAAAAATACAAAATAGCATATAAGGTAATAATATCTATAGCTATATTGATGCTTATATCAATTGTTGTATATAAGGTTTATAAAATGAATTTAGGAGTAGACGATATAAAAAATTATGTTGAGTCTTTTGGAAAGTTGGGACCAATAATATATATAATAATGTTTTCTCTAGTTCCCCTTACGCTTTTTCCAGATTCAATACTTGCAATATCAAGTGGTCTTATATTTGGATTAGTAAATGGATATATTTATACTGCAATTGGAGCTTTAATAGGAGGCACAATATCATTTTATATATCTAGAAAGCTAGGAAGAAATGTAGTAAAAAAACTTACCAAAGAAAAACTAGATAAGGTAGAAAATATGATAAATGAAAGAGGATTCTTTATAGTGCTTATGCTAAGGCTGATTCCTTTATTCCCATTTGATGTAATTAGTTATGGTTCTGGATTAACAAGTATAAGATATAAAGATTTCATACTTGCAACTTTCTTTGGAACAATACCAGGAATATTTGTATTTGTAAATATTGGAGCACAATCAGTTAATATAGGAAGCAAAAGTTTTTATCTATCAATAGCAGCTTTAATATTACTTTTGGTAGTATCCATAATATTAAAAAACAGATTTATTACAAAAAACTTAGAAAATAATAAATAAAATTAGGAGGTAAAATGTTAGATACACATGCAAGAAAATATGTAAATCCAATAATTGAACTAGGAGCTAAGTTTCTTTTAAGATTAAAACTAACTCCTAATAATGTAACCATATTAGCTTTATTACTAGGGATATCAACTTCTATATTTTTATATTTTGATATGCAGATAATTGCAGTTACTCTACTTTGGGTATCAGGATATTTAGATGCAGTAGATGGAGCTATGGCAAGAAGAAGTAATAGTTCATCATCCTTTGGAACACTTCTAGATATTGTTTCAGATAGAATTGTAGAAGTAAGCATAGTGTTAGTACTAGGGCTTAAATTTGTAGATGTAAGATATAATCTTATAGTATTAACTGTATGTATACTTATGTCTATGACTATATTTTTAACAGTTGGAGCACTAAGTGAAAAAAAAGGAGTTAAATCATTTTATTATCAAGCAGGAGTGGCAGAAAGAAGTGAAGGATTTATATTTTTTTCACTTATGATTTTAATTCCAAGCTATTTAGGAATAATAACTAATATATTTTCAATACTAATAATAATAACTGCAATTCAAAGATTTTTGGAGGCAAAAAGATTACTGGATTAATAAATAATAAGGAGATATAAGTATGAAGAAAAAAATTTACATAGTACTATTATGTATGATGATGATTTTATCTTTAGTGGGATGTTCAAAATCTCAAAAATCAAATGATGCAAATAGTAATACAAATATACTAGATACTAGTTATGATGAAATTTTAAAAAGTGCAAAAGGAACTACAGTAAATTTTTATGGATATGGTGGTAATGAAGTTATGAATAAGTGGTTTGACACTTACGTAATACCACAAATGAAAGAAAAATATGATATAAAAGTAAAAAGAGTAGGAATGAATATTGATGATATAATGAATAAATTATTATCAGAAAAGCAAGCTAAAAGTAAAGATGGAGTAATGGACGTAGTTTGGATAAATGGTGAAAATTTTAAAACTGCAAAAGAGAATAATCTATTACTTGGATCATTCACAGAAAAACTTCCTAACTTTAATGATTACATAGACAAAAATTCAGAAACTATAAACACTGATTTTGGAACTCCTGTAGATGGGTTAGAAGCACCATGGGGTAAGGCAGAGTTTGTAGTAATTAAAGATACTGGTAAAGTACCTCAAAATATAGAAGATACTGAAACATTAAAAGAAGTAATAATTAAAAATCCAGGTAAATTTACATATCCTGCTTTACCTGATTTTGAAGGAAGTGCATTTGTAAGAAATGTAATATACGACATAGTAGGATATGAAAACTTAATTAACTTACCTGAAAATGAAGATGAAGTTAGAAAAGTTATACAACCAGCTATGGATTATTTAAATGAAATTAAACCATATTTATGGAATAAGGGAGAAACATATCCTGCTACCATAGCACAATTAGATAATATGTATTCAGATGGTGAGGTTTACTTTACCATGACTTATTCACCAAATACTGTTAAAGGAAAAATTGATAGCAATGAATATAGTAAAGATACAGAAATAATAGCATTTGATAAAGGAAATATAAGTAATACTCACTTTTTAACAATACCTGAAAATGCACCTAACAAAGAAGGAGCTATGGTACTTATAAACTTTTTAATGAGTATAGATGCTCAGGCTTCAAAAACTGATACTGCTAATTGGGGCGATATGACTGTACTAGATATGAATAAAGTGCCTAACGAAGAGAAGTCTAAATTTAGCGAAACTGCAGAATTTGGAAAGACATTACCAGAGTTAAATGCTGGATTAGTACCTATAATAGAGAAGATATGGACTGAAGAGGTTTTACAAAATGGAAAGTAAACTAAAACCATATATATTACTAGCACCTGTCGCTATTATATTAATAAGTATAATGGGATTTGGAATAGCTAACTGTGTAATGCAAAGTTTAGGATATATGCCATATATAGGTGCAGAAAATATTAGTTTTAGATTTTATAAAGAAGTTATAAGAGATTCTGTATTTTTAGAATCTCTTATATTTAGTTTAAAAACGTCATTTATATCATCTACAGTAGCAGTTTTTATAGGAGTGATATTAGCATATTTTTTATTACAAGAGAAATTATCTAAAATAAAAGAATCACTATTAAACTTACCTGTTATAATTCCACATATAGTTGTAGTAATGTTGATGATAACTATATTTTCTCAATCAGGAATAATTTCAAGAATATTATATTCATTAAATATTATAAGTGATTCATCTCAATTCATGTCTTTAGTTTCTGATAAAAATGGAGTAGGAGTAATATTGGTATATTTATGGAAAGGAATCCCATTCACTATTATAACAGCTTATAATATTTTGAAAAATATAAGTAATAATTTAGAAAAAGTAGCGATAAATTTAGGAGCTAGTAAGTTACAATGCTTTAGATATATAATATTGCCATTAGCTTCACCAACAATAATATCTTCATTTATAATTTTATTTGCTTTTTCTTTTGGTTCATTTGAAGTCCCATTTTTGATAGGGCCAACAACACCTAAAGCACTTTCTGTTAGTGCATATACAAGTTATATAAGCTCTGACTTATCTCAAAGATCATATGCTATGGTTATAAATGTTATATTATCTAGTTTAAGTTTTATACTTCTTATTGTGTATAATAAAATTCTAGAAAAGATAAATAAATATAAAATTTAGGAGGAGATATTAAAGTGAATTTAAAAAAAATAATAATAGAATTGGCTATTATAGCTTTTATATTTCCTCTAATAATATTGGGGATTTGGAGTGTAACAGGTTCTTGGATATATCCAAGTCTTTTACCTCAAAGTTATTCATTAAGAGGATTTCAGTATATATTAAGTTTAGATAATATAGCTATATTAATAAATAGCATAATACTATCAATTTTAGTTGTATTTATTACAATAGTGATTAGTATTCCAGCAGCTAAGGCACTATCTTTATATAATTTTAAAGGAAAGAAATTCTTTGAATTATTAGTATTATCTCCAGCAATAATACCTACAATATCAATAGCAATGGGAGTACATATATTTTTTATAAAGCTAAAATTAGCAAATACATATCTAGGCGTAGTAATTATAAATATATTACCTTGTATACCTTATGCCGTAAGAATTATAGGTGATGTGTATAAATTAGTTGGAGATAAGTTAGAAATACAAGCAAAAATGCTTGGGGCAAGTAAGATAAATGTATTTAGATATATTACACTACCTTTATTACTACCAGGTATACTAGGAGCATCAAGCATGTGCTTTATAATAGTATTTAGTCAATATTTCTTAACTATGCTTATTGGAGGAGGAACTGTAATTACTTATCCTATGATTATGTTTCCATATATACAAAGTGGAGATAGAGTAATAGGCTCTATGTATAGTATAGTATTTTTAGTTGCAAGTATAATAGTTTTAATGTTAATAGAGAAAAGGATAAAAATATATTACAAAAATAGTAGCAGTTTTTTTGAAATATAAGAAATTAAGGAGAAATAGATATGTCATCAGTTAAACTTGTTAATATAACTAAAAGTTTTGATGAAAAGATAGTATTACAAGATATAAATATAGATATAAAAGATGGAGAACTAGTATCATTATTAGGAGTATCTGGATGTGGTAAAAGTACAACACTACAATTAATAGCAGGACTTATTAATCCAGATAGTGGAGATATAATTTTTAATGATAAATCAGTACTAAATACACCAACAGGAAAAAGAGATGCAGTAATAGTATTTCAAGAATACTTATTATTTCCACATATGAGTGTATATGAAAATATTGAATTTGGATTAAAAATGAAAAATATAAATAAGAAAATTAGAAAAGATAAAGTTAATGAGTTAATAAAACTTGTAAAATTAAATGGATATGAAAATAAATATCCCTCTGAACTATCTGGTGGACAAAAGCAAAGGGTTGCTATAGCTAGAACACTAGCAATAAATCCAAAGGTATTATTATTAGATGAGCCTTTTTCAAATTTAGATATAAACTTAAGAAATGAAATGAGAGAGTTTGTCTTAAATTTACAGAAGAAATTACATATAACTACTATACTTGTTACTCATGATAAAGAAGAAGCACTTATAATGAGTGATAAAATAGCTGTTATGGTAAATGGTAAAATAGAGCAGTTTGATAAGCCTGAAATATTATATCAAAAGCCTAGAACTAAATCAGTTGCCAATATATTTGGTGAAAGAAACTATATAAAAGGAAAAATAGAAAATGAAGTATTTAAAAGCAATATATTATATATAGATGCAAAGGGATATAATAATATAGATATTGTTGAAGCTATGATTCCGAAAGAGTGCATAAAATTATATAGTTCAAATTATAATGATGGGATAAATGGATATATACAAAGAAAGCAGTATGTAGGAGATAAAACTTTTTATGATATTAACATAAATGGAGAAGTATTAAAATGTACATCGATATCTAATGAATATAATCAAGGAGATTGTGTAAAAATATGTGTTGATAGAGATAATATAGTATTTTTTCCACTATAAAAATAGAATGTATATAATAAACATATTTATTGCAAGAGGAGAATAGTTATGAAAGTAATTAATAACTTTAAGGTACTGGGAATAGTTAGTATATTAATTTTAAGTTTAGGCTTTATAGCTGGATGTAGCTCTAAAAATAAAGTAAGTAACACAATACAACAGTCAGAAGAGACTAAAGGATATGAAAATATAGATGGGAAACAAACTGAAAAATTATTAAATTCAGATAAAGATGTATTAATTATAGATGTAAGATCAGAATATGAATATGAAAAATGTCATTTATTAAATGCAATAAATTTACCATATGATGATGATTTTAAGTCAGAGTTAAATGAAATAATAGATTATAAAGATAAAACTGTATTGGTATACTGCAGAAGTGGAAATAGAAGCGAAAAAGCTGCAGTAAAGTTAGTTGATAATGGTTTTAAAAATGTAAAAAATGTAACGGACGGTGTAGATGAATATGATTATAAGCTTGTTAAAGTAGATAATATAACTGGAAGAGAAGCAGAAAAAATGATAAATGATGATAAACATGATAAAGATTTAATAATATTAGATGTTAGAGAACCAAAAGATTTTAACAATGGACATCTTCTAAATGCCATAAATATACCTATTGAAGATATAGATAAAAGAATGGATGAATTGAGAAATTATAAAAGTAAAGATATAATTGTATATTGCAATACAGGAAGAAAAAGTGCAGAGGTTGCAGAAAAACTAGTAGAACATGGATTTACAGATGTTACAAATATCGTAGATGGTGTATCAGAATATGATTTTAAACTAGTTAAATAGTATAAAAAGTGAACATATACTAGAAATAAAAGGTGTATAGATTTCTATTAAATAACAAAATATATTTCTAAATTGCATAATAAGTATATATACTACATAACTTGCGTTATTTGATTTAAAATATTATCATTTAAAGGGCTTTAGTAATATAACTATTATAATTCAAGGTAGAGCAACTAACATAATAGCTAAAAAACTATGTATATTAGAAGTAATAGATAAAATAGTATAAAAGTAAGATAATGTATAAAACATACTCTATAATATAGACTATAAAAAGTTTATATTATAGGGTATTTTTCTATATTATAAAAAGCTATTACATAAAAATTTAATAATATACTATAAATTTCTATTTTAAATATAATATATGTAAAATATGAAATTTATGGTATATTATTAAATAAAGTTCTAATCTATAGGGTGTAATGATAAAAAATTGTATTAAAGTATAATTAAGTAGAAAAAGCAAATATATATAAGTTAATAAATAGATATTACTTGAAATATTCTATTTAAAAATACTTTGGAAATAGAGAGTATTTAAATTAAGGTCAGGAGAAATATATATATTAACTAAGTGAATTTTATATATTTTTTTGGATAACTTAAAACTATATAACTAAATATGTGGAGGACGTAATATGAAGAAAAAAGGTTTTAAGTTACCGACAGCATATAGCATATTATTAATTATCACTGTTGTAATAGCTATAATAACTCAATTTATACCTGGAGTTAAACCTGCAAGATTTTCTGATGTTATAATGGCACCTATAAATGGATTAAAAGATGCTATAGATATATCTTTATATGTACTTTTAATGGGTGGATTCTTAGGTGTTGTAACAAAAACTGGGGCTCTTGATGCAGGTATAGGAGCAGTTGTTAAAAAACTAAATGGTAAAGAATTATTACTTATACCTATACTTATGTTTATATTTTCCCTAGGTGGTACTAGTTATGGTATGTCAGAGGAGACACTAGCATTTTATGCATTAGTTACAGCAACAATGATGGCTGCAGGATTTGATTCATTAACAGCAGTAGCAACAATAGCTTTGGGAGCTGGTAGTGGAGTTTTAGGTTCTACAGTAAATCCTTTTTTAGTATCTACGAGTATAGACTCTTTAAAAGGAGTTGGAATAGCAACTAATCAAGCTGTAGTTATAGGGATTGGTGTAGCATTATGGCTATCATCTTTACTTATATCTATATTTTTTGTAATGAATTATGCTAAAAAAGTTAAAAATGACAAAGAAGCTTCAATTTTATCTCAAAGAGAATATGATAACGCAAAAGAAGCATTTATGGATAATAATGAAGTGACAATAGAGTTTACTACTAAAAGGAAAGTAGTAGTATGGCTATTTGCCATATCTTTTATAGTTATGATACTAGGAGTAATACCTTGGGAGAGATTTGGTATAACTATATTTAAAGAAACAGCATTTTTAACAGGCGAACCTCTTGGTAATTGGTGGTTCTCAGAACTTGCTGTTTGGTTTACGTTAATGGCAATTATAATAGGTATAGTTTATGGATTTAATGAAAAGGAAATAGTATCAGCTATAATAGATGGTGCAGCTGAAATGGTTGGTGTAGCACTTATAATAGGTATATCAAGAGGTGTATCATTTATTATGTCAGCAACTAATCTAGATGTATATGTATTAAATAGAGCATCTACAGCACTTACTGGAATGTCGCCTATACTATTTACTAATATGGCATTTTTAATATATATAGCCTTAGCATTTTTAATTCCATCAACTTCAGGACTTGCAAGCTTATCAGTACCAATATTTGGGCCTCTTGCTCAAACATTAGGATTTGCACCTGAAATAGTTATATCTATATTAAGTGCAGGTAGTGGTCTTGTAAACTTAATAACGCCAACATCTGGGGTTATTATGGGTGGACTAGCTATTTCAAAGGTTGAATATACTACATGGGTAAAATTTGTAACTAAAATAGTCATATGTATATATATATCTTCAGCTATTATACTATCAATTGGTATGATGCTTATAAAATAGGTTATACGTATTTTATTATTTATATAAAAAAGAGCCTTTTTAATAAAGAGGCTCTTTTTATATGCAGTTTTATTTATTTTTAGGAATATTTCTTTGAGGATATGCATTTTTACTATTTATAACTCTAAAATTTAATATATCTGTGGTTTCGCTATCAGTACTTTCATTAACTTCTATATTATCTAATATTTCATGATATTGATCATCATGATTATTTAAAAACATTAAGTCATCATTAGTTTTCTTTTTCATAATAAATCTCCTTTATAATGTTTTATATAAGTTAGTATCTGTGAAAACTAATTTTATATGTATATCAAGTATAAAATGAAATTGTTATATTTTATTTATTTAGATTTATATTTTAAAGTATAACCATTGGTAGTTTTTATAATAGTACCATTATTTAATAGATTACCTATGATTATCTTAGCTAAATGAGAAGGATTTTTAATAACTAATTTATGTTTACTATAAAATAGAGAAGATTTAACATTAGTAAGTTCATTTTCTATATCTTTTCTAGATAAAGTCTTATTTTGTTTAAAAGACTTTATAACAATTTTTTCACTTTTTTTATAAAGATTATCTAACAGTTCCTTTTCCTTACTTTGTTCCTTTTTCATACCCCATATGTATATTATTACAGTAGCAATAGCAAATAAAAGTATATAAAATAGATTGATTAACATTTTACTTGCCTCCTTTTTTAAACTTTACAAATTTATTACTTTCAAGTATTGTGATAAACTCAACTAATCTTTCAATTAAAGGTTCAGCATCATTCCCAAAATGTCCTTTAACATCTTTAGATAGCTCGTAAACTGATTTATTATCGTCTATACACTTCCATACAAAGCTGCCATGTTTATCAAGCTTTATATAGCTTTTAGGAGGAACTTTAAAAGTTTTTTGAGCTATTTTATCAAATAAACCATTTCGAGTGATTTCTAAAGTAATAATACCAAAACTATCTTCAATCCACTTTATATTTTTATTTTTTATAGGAACAAAATCTAAATAATTTTTAACTTTCTTACTCATAAAACCCTCCAATATATAAAATTAAGGGAGTGCATTTTAAGACAACTCCCTTAATTAACTATATTATTTATTAACTAGCTTTATTCTTATCTTTATACCAAATAGTGAACTTAAATAAAGTAAGTATTAATAATGCAAAGAATATTACAGAACCTATTTGACCTAGGTTAACAAAATCAGATAAGTTTATTATATCTGCTAGAGAGCTTTTTCCAATTTTTATAACTGCGAATATAGCAAGTAATACACCTACTAAACCTTCACCTGCTATAAGACCTGAAGTATATAAAACACCTCTGTCAATTTGTTCTTTTTTAACTTCTTTAGATACATTTTTTCTATTTTCAAGGAATAATCTTATAACTCCACCAAACATTATACCAGCACTTAAGTGAATTGGAAGATATAGACCAACTGCAAATGGAAGTACAGGTATACCTATTATTTCAACAGCTATAGCAATACCAGCACCAGCAAATATTAATGGCCAAGGAAGATTTCCTTCCATAACACCCTCAACAACTAATTTCATAAGTGTAGCTTGAGGAGCAGGTATATCTTTTGAACCAAATCCCCATGCAGCATTTAAAAGATATAAAACTGCACCGATAGTTAAAGCAGATATTAAAACTCCTATAAGTTCTCCTAATTGTTGCTTTCTAGGAGTAGCACCAACAATATAACCTGTTTTTAAGTCTTGAGAAGTATCTCCTGCAATTGCAGCTATTATACATATAACAGAACCTATTGCTATAGAACCCATCATACCATCTTGACCAACCATACCAGTTGATTTTAAAGCTAATGTACTTATTAATAAAGTAGCAATAGCCATACCAGAAACTGGGTTATTACTACTACCAACTAAACCAACAAGTCTTGAAGATACTGTTGCAAAGAAGAAACCAAATATAGCTATTAAAAGAGCGCCAACAAAATTAACAGGAATAGAAGGTATTAACCATATAGCAATAACTACAGCTAATGAACCTAATAAAACAACTTTCATAGACATATCTTGGTCAGTTCTTAATGTAGAATTAGATCTATCCATATTAGAATAATCTTTCATTGCTTTAGCAAAAGTATTAACTATTAAAGGAAGAGATTTAATTAAACTTATTATACCACCGCATGCAACAGCACCTGCACCAATATATCTTATATAACTATCCCAAATTCCCCAAAAGCCTAATTCACTTATAGGAACAGTTCCAGGATAAAGTATTGTGTCTGCTCCAAATAGTGCAAATAATGGTATTAAAGCAATCCAACCAACTATAGCACCTGCAAACATATATCCAGATATTTCATATCCACATATATAACCAACACCAAGAAGAGCAGGAAGTACGTCTATACCAAATGCAGCATTAGAATATCCTGGTATTTCCCACTCTATTTCACTTGGAAATAATTTAAGACCATCAGCTATAAATTTATAAACTGCTGCTATTCCAAGACCTGCAAAAACTACAGAAGCCTTAGAACCACCTTCTTCACCAGCAAGTAAAACTTCAGCACAAGCTGTTCCTTCTGGATATGGAAGTACACCATGTTCTTTAACTATAAGTGCTTTTCTTAGAGGTATCATAAATAAAACTCCAAGTAATCCACCACATAAAGCTATAAGTGCAATTTTTAATAAACTAGGACTTCCAATTCCCCAATCTTTCATCCATATAAACATTGCAGGTAATGTAAATATAGCACCTGCAGCCAATGATTCACCAGCTGAACCTATAGTCTGAACTAAGTTGTTTTCAAGTATAGAGTCTCTTTTTAATATGACTCTTAAAACCCCCATTGATATAACTGCAGCAGGGATAGATGCACTAACTGTCACACCAACCCTAAGACCTAAGTAGGCATTAGCAGCACCAAATATAACTGCCAACAAACATCCTAATATTATAGATGTAGCTGTAAATTCAGGAACTATTTTATTGGCGGGTATAAAGGGCTTAAACTCTTTTTGATTATCCATAATAGTACCTCCTTTTAATATTTATATAATTTTGTTATGTAGGATTAGATAATTAATTGTATGTCTACTAAACTATATATATACATAAAGGGCTAGTACTTATTGTAAGGCAATAAAAATAAATTTTTATATATTAATAAGTAGAAAAAGAGATATATAATAGTTATATAAATTAGTAAAAGATATTATAAATATAAAAAATAAAAAGTATATTATGTTTTATTGCGGTGAAAAAAGATTACTAATGACGATATCAATGAATAAAAAATACATATTTCGCTTTAAAATTTCATAAAAATATCAATGTCGTTATAAATTGAATTTTTTTGATAAAGTCGTTGGAATAACTGAGTTTAAAGATTTCCTGGGCAATTATATTTCCTTAAAAATATATATTAAAAACCTAAAATATATATTAGTTAATAAAAAGGATATATATGTAATAAACTAGAAATAGATATAAATATATAGTTGAGAATACTATATATGTGATAAAAAAATATTAAAGGAGAATAGATATGGATACACTAAAAAGATTTACAAATAATTTATGCGGAGATTTTAATAATGATAAACAGATTCAAGATCAAGAAGCTAAAGGCAAAGTAACTCATCCTAAAGCTAAACATATAAATAGGATAGCAAATGATAAAATAATAAATTTACCATGTGACTTTAATGGATATTTTATAATTGAAGAAAGTTATTATGAAATAGGAAATAGGAAAAATATATTACCTCATTTATTTTTATTCACATTAAATGAAAATAATCAAGTAGTATTAACATCTTATGATTTACCTGAAGGTATATCAAAAGAAGAGTTTAAAAATGATAATAATAATTTAATAATAGATTATAATAAATTAGTTAAATCAGAAAAGTTTACTCCTATGATATATATAGAAGTAAATGATGGATTTGAAGGTGAGAGCATAAGTGACTTTGGAGGAGGAGTTAAATTTACTTTAAAAGAAAGAACTGAAAAAGGTAAATTATATGTAAGCGAAGTATTTGAGAAAAATGGTAAAATAACTTTTGGATTTGTAGACCCTATAGTATATGATAAAATATAATAAGAGTAAATAAAGTACATAATAGATTATATTAATTTTAAAATAGAATTAATATAATTTATATATGTACTTTATTTTTATTATATTTTATTATAAATTTAGTACTCAAGCAGAGGAATAACAGATCCTAAATCTAATAATTTATCATCACTCAAAGAAACTAATTTTTTATTTTTACTTTCAATAAAATCTAGTATTTTATCATAATCAGGATGATTTTTTATATTTCCAAGGAAAGCCAATTCATTGTTTGAGATTAAAAAACTACAACCACCTATAAATCCATAATTTAACTCAAATAGATCAATATGTCCTTTTTCTATTAACAAACAATCTATACCGTATTTTATAACTTCTTTATATATACCTTCATCTGAAGTAATCAAAGAATTATCATCAACTATACATATAGAGCACTTACAATATCCTTGAGATACATTTATTTTTTTTATGTTATTTTTTTCTAAATAATTAAGTATTACTTTATCTGTATACTTAAAATTGTGTATAGCAAAATTTTTAAGAATTACTATATTATAATGTATATTGTATGGATATTTATTTTTTATAATAGAATCTCCACAGAGTACATTAAAACCATAAGGCTTTAAAACATATTTATAATAATTATATACATTAGGAGCAACTACTATATTATTATCATTTAACTTACATACACTTATATCAGGATGATATTTAATGGCTTCATAAGTATTACTACAACAAGTAGATTTTATTATACTTACTCCCATATTATTTAGATTGGTTTCCATGTTTTTTGGAATTCTTTTATCAACTATGGCAAGCTGTAGTTTATTATTTACTATAAATGAATTTTTTTCAAAGTTCATTGTTTATCTCCTTATAATTTAATACATAATTTATTATATAAAGTTTTATGTTTTTTTCAAGTTAGCTATATAAATATGACTTTAACATAGATGGTATTTAGTAAATAAATATTTTAATATACTAACTATTTAAAATCAAATTTTATATGTAAATCACACATTAAAGCTTAAAGAATAAGAATAAATGATTTTTTACGTATAAGGAAATTATATTATGAAAAAATGGTGTATAACCTATGAATATGAGTAACATCAATACTTTATCAAAGTAAAAAATGATATTTTGAGCAACGTATGTATCTGTAGCGTGAGCAAGGATATATCGTTGGCGAAATGAGCGAAGCGAATTTTTTATAAATTGAAATTTTTTAAGAACAAATAGTAAAAAAAGTGGTAAAATAGATCTATACATAATATAATATTTTTAGGTGAAAAATATAGAAAAAATTCTACATAATATAACAAAAAATGAAAAATACTAAAATATAATATTTTATAAATTTATATCTAAAGTAAATTTCATATATTACAATATAAATATTTGTTTTAGATGTGGAATATTAGTCCTATCTTAAGCTATAATGTTAAAAGAGGCAAAAGTATAGACTATATATTATTAATTATATTCAAAACATTAAAAGAGAAAATATTTGTAGATATATTACTTAACTTAATAGAGGATTTTCTATATAAATAATATAATTAATATTTAGTTGAAAATATTTAAGACTCAAAGTTGATACTTACTATAAAATAAGTGATTTATTAATAGGGTCAAATAAATAGTTTCTAAAGGAATAAAATGTATTAAATATATATACTTTAGTAATAAATTTATATATTGTAAATACAATTTATACGATATATAGTAATTAAAATAAAATATTAAAATGGACAAAGCAAAAATGGTTAATATTAAACTTATAAATTCAATAATATATTTTAGTTTTATATTGGATTTATATTTTATATGCTTTAAATAAATATTAAAGGGAGTTTTAAGAAATGAATAATATTAAAATAATTTATGACACAATGAACGACTTACCAGAAAATATAGATGGTAAATATGATATAGATATGTTACCTACGACTATAATATTTCAAGGTAAAGAGTATAAAGCTGGTGTAGATATAGATAATGATGAATTTTATAAATTATTAAGAGATAATAAAGAAATACCAACTACATCTCAAGTTACATATATGACTTTTAAAGAAACATTTGAAAAGTATGTAAAAGAAGGTAAAAAGGTATTATACATGGCAGGTTCATCAAAAGGTTCAGGAACTTATCAAAGTGCAATGCTTGCTAAAAATGATATAGAATCTGACGATATATACATATTTGATACTTATAGTTTATGTATAGGTGGAGGTTTATTAGTTCTTGAAGCAGCTAAAATGGTAGAAGAAGGCTTAGATATAGATACGATAATTAAGAAACTTGAAGAATATAAAGATAAAGTGCAAGTATATTTCTCAGTTGATTCGCTAGATTATCTGTATAAAGGTGGTAGAATATCTGGGACTAAGGCAGCAGTTGGAAGTTTACTTAATATAAAGCCTATACTTAAAATAGAAGATGGATTAGTTAAGCAAAAAACTCAAGTAAGAGGAAGTAAAAAAATAATACCAACACTTATAGAAAAGTTAAAAGAAGAAATCGGAGATGATTTCTCTGATAAAGATATATATGTTGGATATGGAGATGACTTAGAAACTAATGAAAAGTTCGTTGAAAAAGTTAAGGAAGAATTATCACCTAAAAATGTATATACATTCCGTATAGGTTCATGTGTTGCATGTCACTCAGGACCGACTGTTATAGGAATAGCATGTTTAAATAAATAAGTATAAAAAGGGAGCATATATATGCTCCCTTAATTTTTATATCCTAAAATTTATATACTCTAGATTATGCTAATCTTATTATTTGTAAGCTAGTTTCAAATCCTATAAGTGATATTGTTTGATTTGCAAAGAATACGAATAAATCTAATTGTCCACCATTTGCACCAGTTCTAAATATTGCTCCATTACTTATTGAAGTATCAGCTACTTGAGCAGATGCAATAGAACCGTTTATTCTTAATCCATTAAGTCTTAAGCCTATAGCATAAGGAATACCTGTTTCTGATGTTGCTGTAAATCTAACGAAGAATGTCATATTAGCACCTAAGTTTATAGTGCTATTTCCATTAGTAAATGTTATAGCACCAGAAGTACTATTAATAAAGCTAGCATCAAATGGTATAGTATTGCCTTGGCTTAGAGCTGTTGTATTAGTTACTCTGTATATATCAGCATGGTCAGCAACTACATTTGGACCAGCAGGACCTTGAGGACCAGCAGGACCTTGAGCGCCAGCAGGACCTTGAGGACCAGTAGCACCTTGAGCGCCAGCAGGACCTTGAGGACCAGCAGGACCTTGAGGACCAGTAGCACCTTGAGCACCAGCAGGACCTTGAGGACCAGTAGCACCTTGAGCACCAGCAGGACCTTGAGCACCAGCAGGACCTTGAGGACCAGTAGCACCTTGAGCGCCAGCAGGACCTTGAGGACCAGCAGGACCTTGAGGACCAGTAGCACCTTGAGCACCAGCAGGACCTTGAGGACCAGTAGCACCTTGAGCACCAGCAGGACCTTGAGCACCAGCAGGACCTTGAGGACCAGTAGCACCTTGAGCGCCAGCAGGACCTTGAGGAC
>OMGY01001194.1_pt1 | contig 24988 bp, 25 predicted proteins | sample 1674461 | NCBI WGS metagenome assembly OMGY01 (sample SAMN05578579, study PRJEB25193) | human gut metagenome | biome: Human Microbiome; feature: human-associated habitat; material: feces | host: Homo sapiens | place: USA:Birmingham
GTATATAGGTTTTTTAAGTCAAATTCAATTAAGTGATTTACTTCTACTTTATTGCTATCATCAACATACTTTTCAAAAGAATCTTTAAAAATTGTATTAACAAACAACTTTATTGATAAAATTGTTGCAATCATAATAAGTGTGAAAGATATTATAAGTTTGCTATTTATTGACTTTAATTTACTTTTGTAATCCAAACTTATATCCTACCCCATAAACAGTTTGAATTATTTTAGGATTCCTTGAATCCTCTTCTATTTTTTGTCTTAAATTTTTTATATGGCTGTCTATAGCTCGATCACCTTTTTCATAATATCCCTCAATAGTACTTTCTAGTAACTTTTCTCTTGAATATATTTTTTTAGGATTATTTATTAATGTAAGTAATATTTTATATTCAGTATTTGTTAATATAACTTCTTTTCCCTTAACCTTAACTTCATGAGTTGAAGTATTTACTTCTAATTCTTCCCCATACTTTATTATTTCATTGTCATAACTAGTAATATTACATCTTTTCAAAACTGCTTTAACTCTCAATATTAATTCACTTATATTAAAAGGCTTACAAATGTAATCATCGCACCCTAAATGAAATCCATCAATCTTATCTTCATCTTCAATTTTAGCTGTTAACATAATTATAGGAACTTCTGATTTACTTCTTATATATTTACATATTTCTTCCCCACTCACATATGGAAGCATTCTATCTAATATTATTAAATCATATTTTTTTGAATTTATTTTATCTATAGCACTTTTACCATCATAAGCAACATCTGCATAATATCCTTCATTATCTAAAAAAGCCTTTATAAATTCACATATTTTTTCTTCATCATCAACTATTAATATATTAGTCCTCCAAAAAGTTTTTTCTTTTATTTTATAACTATTTTTTTATAACATTTAAAAAGTTGCCCTTAAATATATCTTAAAGACAACTTTTTATAACTATTATATTCCTAAAAGTATTTTTGCAAAAGCAAAATAAACAATTAATGCAAAGGCATCTACTATTGTTGTAATAAGAGGACTTGCCATTATTGCTGGGTCTAAGTTTAGTTTTTTTGATATTATAGGTAAAATTCCTCCTACAACTTTAGCTAACACTATAGTAAAAAATAAACTTGCACATACTGTAAGTGAAACCATAAATCCTGCACTAGTAAAGAAATATAACCTTAAAAAATTAACTGATGATAAAATACTAGCAACAACTATACTTACTTTAAATTCTTTAAATATTACTTTAAAAATATCTTTTGTTGTTATTTCTCCAAGTGCTAATCCTCTTATAATCAACGTAGATGATTGAGAACCTGAATTTCCACCAGTATCCATAAGCATTGGAATAAATGATGCTAATATTACTACTGATTGAAGAACATCTTCAAAACCTTGAATTATTGCTCCAGTAACTGTTGCTGATATCATTAATATTAAAAGCCATATTATTCTATTTTTTGCTAATGTCCAAACTGAAGTTTTTAAATATAGTTGTTCAGTTTTCTCAATAGTATCCATCTTTTGTTTAGATTTTTTATCTAAATGTTGACTTAATTCACTCATTTTGTTTTCTTGAACTGCTCTTAATAATTCTTGTGCCATAATTTCCTCCTTTAGAGTTCATATATACACAAGTAAATTAGTAAGGTTATTTAAATTTAAAACATTGTGCCATATATGAACTACTTATCCTATTTAATATTTTCATTTCATTATTTCCTAGAGGTATATCATCCATATAAATCACACTCCTTAATCAGTTTACTTCTTAAGTTTACAAAACAATTGTGGAGAAATTATGAGCTTTTCATTTTAATTCTAGCTGATTTTTCATATATATTATACAACCTGCTAATAACATTATTGATTAAAACTATTCCTAACATCTTTATTCATAACCTATCCTACTAATATTTACGTATAGATAACTCTTTGGAGTTTAAAAATTTCTTTCTTACAAAGTTATGACATAAATTTATTGCACTTTCTATATTTTGAGTCAAATTCCCCAAAACTCTTAATACAAATCCACTTACTTCAAGTTCTGATATTCCAAAATAAATTGGCAAATTTAAATTATTAATATTATTTCTTAAATCCTCAAGAATTTCCACATTAATATTTTTATTTATTACAAGTAATGTTCCAAAATTTTCATAGCCTTCAAAAAAACCTAATTTAGTAACATCATCTTTTCTTGGATTTACTAATAAATTATCTAATAAAACTATTTTATTATTTACATATACCTTTGTTTTTAACTGTACATTGCTATATTGAAATTCTTCTCCTTCTTTTGACCATCCAGATGTAATTCCATCACTATATATGAGCGTTGCACTTTCATCCATATAAATATTATTTACCTGCTTATAAATTGCATCTTTATATAATATTACACTATCTGTTATATACTCTAAGATGCTGTTTTTCTCTAAACTTATTAACGTTTCTTGTTCAGTTTTCTCTCCATGTATACATTTATATACTTTTGTAGAGGCTTGAGTTGTTATAATTGATCTTGCATCTTCCTTTAAATTAATGCTGTATTTATATTTTTCACCTTCAACATATCCTCCTCCAAGGCCAACTATAAAATAAGTTGAAATTTTTTCACTATCAAGATGAATAGTTGGTGATAATTTTATTAGACCATCAAATCTTTTTTCACTTATAACAGTTTTATCATTCTTTTTCTCCAATACTATTTCAAATTCTCCTGCATATTTACTGTTACTCATATTAATTAATTCCTTCTAATAAACAATTCTTTTTAATCCATGATAAAACTTCATTTACACCTTCATCCTTTTTTAAATTAGTAAATATAAATGTCTTTTCTTTTCTAAATGTTAATGTATCTCTTCTCATAACATCTAAATCTGCTCCAACATAAGGAGCTAAATCTATTTTATTGATGATAAACAAATCACTCTTTATCATTCCCTGACCTGCTTTTCTTGGAATCTTTTCACCTTGTGCCACATCGATAATATAAATAGAAAAATCAACTAAATCTGGACTAAAGGTTGCAGCTAAATTATCTCCACCACTTTCTAAAAAAATAATATCTAAATCATTAAATCTGCTTTTCATTTCTTCTATAGCAGCAAAATTCATTGATGCATCTTCCCTTATTGCTGTATGTGGGCACCCACCTGTCTCTACTCCAATAACTCTATCTTCACTTAACACAGAATTCTTCACTAAAAATTTAGCATCTTCCTTGGTATAAATATCATTAGTAATAACTGCAAATTTATATTCATCTTTTGCTAATCTAGTTATTCTTTCTATTAATAAAGTTTTTCCACTTCCAACAGGACCTCCTACCCCTATTATTACTGGTTTTTTCATATATCTCACCCTTTACCATATAACTAATTTTAATTTTCTTTTTTTGATTTTAAGACATAAATAATCTAAACTCTAGTATTTCATGATTTATCTGAGCTAATTCAATACCTGGAATACTTGCACCAAAAAAACTATTAAAACTCTCACTACACTTTTTAAGAATTATTTGACCATCTTTTTGTCCTAATGGTATAGCTCTGACACCATTTTGAATAAGTGTTGAAATTGCACTATACATATGAAAAATTATAGCTTCCTCTTCATTAAAATTTAAAGAATACATAAGTAATCCAAACACTATAGCTGGATGACCAAAAGCCTTCTTTCCATTTATTTTTTCTTCATACTCTTTTAAAATGTCACTATCATATAAATCAAGAAATAATTTAATCATTCTGCTGGCTATAAGTTTTGATCCATTTCTAGTTTCTTTAGCTATGGTTTGAACTGTAAGCATTCTATCAAGTTCTAAAATTTTTTCCCATTCATTCTTATTTAAATATTCATACAACATCCTAATTGCTAATCCATCACTATAAATAAATACATTATTTAAAAACACATCAAGATATTCTTTTAAACTCTCTGCATTTGTAATCTTGTTATTTCTTAAATAAGTTTCCATACCATATGAATGATTAAAAGAACCTATAGGAAAGTTAGAGTCACATATTTGTATAACACGCAATACATTTATAATATTATCTTCATTGCTTTTAGTGTGTGTGTGCAAATTCAACATGTTTAAACGCCTTTTTTAAAGTTATATTTTCTCTTGAATAATTAATATTATCTCTTTTTAATTCTTCTTCTACTAACCTATCATATTGGATTATCATTTTATTATCTTCAAATTGTGCTTGAAGATGCCTATTACCTAAAGCATGTGCTATTACTCCCATTTCAGTTATACTTGAAGGTTTAATAATTAACACATCTTCACTATTAGCTTTCACAACTATAAGTTTCTTATCTTCATTATAAAGAATATCACCATCTTTTAATTTTTCGCTATTATCTAATGTTATTCCATACTCTCTGTTATGGTCTGAAGTTACTCTTAAAATTCTTTTAAGCATATCTTCACTATTTAAATATATTGTTTCAACATGATATCCATTTAAATCATCTATTTCATTAATATTTCCTATTATCTCATGAAAAATCATTTCTCAATCCCTCCTATAAGATTTAAAAATTATATTAAATTTATTTTTAAACTTAGAATAAGAAGTATCTTTGTGCCAATGGTAATTCTTTTGCTGGTTCACAAGTTATTAACTCTCCATCTACAGTGACATCATAAGTTTCTGGATCAACACCAAGCTTTGGAGTTGCATTATTTAATTTCATATCTTTCTTTGTTAAATTTCTTATTCCGCCTACTGGTAATACTAACTTTTGTAATCCTAATTCTTCTTTTATGCCATGCTCATATGCGTATTTAGAAACAAAAGTTGCAGAAGTTGGATATTTTGCTTTTCCATATGCAGCAAAACAATCTCTATAAAATTCTGGCTGACACGTTGGAATAGATGCATTTGCTTCTCCTATTATTGATTTATTTACCATACCACCTTTAATTACCAGATGTGGTTTTACACCAAAGAATTGTGTATCCCAAAGTACTAAATCTGCCATTTTCCCTACTTCTATGGAACCTACATATTGTGATATTCCTTGTGCTAATGCTGGATTTATTGTATATTTTGCAATATATCTTCTCACTCTATTGTTATCATTTTCTTCAGAGTCACCTTCTAATATTCCTCTTTGTCTTTTCATCTTACTTGCAGTCTGCCATGTTCTAGTAATAACTTCACCTATTCTTCCCATAGCCATTGCGTCAGAACTCATAATACTAAATACACCCATATCTTGTAATATATCTTCCGCTGCAATTGTTTGATGTCTTATTCTAGAATCTGCAAATGCAATATCTTCTGGAACTTTAGGATCTAAATGATGACATACCATTAACATATCTAAATGTTCTGCAATTGTATTTATAGTAAAAGGTTTAGTTGGATTAGTTGATGCTGGTATTATATTTAGTTTAGAAGCTACTTTTAATAAATCTGGTGCATGACCTCCCCCTGCCCCTTCTGTATGATATGTGTGAATTGTTCTTCCTGCAATTGCTTCAATTGTATGTTCTACAAATCCACCTTCATTTAAAGTATCAGTGTGTATTGCAACTTGAACATCATATTCATCGGCTGTTTTTAGAGAGTAATCTATTGCAGATCTTGTTGCTCCCCAGTCTTCATGAACCTTAAGGCCACAAGCACCTGCTTCAATTTGCTCTGCTGTAACCCTTATATTAGCTCCACTACCTTTTCCTAAAAAGCCAAGATTTATTGGAAAGCTTTCTGCAGATTGTAACATACGATGAATATTCCACTTTCCTGGTGTTGAAGTAACGGCATTAGTTCCATCAACAGGGCCTGTTCCTCCCCCTATAAGTGTTGTTATTCCTCCTTCCAGTGCAGCATTAACAACATCTGGGCTTATATAATGCACATGAGTATCTATACCACCTGCAGTTATTATCCTGCCTTCTCCAGCCAATGCTTCTGTACTTGGTGATACTATAAAATCCACATCATCCATAGTATAAGGATTACCACCTTTACCGATAGCTAAAATCTTTCCATCACGAATACCAATATCAGCTTTATATATTCCTGTATAATCTACAACAGTGGCTCCTGTAATAATAAGATCTGCAACCATAGGATTTTCTCTGCTTTCAATTGCATTTTGCCCCATTCCATCTCTTAAGACCTTACCACCTCCAAATTTACATTCATCACCATATCCTGTATAATCTTTTTCAATTTCAATAATTAAATCTGTGTCACCTAGCCTTATTTTATCTCCTTTAGTTGGCCCAAATAATTCTAGATAACGATGTCTATCAATTTCAAAACTCATTATTCTTTCACTCTCCTTCCATCTAAATACCCATCAACTAAATTACGCAAACCGTAAACTCTTCTAACTCCACCAATATCTATTAAATTTATTTCTTTTTTATCTCCAGGTTCAAATCTAACTGCAGTACCAGATGGAATATCTAATCTCTTTCCATAAGCTTTTTCTCTATCAAACTTTAAGTAATCATTTACTTCGTAAAAATGATAGTGAGAACCTATTTGTATAGGTCTATCACCGGTATTTACCACCTCAAGTTTTATTGCTTCTTTTCCTTTGTTATATTCTATAGTTCCTTCTTTTATAATAAATTCTCCAGGTATCAATTATGTCTATCTCCTTTCTTAACGTATTGGATCATGTACTGTAACTAATTTAGTCCCATCTGGAAATGTTGCTTCAACTTGAACTGTATGAATCATTTCAGGTATACCTTCCATTACATCGCTTTTACTTAAAATTTTTGTACCATAGTCCATTAAATCTTTTACTTCTCTACCTTCTCTAGCACCCTCTAAAAGCTCATTAGTAATTAGCGCTACAGATTCAGGATAATTTAGCTTTAAGCCTTTCTCTTTTCTTCTCCTTGCAACATCTGCAGCAACAACAATCATAAGTTTTTCTCTTTCTCTGTCTGTTAAATGCACTTGTTTTTTTCCTCCCTTTTCATATTACCTTATTAAATATTATGTATTATTTGTAATTTTCTAATTAAGATACATAAATTTAAAAATTAGCATAAAAAAATAAAAAATGTTACATATATTTATACAAGATTTCACTTACTAAATACATTTAACATTTTTTAAATAAACCCACGCAAATTCAAAATTATGAATTTGGTGGGTTTTGTTGTGTAAACTAAGCGTAACACTTATAGCCTAGAATATTTTTAGTTAAATCCGGTTGTGCTTAAAGTTTATTTGTTCTTACAAATTTTAAATAAAAATCATATGAAAAATCTTCTTCATTAAGTCTATACTTTTCAGGTAAATCAGGACCACAACTATTTGAACCAATACCACTTTGCTTATAATCAACAATTAAATAAGTTGAATCTTCTTCATTTAAATCAAAATTATGATTTGTATTAGTTAATTGCTCAACAGAAAAATGTGAGACATTAAATGCAAAATCATTTTCAGATAAAACATATATCTTTCCACAATCATTCTTAACGGATACTTCTCTACAGAAATGATGACTTCCATTTTCTTGAGGTTTTATATAGTCTTCATGCATTTCAGAAACTGTTGAATTAAATCTTCCTAAATAGCAACATGAATTTTTATCTATATAATTTTCATATGGACCAAAACCAAAATAGCTTACATCTTCATATGATTTATTTAATTTAAGTTTTACTCCAAAACGTGGTAAATAAGGAGTTCTCATATTTTTATTAGCTTTAATATCACATTTAATTAAACCAGATGAGTAAATGCTCCATGTTACTTTAACATCAAGTACTTTTTCTCTATATATTGGAAGTAAGCTTAAGAAACTAACTATGTCTACTTTATTTGAAGACTCTTTAATTTCAGTATTATATACATATGGCGTAATTTGATTAAAACCAGCCTCAATCCAAAGATTCTTAATTTTTCTATCATTATCTGTAGGTGATCTCCAAATAGAGAATTCCATCGGACTATCTACAAATACTTCTCCTAATGATTCAATAAAATCAAATGTTGCTGTATTTTTATTGTATACAAAATTAAAATTTGAACTTGTGATTTTTATTGTATTAACTTTTTCTTCTATATCAAACTTTTCTTCTTTATTACTAATTGCTATTAATTTATTTACAGAGTCTATATTTTTTGCTTCAGTCTCTATAATAAATTGATCATGACCTAATATAATACCTTTTCTACAAAGAGAATTATCAGATTTTACACTATACTCAAACAAGATAGTAGTAATTCCAACAGGTAATTTGGGCATATTTAAATCATACCATTTTTCTTCTTTTGCACTTAAACTTTCTAATTCTAATTTTTCTAATAAGATAAGTTCGCCATTTACGCATATTTTATAAGTAACATCTAATAATTCACTAGCATCTTTAAAATCAAGCATATTTTTAAACTTAACTTTTTTATTAGTTTGATCAAATTCTACCGCTCTTATAGGTCTGTTAATATTCTTATATTCTAGTAACCCAGTATGAGGTCTTCTATCAGGATAAACTAAACCATCAACGCAGAAGTTTCCATCATGATTTTCTTCTCCAAAGTCTCCCCCATAGCCATATGCTTTTTTGCCATTTTTATTTTCATTCATAACAATAGCATGGTCACACCATTCCCAAACATATCCCCCTGCAAATTCATCATTATTTTGAAGTAATTCATCATATTCAATTAATCCACCAGGCCCATTTCCCATTGCATGTGCATATTCACATAATAAAAATGGCTTGTCTATACCTTTTTCAAAATACTCATTGATTTCATCTATACTTGGATACATACGACTAATAACATCAAGATTGCTGAAGTCATTTTTTCTTTCTTTATTTGCGTAATATGCTCCTTCATAATGTATTGGACGTGAAGAATCTAGCTCTTTAGAATATTTGGCTCCAATTTCAAAGTTAATTCCAAATCCTGATTCATTTCCAAGTGACCACATAAAGATGCAAGATCTATTTCTAAACGGAACTATAGAAGAATCAATTCTATCAACAATAACATCTCTATAAGTTACATCATCAGCTATCATATTATAATTATCTAAATATCCTAAGCCGTATAACTCAACAACACCATGAGCTTCAATATCAGCTTCACTCATAACATAAAATCCATATTCATCACATAACTCATAAAAAATTGGTGCTTTAGGATAATGTGAAGTTCTTATAGAGTTAATATTACATTCCTTCATTAATTTTAAGTCTACAAGTAAATCATCATAATTAACTACGTATCCTTTAACCGGATCAGAATCATGGTGATTAACACCTTTTAGTTTTACAGGTACGTTATTAATTTTTAAAACAGAATTTTCTATTTTAACTTCTCTCATACCTATTCTTTCTTTTATAACTTCATTTTCTGTTTTTATTAATAATGTATATAGAATAGGTGATTCAGCACTCCAAAGTTCTACATCATTAATATCTATTTGTATTCTATTATTCTCTATATTTCCAGATGAGATAACTTCATTATTAGGATTAAGTAAACTATAGTTAATAGTTGGATTACCAAGAGTAGAAAGAATCTCAATATCCAGTTTTCCTTCTTTAGCTGATACATCAACAGTAGGAGTTATTTTATAATCTACAACTCTTGATTTTGCTCTTTTTAATATATATACATCTCTAAAAATACCTGACATTCTAAATCTATCTTGATCTTCAAAATAAGTACCATCACACCATTTTAGAACTAGTACTGTAATTGTATTTTTACCATTTACTAAGAACTTTGTAATATCAAACTCAGATATTCCATGAGATATCTGACTATAACCAACAAAATCTCCATTTACGTAAAAGTAAAAGCAAGAATCAACGCCTTCAAAATTTATATTATAATCATATTCTTCAGGAAGTACTTCAAAGTCAAATTCTTTTTTATAAATTCCACATGGATTCTTTTTAGGAACAAAAGGTGGATTATAAGGAATAGGATATTTTACATTAGTATATTGATTATAATCATATCCATTTACTTGCCAAACAGAAGGCACCTCTATTGTATCTAAAAGAGTTATTTCATTAATATTATCAAATTCTTTAATTGCTTGTAAGCTATTAAAATAACTAAACTTCCATTGACCATTGAGTAAAAAGAAGTTATTTTGTTTATTTCTGTCCTTAATAGTAATAGCTTCGTTAGTATCTATAAACGGAACATAATAACTCCTTCTTTGCATCATATTTACATGCAGTTTAGAAATATCTTCATGGTATTCATTTAGTAGTAACATTTTTATCCCCCTCAATATATTTTTCAGCATTATAGAATAATGTTTCATATAATTTATTTTTTAATACACTTTTTATATATGTTTCTATATAAAATATTAATATATGAATTGTTATTTTAGAATATTTATAAGTTTCCTAAATATGGTATAATGCTTCCTGTGAAATTTTTTTATATATGGGGGATATACATACATGCAAATACTTTGGAAAAAATATACAAAAGAAAATTTTGAACTTAACTTAGATGAATGTGGAATAGAGCAGGGTATTCCTGGATTTGGATATAAGTATGAAGTGTTAAAAAATTCTGTTATACATTATGTAATTAGAGGATACGGAACATTTAAGGTTAATGATAAAATATATAATTTAAAAGAAGGAGATATATTTATATTATTAAAAGGTATGGATGTTGAATATATAGCTTCTATGGATAATCCTTGGGAGTATTGCTGGATAGGTTTTAGTGGTTCAAAGACTGATGAATATTTAAATAGAACTTCTATTATTGATTCTCATGTTGCTAGTTGCAAGCAAAATTCAAAAATACCATGTATAATATTAAATATGTGTGAGATATCAAAAAATTATAATCCATCTAATTCTGATGATATATTATTATTAAATGAACTTTATTCATTATTATATGAACTCATAGGGGAGTTTCCTAAACCTTTTAAATATAAGGATAAAGAGATACATAAATATATTCAAGATGCTATTAATTTTATTAATTCCAACTATATGAATAGTATAACTGTTAATGAAATTGCTGAACATCTAAACTTAAGTAGAAGTTATTTATATAAAATGTTTATAAAAAATCTTAAGATTTCTCCACAAAAATATCTTATAAATCTTAGAATGTATAAAGCAACACTTTTATTGAAAAATACTAAGCTCCCTATAGGCGAAGTTGCAAGTAATGTAGGATATAGTGATTCTTTATTATTTTCAAAAACTTTTTCAAGATATTTTTCAATGTCTCCATTAAATTATAGAAATAATAAAGTGAATAAGGACTAAAATACAAAAAGTAGAAATGAAGTTTATCAAATTAAACTTCATTTCTACTTTTATTAAATTTCTATTGGCTTACTCTTGTAACACCATTTTTTAGGTCATCAACTATTGCATCATATTCTGCTTCAGATAAATTATATCTTCTTAATAGTAAGAAACTTATTACTACAATTATACATGGAATTATAGTTTGTATTAAGTGAATTCCGTTTAGTGTAAATGTAGATTGAGATGAATTAGCATTATAACCGATATAAGCTAAAATATATCCGCATACAGAACCACCAATTGCGCTGGCAATCTTACTTTTAAATATATTTATAGAGAATATCATTCCTTCTGATCTTTTTCCTGTTTTCCATTCTCCATATTCAACACAATCAGAAACCATTGATGTTAAAGTAATATAACCTGCTCCATCAAAAATTCCACTTATAAAGTTTATAAGCATTAGTAAAGGTAAAGAAGAATATGATAGGAAGAACACCATAAGTGACCCTACTGCACTAGCTAATAATCCTAATAGAGCAGTTTTTTTCTTTCCTAATTTACTTGATATATACGGAGAAATTATTCCTCCCACTATACTTGCAGCCATACCAATAGAGCTTACTATTGGTATCATCATTTCTGAATTAAAGTTATACTTTACATAATATATTAATATTGTACCTTTTATTGAGCCACTTAACTCTAATACTAACATTGATAATAGAACTATTCTTAAAGGCTTGTTTAATTTTAATAAATTTATAAATTGTTTTACGCCTTGCTTTTCTTTTTTATGGCTATTATTGGTAAGTTCTTTAACTCTAAAAGCAGTAATCCAAGTAAAAACAGTAGCAAAACAAACATAAATTATAGCTACCTTGGTCCAGCTTCCAAGAATTGATACAAGTGGTATAGTAAGTGATAATACTATAAAGTTACCTACATATGCTACTGTTCTTGCTGCTGTAACAATTTTAGTTTTCCCTTGAGAAGACCTTGTAATATTTGCAGATAGTGACCAATACGGTATATCCATAGCTGTAAAGCTTATTCCCCATAAGATATATGAAACATACATCCATATTATCTTATTACTATAACTTAAGTCAGGTGATGAAAAACACATTATTGTTGCAACTCCCATAAATATAGGAACAACAAATAAATATGGTCTACTTTTCCCTAACTTTGTATTAGTATTATCAACTATAATACCCATTATTGGATCTGTTATTGCATCTATAATTCTTGCCACTAAAAATAATGTACCTATTGCCGCTGCACCTATTCCAAAGTTATCAGTTAAAAAAATTAAAAAATAAGAATTAATTAATGCGTATATCATATTATTTCCTAAGCTTCCTGAGCTATAATTTAATAAAGTTTTTACAGAAATCTCACTATTTTCATTAATTTGTTTGTTTATTACTGTACTCAAAATTCCACCCCTATCTTTATAATAAAATCTACAATACCCGTTTAATTAAACTTTATTGGAAATCGATTTCTTAAACCTCATATATATTATTACAAAAATTTTCTTATAATAAAATAGAATTAAGTTTTTAAAATATTGATTTATGTTTCCTATATCTAAGTTTTCATTCCACCATTTATATCTATATTCATCATCGCAAAACTTTCTAACTCTACCTTGCAGTTTTTGTTGAATAGATTTTTCACAATAAATACAAAGTTCCTTTTTCTTGGTGTTCATTTTAATTGCCCTTATATTTTAATAACTAAAAAAGGCATTGATTTACTAATCAATACCTTTTTCGTGGATTTCAATGGTGGAGACGAAAGGAATCGAACCCCCTGTCCGCAAATCATATACATACTTAGCCTTCTAATTTAAATTTTCGCAATATATAACAATTGTGAATTTATATTTTTATAATCATAGTATATATCAGTTTACAAGTTCTATAATCTATAAAGTTTCTTAATTCATTTTTAGTTAAATATTTAAATATAGATTTTATATTGATATTGTAAAATTAACCAATTAAGTCAATAATTTATAAAATATACGATAAAATTAGCTATTTTGCAGATACATATTTATTATCCTTTATATAAAACCTCCATAAATAATCTTTCGCTTCTTCAGCATAATCTATATTTATCCTTTTAGATTCCACTACATCAAAATCATTGTCAGCAAATACTTTTTCTCCATTTTCATCTATGTAAAAATCGCTTATATAAAGATCACTATCTAGTATATACTTACTATTAAAACTTCTATCTATTTCTAGCGCCATACAAAGTTTTCCAGGACCATTTGTTATATTCTTCTTTTGATAGTTAGTTAATTCATCATAATCTTTTTTATATCTATTAAATGCTATTTTATCAAATCCTATTATAGGCTCTATTGCCCTTATTAACACACATTCTGGTATATTTTCAACATTGGCTGATATATTTAAACAATGATACATCCCGTATATTAAGTATACATATATATGACCACCTTCTAAGTATAGTGGCTTTGTTCTGTCAGTTTTTTTATCATTATATACATGTGCTGCCTTATCTTTTATTCCCATATACCCTTCTGTTTCAACTATTTTAGTTACAACTTGATAATTATCATATTTTCTTATTAAAAACTTTCCAAGTATATTTTTAGCTACATAAAGTCCATCATTTTTTAAAAAATTCTTATCCAAATTATCACCTCTTTATAAGAATGCTATATGAACTATTATATCCTAAAACTATAGTTTATAAAAATTCACTTCGCTTTATAAATATTTTGATAATATCCATTGCTTAAACTACTTTGTGGCAAATCATTTCAAAATATCTTTTTTCGCTTCTAAAATTATTGATACCTATTCTATTCATAGGTTCTCTACAAAATTTTATATCATTTTCCTTATACATAAAAAAAGCCATCCTATTGGATAGCTTTTATCTTCTACATAAAGAATTTTAAAAGTATACCTGCAACTACTGCAGAACCTATAACTCCGGAAACATTAGGTCCCATTGCATGCATAAGCAGGAAGTTTGATGGATTTTCTTCTTGCCCAACCTTTTGAACAACTCTCGCTGCCATAGGAACTGCTGAAACCCCAGCTGCTCCTATCATTGGATTAACCTTACCACCAGTTGCCTTACACATAATTTTTCCAAATAATACTCCTGATGCAGTACCTACAGAGAATGCTACAAGTCCCATAGCTGTAACTCCTAAAGTTTGAAGTGTTAAAAAAGTTTCTGCATTAGCAGTAGCACCTACTGTAAGACCTAAAAATATTGTTACTATATACATTAATGAATTTTGTGCTGTTTCAACTAGCTTCGGAACTACTCCACTTTCTTTTAATAGGTTACCAAACATAAGCATTCCTATAAGTGGTGCTGCTGTAGGTAAAAGTCCTATAACTATTATCATAGAAACTATAGGAAATACTATCTTTTCAGTTTTTGAAACTGGTCTTAATTGTTCCATTTTTATAGCTCTTTCTTCTTTAGTTGTTAATGCTCTTATTATTGGTGGTTGTATAACTGGAACTAAAGCCATATATGAATATGCTGCAAGTGCTATAGTTCCTAGCATATGTGGTGCTAATTTTGATGTAAGTTGTATTGCTGTTGGTCCATCAGCTCCACCTATTATACCTATTGAAGCTGCTTCAAGCCCATTAAATCCAAGAAGTATTGCTCCTAAAAATGCAAAGAATATACCAAATTGAGCTGCTGCCCCAAGTAGCATTGTTTTAGGGTTTGCAATCATTGGTCCAAAGTCTGTACTTGCCCCTATACATAAGAAAATTACTGGTGGGAAAATACCTAATTTAACTCCTTGATATAAATAATATAAAAGTCCACCTAATTCCCCATCACTTGCAGGTTTCATTAAATCTGCACCTGGCATATTTGCAAGTAACATCCCAACTGAAATTGGTATTAATAAATATGGTTCGTATCCTTTTTTTATAGCTAAGTATAAAAATACACAAGCTATTAATATCATTATTATACTTTTAATGCCCATATTAGCAAAACCTGATTCTAATATGAAACTATTTATCATCTCTCCCATAGTAAAATCCCCCTTTACCTATAGACTAAGCCATTTTAAGTAATGTCTCACCTGGATTTACATTTTGACCTTTATCTACAGATATAGCTTTTACTGCTCCATCATGTGGTGCTACTATTTCATTTTCCATCTTCATAGCTTCAAGTATAGCTAATACTTGACCTTTTTTAACATTATCTCCCTCTTTTACTAATATATTTGTTATTGTTCCAGGCATTGGAGCAGTTATAGACTCTCCACTACTTACTGGTTGTGCTTTTTTAACTTCTTGTTGTGGCTCTTCTTTTGGTGTAGATGTAGCTGCTACATTTTGACCTTCTTTTACTTCTTCTATTTCTACTTCATATACTTTTCCATTTAATTTTATATGATATGTTTTAGAACTCATTTTAAAATCCCCCTATATTTTAATTTTTAAGATATCTATTATCTTAGTTTTTATTTTAATATTTTAAATTCACTATGATATTCTTGTTATTCTTTTTATATGAAGATTAGGATTTGGTATACCATCTCCTGCCATTATAGATGCTGCTAATGCTACTACTATTTTTTCTTCTTCATCAATTTCAAAATTATCTTCTACTGAATTGTTATTAACAAAATCTCTACATGTGTTGTTAGCATTAGGTTTTTTTATATTATTTTCATTTTTAAATATATATTTAAATAAACTAAGTATCCCTGAAATTACTAATAATATTAAAAACACCATTGCCATACTTGATATTGTTACATATAAAGCTTGCATTAAATTTAAATTTTCACCCATATTATCACCTATTTTCTACATAGTTACATTTATAAATTTAATCTTATTATCTTCTTCTTTTTCTACAGGCTTTTTATTATATTTATTTTCTAAAAACTTAGGAGCAACTTGTGGAAATAGTGCAACAGCTAATACATCTTCATCAGTTTTAGCTAAGCCCCCTGCTTCTTTTTTCATTTTTTCAAACTCAGGCTCTATTAAATCTGCAGGTCTTACAGTTATTACCTCTTCATCTCCTATTATTTTTTTTCTAAATTCATCACTTATAGGAGCTGGTGATTTACCGTAGTTACCTCTTACATAGTCTTTTATTTCTTTTGGAACTAATTTATATCTTTCACCTGTTAACACATTAAATAAAGCTTGAGTCCCAACCATTTGACTCATTGGTGTAACAAGTGGAGGATATCCTAAGTCTTTTCTAACTCTTGGAACTTCTTTTAAAACATCTTCATATTTATCTTCTGCATTTTGCTGTTTTAATTGTGATAAAAGATTAGATAGCATACCTCCTGGTACTTGGTATTTTAAGGTTTGTGGTTCTGTTAATAGTACTTTTGGATTTAATATTTTATCAGACATATATTTATCTCTTATTGGTTTGAAATATTCTGCGACTTGTAGTAATTTTTCCATATCAAGACCTGGATTTCTTTCCATTTCAGAAAATGTTAAGGAAAGTGATTCTGTTGGTGGTTGACTTGTTCCACCACTAAATGGTGATATTGCTGTATCTATTATATCAACACCTGCTTCAACAGCCTTCATATATATCATATCTGCAATTCCACCTGTGCAGTGAGTATGAAGGTCTATAGGAATGTCTGTCATTTCTTTTATACGTTTTACTAAATCATAAGCTTTATATGGAGTTAAAACCCCTGCCATATCTTTTATACATATAGAGTCTGCACCCATAGATTCCATAGTTTTTATTAATTCTAAGTAATACTCTGGTGTATGTATTGGACTTGTAGTATATGATATTGCACATTGGCAGTGACCATTGTATTTTTTTATAGCTTTAATTGAAGCTTCTAAATTTCTAACATCATTTAATGCATCAAATACTCTTATTATATCGATACCATTTTTTATAGATAATTCAATAAACTTTTCTACAGTATCATCTGCATAGTTTCTATACCCTAATAAGTTTTGACCTCTTAAAAGCATTTGAAGCTTAGTATTTTTAACATGCTTTCTTATTAGTCTTAATCTTTCCCATGGGTCTTCGTTTAAAAAGCGTATACATGCATCAAATGTAGCTCCACCCCAAACTTCCATTGCATAATATCCTACTTGGTCCATAGTTTCAAGTATTGGTATTATCTCATCGGTTTTTAGTCTTGTTGCTATTAATGACTGATGTCCATCCCTTAATGATGTTTCTGTTATCTTTAATTTTTTCATAAATTGATTTTCCCCCTATCAAGTTTATGTTTTTAAATTATACTATAAATGTATTAATATGAATTAAATCTTATGATTATGATATGATTAAAAGTTTAGTTTTATATATTTTGTATGCAGGTTATTTTATACAATTATTACTTAACCCTAAAATTTTTTATTATTTAAATTTAATAAAAAAGCCTACAAAAATATTATTTTCATAGGCTTATATATATTTATTTTTTAGTATCTGTATTTGTATTTTTATTTGTATTGCTCATTGTACCTGGATTTTGCATTGCATTTGGATTTATTCCTAAAGCCTTATTCATTTCATCTAATAAGTTGTTAAAGTCATTTGTTGTATTATCTTTTACTTTTGTAGCTTCATCAACTGCTCTTATAAAGTCATCTTGTGATTTACTATATATATCCTTAGGTAGATTGTCTAAATTCTTTAATCTAGCATCTATATTTGATATAGTTTTTTCACCTTCAGCTATTAACTTTTGATTCATATCTGAAATTTCTTTATCATCTGTTTTTGCATCATTTTTTAAATCATCAACAAATGTTTGTATTTTATCTCTTGAATCTTTGTATGCTGCTTTTAATTCTTCTACGTATTTTTCATTTCCTGGGTATTGATTAGTTTTGTAGTACTCAGTTGTAGCTTCTGGTGTTTCATACATTCTGTAATTACCTAAATTACCTAAAGTATCTCCATAAAATCTTGAGTATTTTTCTACATAATCATTGTTTGCATTATTTGTAGTATCTGCAGTATTTTGTTCTGTTGTTGTTTTATCACCATTTGCTGGTGTATTTTCTTTTTTATTACAAGCTACCATTGATAAGGATAATGCTAATGATAATGCTGCAACTACCATTTTATTTGCTTTCATAGCTTTCCTCCTGTTTAAGTTTATCATCAATAGTATTTGTAAATTTAATAAATATATTCCTTCCTTTAATTACATTTACTATATCCACATTGTAGACATATTCCACATCCACCAGTAGGTATTATAGATTCATTGCCACACTCTGGACATACAAATTTTTCTGTTTCTTCTTCATTTATTTTTTCTTCTTTCTCTATTTCTTCATATGAATTATCTTTTTTATTTTCTTTAGGTTTTTCATTTAAAAGTACTCCACTTCTTTTGCATCCATCACGATATATTGTTATTCCTTTTAAATTATTTTTCCATGCACTTACATATATATTGTAAACATCTTCAACGGTTGCTTCATATGGAAGATTTATTGTTGATGATATTGATGCATCTATATTTATTTGCCATGCCTTTTGCATTTTTATTCTTTCTTCTGGTTTTAAGTTCATAGCAGTTACAAATATATCGCCTAAATCTTCTTCATTAGTTATTTCATTTATATCCATATACTCTTTTACTATAGGAGTATATACTTTATAGTATACATCTTCATTGTGTAAGCTTTCTGTTTTTCTAAAGTAAGATAAATTAAACATCGGCTCGATTCCACCACTTACCCCAAGCATTGTTGATATTGACCCTGTTGGTGGTATTGTAAGAAGTTGTGAATTTCTAAGTCCATATTTTTTTACTAAATCTTTTACATCTTCTTTTACATTCTTTATAAAGAAACTTGATTTAAATAAAGCCTTTTCATTATATTTTTCATAAGGTCCATATTCCTTAGCTAGAAGTGCTGATTGTTTTACTGCTTCATTTAACATTATATTTGATAGTTCTTCACATAATTTAATAGCTTCATCTGACCCATATCTTATATTAAGCTTTATAAGCATATCTGCAATACCCATAACGCCAAGACCTATTTGTCTGTATTTTGATACACTTTCTCTTTGTTCTTTTAGTGGATGAAGAGCTAATCCTTCTTCTAATACTTCATTTAGTCCAACTACACAATCTCTAACACAAGATTTAAATTTAGCTTTGTCAAATATAGCATGTTCTGTAAATGGAGCAATTACAAATTCTGATAAGTTTATTGATCCTAGTAAGCAACTTCCACCTGCTGGAAGTGGTTCTTCTGCACAAGGGTTAACTCCAGCATATTTAAAGTTTTTATCTTCACTTAATAAGTGATTTTTTTCTATGTTGTCCCAAAATAGTATTCCAGGTTCTGCAAAGTCCCAGTTGTTAGTTATAAGCTTCATAAATAGCTTATATGCATCAACTTCTTTTACTATTTCTTCTCCGTCAGCTTTTACTTTAAACTTACATTCATACATAGATTTATTTAAAACTGCTTTCATAAACTCATCATTTATTTTAACTGATATGTTTGCCTTAGTTACTTTTTCTAAATCAGTTTTTAAATCTATAAACTCTTCTATATCTGGGTGATTTACATCCATAGATATCATTAAAGCTCCACGTCTTCCTCTTTGACCTATAAGCCCTGTTGTCATAGAGTAAAGATCCATAAATGATACAGCACCTGTAGTAGTTTTTGCAGAGTTGTGAACTAGTGCTCCTCTTGGTCTTAGATTTGATATATCAATACCTACCCCTCCACCATAACTAAATGTTCTTGCCAAATATTTTGCTGTATCAAATATACTTTCTAAGTTATCTTGTGGAGGACTTAATACATAGCAGTTTGAATAAGTTACTTTTATGCCGTCTTTAGGTAATCCTCTATTTGCAAGTATTCTTCCTGCAAACAAGAATTTTCTCTCTCTTATTAATTTTGCTATTTTTTTATTTCCTCCAGATACTCTCTCTATCCATTCATTAAAGGTTTCATTGTTATATTGATATTTATTAGCCCAAATAGATTTTTGAAGTTCATCCATTTGCCATTTAGATTTTCTTATGTCTGATCTTTTTTCTCTATATAAAATGTAATTTTTAGCTACATCTTTTCTATTAGATTCCATAAGTAAAACCTCAACATTGTCTTGTATATCTTCAACTGTAAGGTTTATCTTATTTTCATTAACCATTTTTTCTATATTATCAGCTATTTTTTTCCCTAAATTTTTGTCTATTCCATATTTGCTGTTTATAGTTGACTTGTATATGGCATTTATTATTTTGTTTTTGTCAAAAACTTCATAAGTGCCATCTCTTTTTTCAAGTTTTATCATAAACACACCTCTTATCATCATTTTTGTCAAATTCCCCCATATTATTATATTCCTTTTAATTTCACCCTGACACAATATATTGTGTTTTTATTTTGTATTTTTATACTAAAATACTATATATAGTATTTAAAGGAAAAAGCCATAATTAGGTATAATTTAAAATGCTTATAAAATAACTTATTTATAACTATCTTTTTAAATTTAAGAATTGTTTTTACAAAACTTCTTCTCAATATAAGAAATAATTCTTAACAATAAAAAGCTACTTCTTTTATTAGAAGTAGCTTTTTATGTAGTTAATCTAAAATTTAAACATCTTTAGAAGAACTAATATTACTATCTATACTTTTATCTTTGTTAGGTAAATAAATCATTAATAAAAAGCTTATTATTATACCTAATATATTAGAATTCTTTCTATATGCAAAATATCTTGGTTCCCATAGTGTACAATACTTTTCCTTAAAGCGTTTTAAACCTTCAAATGAATATATTTTTTTACTATGTGTATATAGTTGTTGTGCTATTCTTTCATTTAAAAATGCATGTTTTGATTCACCAACATTAGAAAGAGGTGCTAATCCCATATTAAACTTTTTGTATCCATTTTCTTTTGCATATATAAATAAATTAACAAATATAAAGTCCATAATACCATTACATGTATCATTAAATCTCATTAAATCTATAGATAATGTTTCATTATTATCATACATTGGCATTAGATTTGAAAATCCTTTTATTTCCCCTTCTTTATTTTTTATTATAGCAATAGGAGAATATTCTAAATACTTTTTATCAAACTTTCCAACTGTAAAATTAAGTTCTTTTCTATTACCTAACCATTTGTCTGATATACTTTTTAGTTCATCTAAGAAAGAATCACTAAATGGTGGATTTACTATTTCAAAACTATAACCTTCCTTTTCAACTCTTGAGATTGCATTTCTAACACTCTTCATTTTTCTTCCTTCTAGTGTGAAGTTTTCTAAATCAACAGATGAATCTTCACCTACTTTTATAAAATGATAACCTATAGAATGTAGATGTGGAATTGTGCTATTATCTACTGCACAAAATATCGGTGTATATCCATAAGAGTCTGCCATATTATAAAACTCATCTATGGCATTTAATAAATTATCTTTATTACCTATAGGAGGACCTAATACAAATAATTTATCTTCATATATTTCAAATTGGAAAAATACATCTTTTTCTTTATTTATATATATTTTTTTATCATTTAAATAAACATAATGTGTATAAGGTGTTCCTCCAAATCTTTTAATTATATCTATAATATCGTCTTCGCAATCTTCTAATTTAATTCTATTGATTTTACTTTTTCTATTTCTGAAATAGGCAATTGTCATCATAATAGTTACAATAAATAATGCAATACAAACACAAGGCAACAATATTTCAAATACATCAAGTTTGCCTCCACTAAAACACAATTGATACATAAAATAAGATGATATCATCACTAATATAAGCCTAAGTATTTGACTACGTTTTATAACATAACTAACTCTATAAAACTCTTTTTTACTTGCAATTAATATTGCTATTACTAACACTAAAAATAGTATTTCTGTATATCTAAAATTTAAATACATAGCAGTTAACATAAAAAGTGTAAGAGCTGTTAACGTTAATTTATATATAGATTTATTTTTATTCCATAGTAATTTTGATAAAATTAATAATATTATACCTAGTATTATACTCAAATCATTAGAAAGTTCTTCAAAATACATCATCTTACTAACATCTATTTTATTATTAATATTTAAATAATTATAAGTAGGTAATGCTATAGCCAAAATACCACATATAAATATTGATATAACTAGTATATAATATGAAAATTTAGAACTAATTACTTTTATTAATTCCTTAGCTTCTGTACTTATAAAATTATTTAGTTCATGTGCATAAAGTCCTAAACCTATTAATAATGGTACAATGTAGTAACTTATTCTGTATAAAAATAATGCTAAAAGAACTTTTTCTGAAGGAACCCCAAGTGCTTCTAACCCTATTATCATAGTTACATCAAATGTACCTATTCCTCCTGGAGTCATACCTAAAACTGATGCAGTTATAGCTAATACGAATACTGGAAAAATTTTAAATACAGAAAGATTTGTTTTTAATATTGCGAAAATTGAAACTATTAAAATTATTGTTGTTATCCATTCTAAGATTGATATTGACATTATTTTAATAGAATCTATAGTATTTTGCTTATCTTTAGTTTTAATATATTTAAATGTTAAGTATCCTATTAAACATGGTAAATATAGTGCAATTCCATAAATAAGAACATTTATTAAATTAAATTTAAAATTTCCACCAATATTAAAAATAGCATATATTAAACATACCATAGAAAAACCAGTAAAATTTAATGCAAATATTCTAGAGCTTTCTTTAATAAGTAAATTTTTATCTTCTATGTAATCTTTATAAAGATTAGATTTTAAAAATATTGCTGTAGAACCTCCAAATCCAGCTATACTTGAAATAGAGCTTATTATCCATGAAAGTTTATATAATTTTTTGTTTGGTAGATTTATATTAGCTCTACTTTTTAACACAAAATCATAAAAACTAAGTGGTATATATGAAATTATACCTAGTGCTAATATTATTAATACATTTACAAAGGATAATTCATTTGCATATTTAAGAAATAAATTCACGTCAAATGATTTTAGTATACTTCCAAATTCTTTTATTACTATTCCTGCTATTAATACAAAAAATACTATTTTTGCTATATCTAGTATTTTATTGTTTTTTATAAAGTTTACCATATTCACCCTCCTTAAAAGATTTATTTATTGTCTTACTTCATATAATAAACTATTTTGTCGAAAATTTCAAAATTTAATCACATTTTTTGTAATAATTTGTAGTATTTTGTAGAATCATCAATGAAATTTTATATATTTTGCATATTAAATATTAAAATATATCTATAATAAAAAATTCGCTTCGCTCATTTCGCCAACGATATATCCTTGCTCCCGCTACGGATACATCCGTTGCTCAAAATGTCATTTTTTACATTTGCAAAGTTATTGATATTACTTATATTCATTAGTTATCCACATTTTTTCATGATATAATTTCCTTATACGTAAAAAATAAACTTAGGACATCTACATTCAGCTGTAAATTTCCTAAGTTTGTTTTTACTATAAATTTTTAATTTTTATTTTACTTAATCCAGTAACCTAAATTTAGTTAACTCCTTCTTCTTTAGGCAGTCGTTTAATAATTTTAATTTTTCTTTCGTTATATTTCATATCCTTATTATTTTTCATTCGTTTTGAAATAACTTTGTAAAGTGCATTCCCAAATACGCTCTTTACCTTGCCTATATTTACATCTGGATGATATGGATATTTATAAAGTTCACTATTTTTCCAATAATCATAGTCTGGATTTCCTTTAGTATAAAATGTTGTAGACATACTCCTAAATGAATTGTAACTTGCAACAGTTTTAAAAGTAGGAGCTTTAATTTTTTCATTTTTTAAGGTATATATAAATTTACTTAATACCTTATCAATTTGCTTATCATATTTTTCTAAATTATTATCTCTATATACTATTGGTAATTTATAAGTAGTATTTATTCCCCAAAATGTAAGTACTTCCTTTATATAATTAGCAATTTCTTTAGCCCTAACGCCTCCTGTTGTAGTTATTATAAGTGCTTTTTTATTAAAGTATTTAGGTCTATGAAAGTTGTATGACATATGATCTATAAAGTTTTTAAGTTGACCTGATATTTGAAGTGAATATACTGGAGATGTTATTATCATTGCATCGCACCAATCAATTTTATCATTTATATACTTTATACTTTCATAGTGTGGGCATTTTTCTTCACTTTTTAATATACATTTAAAGCATCCCGTACACATTGGTATTTTCATTTTGCTAAGCTCTATTATTTCATAATCTACATCAATTTCTTCATTTATTTTTTCTCTAACTTTATTTAGTATTTTCCAAGTGTTACCCCTCCTTGGGCTTCCATGTATAATTAATATCTTCAAATTATCACTCCTATGTTATATGTAAAGTATTAATTTTTATATTCTAAATATATCCATATGACAATAGTGTGCAATTTATACATATGTTTTAGTTAAAATTTAAGGTGATAATTATCAAAGATTTATATCATAGATTATTTACACTAAAAAAAGTCTAGGATATCCTAGACTTTTTGCACTTTACCTAATTTTTCTTCTTTACCTATTTTATTTACAAATCCTTTCGGAAGTAAGTTCCATATGTATACTGATAAAGAAAAATCTAACATACTATGTATAACCGTTCCTACTCCTACTAATAATATAACTCCCT
>OMGY01001197.1_pt1 | contig 24905 bp, 30 predicted proteins | sample 1674461 | NCBI WGS metagenome assembly OMGY01 (sample SAMN05578579, study PRJEB25193) | human gut metagenome | biome: Human Microbiome; feature: human-associated habitat; material: feces | host: Homo sapiens | place: USA:Birmingham
AAAACTGAACGAGTCGGTTTCTTGCGGTTGGCAGCCTGCTGTGCCAGCATGCTGAGCCGCTCCTGTGCCTTATCAAATGTTGCCTGGTCGATGATTGGCTCATGCGTTCCCTCGGCATAGTACATCGGAAGCTCTCCTCGATTGGGTAACAGTTTCTTTTCAATGTGGTTGTTGCGGTATTGCTTTTGCAGGAGTGCATTGCCGAGGTACTTTTCATTGGATAAGGTATTCCGCATCCGCTCCGCACACCATGTGCCGCCGAGAACGCCTTTATGTCCTCTGGTATCAAGGTCTCGGCAGATGGAGCTCATGCTCTCGCCGTTGTTAAACCGTTCGAATATCTCTCGGACGATGGCAGCGTCCTTCTCATTCACCTGAATGCCGTCCGGTGTGATGTCATAGCCGAACAAAAAGCGGAGGTTGATGATTTCTCCGTTTTCAAAGGCTTTTCGGACACGCCATTTCTGATTTTCACTGGCTGACAAACTCTCTTCCTGTGCGTAGGACGCCAGGATGGTCATCATCAGCTCTCCGTCTGCGCTCATGGTGTGGATGTTCTGCTCCTCGAAATAGACGTCAACCCCCAGTGCTTTCAGTTCCCGGACGGTTTCCAGCAGGGTCACCGTGTTCCGCGCAAAGCGGGAGATGGATTTCGTGATGACCATGTCGATGTTTCCGGTGCGGCACTCAGCCAGCAGGCTTTGAAACCCGTCCCGGCTGTCCTTGGTGCCCGTGAACGCTTCATCGGCGTAGACCCCGCAGTAAAGCCAGCCAGTATGCTTCTGGATCAGCGCACTGTAGTAGCTCACCTGCGCGGACAAAGAATGCCGCATGGCATCCTTCCCGGAGGAAACTCTGGCATAGGCCGCGACCCGCTTCAAGCTGGGCCGCATGGGTGCGGGGAATGAAATTTGTTGAATGGTTCTTGCCATTCCGTCACCTCCTTGTCCAGTGCATATTACCTCTAAAAAGGCTTATTATCCAGCGATTTCGGCGATTCAAAGCGGAATATACTACACGAAGATACCTCGTGCTTTTTGGCGATAATTGTATCAATTTTGCGGTAGTCATCCTCGCTGATGATGCCCTGGCGGAGCATATTCCTGGCAAGGCACATGGCGGTCTGGTAGGCGGTCAGCCGCTGGTACAGCTCATCCATCGGCACTCACCGCCTTTTTCCGAGCTGCGGCATAGCAGGTGCGGGAGCAGTAACGCCGGCCTTTCGCACCGCTTTGAAACGAGCATCCGCAGTAGGCGCAGGTAAAGGTATGGAGGGTACGCTTTCCGCCCTTGTCGGGATGTGCGTTCCACCAGGAGATGCGGCATGAGTCCGAGCAGAACCGTTTTCGTTTTCGATGGGGCGTCTGGATGACGGGCTTCCCGCATCTCTCGCAGATGTCTGGAACGGCAGCGGCATTCTCGCCAGCGGGATGGCGGCGGAGGTAGGTTTTCACGCTGTTGACCGACAGTTCCAGAGCAGCGGCGATTTTCTTATACCCCAGCCCTTCCTGACTGAGTTTATGGATTCTGAGCTTTTCGGCTTCTGTCATAACAAGCCCCTTTCCGAGAGGCATAAGGCACTTCTCACCTTACAGCCACGGAAACGGGCAAATATGAGGATGACAAAAAAATAAAGGGGTGCAGCCACGAAAAATGACTGCACCCCTTCGGCTGGGCGGATATTCAGCTGGGGATCTTCAGCTTCTGACCGCTGTAGATGGTGTCGCTGTCAAGACCGTTGAGGGTCTTGATCTCCTTGTAGCGGACACCGCTGCCCAGATACTTCTCGGCGATGCCCCAGAGGGTGTCGCCCTTGACCACGGTGTGGACGCGGTAGGTCACCGCCGCGCTCCCCGCCGGCGCCAGGTCGGAGACCCGTACCGGGGACATGATGGCGTTGGTGCCGCTCTCGTTCTTGTTGATGACCGCACGGTCGCCGGAAACCTCGTGGACATACCATTTCTGCTTCCGCACCCAGGCAGGGATGGTCTGGCCACCGTAATACTTCGTCCCGGTGATGGCCACCAGATCACCGGCCTTGATGCCGGCCTTGCGGGCGGCCTCGTTGGTGGCCACGGCGACCATCGGCGTGTCCGGCGCGGACCCGCCCAGCTTGTCCTTGACCGCCGCCCGGAAGGTGTCCATGTTCTTCCCGTGCTTCGGCCACCAGTGCAGCACATCCGCATGATTGGACGCAATGCCCAGGTCGTGGCCTTCGCAGTGGCAGATGATGTCCTGCTCTGTCAGGCCATAGAGTCCGCAGAGATACACGCAGAGGTCCACCGCTTCATGATAGACCTTGTTCAGATAATCGGCGTCCGTGAGATCGTCCTCGCAGATCTCGAAGGAGATGTGGGTGTCATTGGCGGAACCGCCGGCGTGCCAACCACGGTGATCCCACGGCAGGGTCTGGTAGGTGGCCACCGTCCCATCTGCCAGCTTGCCGATGAAGGCGTGGACGCAGACCTCCCGGTCCATAGGCTGGTTCCAGTGGTTGTTGTACTGGTTCTTCCCCAGCAGTCCGTCATCCGGACCCACATAGCGTTTGAGCCAGGGGTTGTTGGCGCCGGTGGAGTGTACCATGATGCCCTTGGGGGTGATCCGGCGCCCCGCTTTATAACAGGCGTTGTTGGTGAAAATCAGCTTATGCAGATTCATTGTCGCTTCCTCCTTTGTCATGCAGTTGTTCCAACACGTCTTTCAGCTTCTCCGGGATGGGAAGGCCCAGGCGTCCGGCATTCTCAAGAAAAGAGATACCCTCGTTGGACAGGTAGAAGAAGATCACCGCCGTGCGGAGCACTCCCTCCTGACCCAGCACATACACGTCCACCAGGTTGCCAATGCCCACCAGCACGAAGATGAGCACCTTCCGGCAGATACCCTTGAAACCCACGGCGCTGGACAGCTTCTTGTCCGCAACAGCGCACATCACGCCGGTGATGTAGTCCACCAGCACGAAGGCAATCAGCGCGTAGAGAAAGCCATCCACACCGCCCAGGTACCAGCCCAGGAAGCCGCCCAGGGCAGAAAAGGCAACCTGGAGGCTGATCCAGATCGATTTCATAGTCTTGTCCTCCTTGTTTTTGAATATGGAAAAGACGCCCCCAGCGAGAGCGCCTTTGTCCTCATGTCAGCCATTCCGGTTTTTCCGGGATGGTTTGTGTGTTGGTACCGTCCAGCCATGCCTGGTACCAGTTTTTTAATTCCGAGAGCTGTCCCTCCGAGAGGGTATCGTACCAAAGCTGCCCCCGGTTGATGATTGGGAAGCACTCCAACTCTCGGCGTCTTCGGTATTCCGCCTTTGCCGCTTCAGACTGTGCTTGGGCGTCTTTGCCTTCGTCAAAGACAAGGGTGCCATCCCGCATCCGGTAGGAAGTGAAGTGTTTCTCAAAATGGGAGAGGTCATTCGGCTCCGCTGTTTCCAAAGCGTCCACCAGTTCACCCTCCAGGGCGTAACTTTCCACATAACCCTGCTCGTTCAGTAATACCTTCATAGTCGCACCTCAGTTGATTCCAAATACACGGTTGATCTGCCCATTACCGCCTTGGATGGCGAGAGTCACCAAGGAGCCAGAATAGGAAAGGTTGAAGGATTTGTAGTTGGACTCGTCCGCAATCTGGAAGGAAACCGCAGAGGTTGTCAGCATGATTTTTGGCACGACCAGGGACGCACGTGACGCCGTGCTGCTTGGCCTGCCGATGATGACATAGAAGTTGTAGTTTCCGTAGTTGAAAGTGATGCTTCCGCTGGTCAGCGTCCCGTTGTAGAGAGACGTAGCGGCGATGCCCAGGTTTGTCCGAGCCGCTGCAGCATTCTTCGCCCCGGTGCCGCCGTAGGCAATCGCCAGGGCGTTGGTCAGCGAGATGGACGTCCAGGAGCTTCGGTCATAAGCTCTTTTCACCGCATAGGAGTTTGCCGCCAATGTAGTACTGGAAGATGAGATGCTGGATGACAGCTTAGTCAGCCCGTAATATGCGGTGGTGGCGTATAAACAGCCAATGGCGATCCACCATGACCCGTCATACACGAAATCAACCGTTTCCTTGTCCCTCCAGATATCTGCGATAACAGACATCCCGTCCGTGCTGCAGATGAACTTGTCCCCGGTGCCGTTGACATTCAGCTTGGGCTGACTGGCGGAATTCCCATAGGTAAACTGTACTGCGATGCGGGAACCTGTTTTCAGTTCGAAGCCGGGGCAGCTCACCACCTTCACTTGGGTGGCTTCGGCGGTGGAGCAGGTGCCAAAGTATGGCTTGTCGAAAGGATAGTCAATCTCGTCCGGGATCAGCGTCCCCTCAATGCGTGTATCTCCCACCACATGGAGCGCCGCCTCCGGGCTTGGGGTATTAATACCCACCATCTTTTTGCGAAGCGCCACCAGGGGCGTGCCCTGGGAGACAACGAAATACAGATCCAGCGAGGTCAGCGAGTTCAGCTGGTCACGGATCTGCAGGTGGAAGTCATAGGACGATTCGGAATCAAGGTTGCACAGCTCCAGATTGGAAAAGGAGAAGCTGGAACTGGTGGCGGTCACCGAGCCGAGGATGCTGGTGTAGCTGTTGTACGAGGACGCGCTGGTGAGCTTATAGCGGTACCGGGCATAGAGAAGGCTGTTCTTCTGCGTCCCATCCACCGTGATGGGCGAAATGCTGCCGTTGAACACGAGCTGCATCTCGGTCTCGATGTCGTTGGTGCGCCGCAGGGACACGGAGCTTACCCTGGGTTTCGAGTACGGCACCACGGTGACGCTCTGGGTAACGGAAGCGGTGTATCCCCGCGAGTCCGTCACCGTCAAGGTGATGTCCCGTGTGCCAGAGGTGCCGATGGTCCCCAGGGAGAGGGCCGCGCCCGTTGTGTTGGATTTCGTCACGCCGCTGCACACCGCCGAGTAGGACACGATGGAAGCGCCGTTCCTCGCCGTGGCGGTTCCGGGGGTGACTGTCAGCCGGGAGTAGTCCTGGATGAGCACCTGGTTGTTGTCCGTGATGGCGGTGGTGGTCGAGTAGCTGTCGGCGAAGGTGAAGCCGGAAAGGCTCGGTCCCGAATTTGCCTGTGAGGTTCGGATGGTGCAAGTGCAGGTGGACGCGCTGCCGATCTGGGTGCTTCCGCTCTTGGTCACCAGCTCGATGGTGGCGGTGAAGGACTTGACGCTGGCCATGGCGTTCAGCAGCGTTGTCCGCTCCGAAGCGGTCAGGGTGATGGTGCGGTAGGCAGTTCCCGCAGACCAGACGCGCCCCGCCAGAGACAAGTAGGTCGTGGAGCCGTTCTTGATGGTGATGTAGTTGGTGTAGGCGGCGTTGTACACCGTCACCCGCAGGGAAAGGCTGATGGAAGCGGCGTCCGCCGAAAAACTGCCGCAGCTCAAAAGCACCGCGCCGCCCAGGGTCTTAGCGGATATTGTGGAAGAGGTGCCATGCACCTGGTTGGCGCGCTTTCTTGCCCGTACCCGCACCGAGTAGGTGGTCTTGACGGTGATCGTACCCGATTCGCCGTAGACCTGGTTGCTTTTCTTCCTCGCCAGCGCCCGAACATAGTAGGTGGTGTTCGGCGAGAGGTTGGACAGCGTGATACTGGCTGAAGTACCTGCTGTAGAAGAGAAAAGGGTGCTGCTGCCTCCATTGTCCAGGCTGTAAAACCACTGATCCGCTGTTGCGGAGGATGCGGCGGAAATTCTGAAACCGTTTGCCGTGATATTGGAAACGGTACAGGATACCGTGGGAGGCGTTCGGTCGATGCTGTTCAGGGTCACGGTGGTGGAAGCCGTAATGGTTCCAACAGATACGCCGGAGTAGGTGCCGGAAAACCGCCAGGATGCGGACAGCGCCACCCCGGATTTCGTTCCGTCCGCGTTGTGGCTGACCCGCACGGTTTTGGTCTTCAGCAGCTTCTTTTTCCATCCGCTGGAGTAGTCATCAATGGCGGGCGCGGTATAGGTCTCGCTGACGCCGTTGATGGAAATCGTGGAGTCGCTTCGAGCGCCCACTTCGAGGGTATAGTAGGAAAGATACACTTTCAGAGTGACATCGGTATAGTTGCCGGTCACGCTCTGCACACCGCTCCACTCGCAGTACAGGCCGAAGCTGGAAACGGGATAATTCTGAAACGTGCCGCTGAGCGCCATTGCTCCACCTCCTTAGTCCAGAATCACGATGTTCAGCCCCTCGGACGCTGTGGCCATGGGGACGAACTTCGTCTTGCCCACCGTGAGTTCACCGTCCACGGTGGTTTTCTTTGTGATGGTCTCATCCTTGTTCAGGGAGAAAATCTTTTCCTCGTTGTAGTAGCCGGAAAACTCCGTGTTGTTGATGACCGTCCGCTGGGCGGAGTCCGCATTGGACACTTCGATGCCCCGGCGGTCGATCTTTACCTCGGCGGTGTAAATCTCATTGGGAGCCGGCGTCCATTTGTGAAGAGACGCCCCTTCCGTCAGCATGATGTCCGAAACGAACAGGCTGGCATCGCGGGAATAAATTTTGATGGTGATGACGCTGTCCTGCACGTCCGGGAGCAGAGCGGTGTATTCCGTCCACTCAAAGGAGTCTGAGGTGTTGAACAGGTCGATTTCCGTATCGCCGTTGATGACAGCCCGGACATAGGCGTTGTAGGTGGAGGTTTTCTTGGCCTTCACCGTCAGCCGGTAGGCCTGGCCCGGCACGATGCTGTCCACCACCTGGGTCAGCGTGCTGTAGGCGGCAAGCTGGAAGCAGGAGTTGGACACGGTGCTGTTCTTGGTTTCCGCGCCCTGCTGGGCGGTGATTGTCCCGGCATAGGTCCAGTCATCGGAAAGGCCGTTTAAGCCGGCGGAGTTGCGGACAAAGTTGATGCCGCCACTGTACTGCTCCTGCATGGTGAGGGACAGCCCGTCCACCGACTGCTGAAGCTGGGACATCTGCCCCTCGATGAGCCGGAGGTTTTCCTGCTCCTCCGTCAGTTCCCCGGTGACGCTCTCCACCGATTCGGTGAGGTCGGCCACAAAGCTGTTCAGCCCGTCAATGGACTGCTGGAACTGACTGACCCTGCCGCTGACCTCCTCCAGGGAATCTGTGGTGACGTAGGCGCTGAACATGACCTCGCCGCTCTCCAAATCCCACCAGGAGGACCCGTCCTGAGACTGAATCACCCCGGCCTTGATGATGTTGGCAATCAGAGAACCGGAGGTAATGAAGTCTGCAACGATCTGCCCATCGGCGGTGATGGCGGTTTCGTAGGGGCCGTTATAGCCATTGCTGGAAAACCCCAGCCCCTCCACATTCCACCGCCAAACGTTGACCGCATCCTCGATGGAGGGCTGGTCAAGAATCAACAGCTCGTATGGCAGACCGTTCTCGCTGTCAGTGTGGAGTACCACATAGCCGCCCGTCTGGCCGGTGATGCGGTCTGTGGCATTCTGGATGGCGGAGCCTATCAGCGCGGGGAAATGCTCGGCTTTTTCAGCCGCTTCCTCGGCGCTGGCCTGGGCGTCCGAGACGCTATTCAGCAGGTTTGCCTTTGCGCTGCCCAGGGTGATGGACACATACTTTTCCGCCAGGGTGTCGTAGACCGTGGTGATGACCTTGGCCTTGGCGGTGATGCCCAGGGCGGAGTGCCGGATGGTTACCGTGTCGCAGAGAGACACCCGCTCCAGCACGGCGGCATATTCCGGCTGTTTCCACAGCGGTTCAAAGGAGACTGTCAAGGTGGGAACTTCCACACCCAGGGGGTTGTTGTCCAGATAGGTTTGCGCCTTGGTACGTAAAGCATCCTCGGTGATGGCTTCTTCCTCTCCAAAGCTGTCGGTAAAATCCCGGATGAGGGTCTTGCGCTGGGACAGCGTGGTGTCCGCGATGGGAAGCAGCACTTCGGTGAGGGTGACCACCGTTTCGCTCCCGTCCTCGGCGGAGATCACCGCATAAGGGAGCAGGTCGGTGTACACCTCGGTGATATCGCTGTCGTGCTCCAGTTCGGTGAGGTTTTTGCCGTACTCGATCACCACGCCGGTGTGTTGGCCGCGCCCCTGGTGGTGGATGATGTGGAAGTTGTCCCACTCATACTCGCCGCCCCACAGATCCAGAAAGGAACCGGCTACGCCGCCCAGACAAGCACGGACGCTCTGGGGCTTGGCCACGGAGAAGGGCTTTGCCTCGGAGTAGTCCGTCTGACAGGTGAAGCTGTGGGCGGTGGCGGTGTTCTGAAAGACACGCTGCATGGCAAGCGCCGGCGAAATGCTCTCACTGGACCAGGTCAGGGCGGCGATATTGGAGAGGTCGTAGGAGATGTGCTGAGCATACACCGTTACCACGCCATCGATAGGTGTGGTGATGCGGTAGATACGGAAGGCCTGGTCATCGGCGGTATCGTTGGGCTTGGCCTTGATGATCCGCTCGGAGGACAGCTCTCCGTAGTTCCGCCCTGTGACGGGGTATTGGAGCACCAGTTCGTAGGCGCCGTTTCGCTCCTCGGTCACCTCACAGGAGATGCAGTCTGCCAGCACGCCAATGCCGTAGGTGGAGAAATCCACCGCATTTGCTTTGAACAGAACCGGGATCATAGCGTCACCCACCTTGGCTGTACCACCAGGCTGGTCACCGTTCCCACCCAGGAGATGGTGTTAACGCCGGGCTGCAGCCTGGGAAATCCGTCCCCGCTGACCTTGTCGTTCATGGGGGCCGTGCCTGAGTAAAAGTTCATCTGCTCGCTGTCGCAGACAATGCTCCCGTCCAGCCCGGTAAAGACCCAGCTCTTGTTCTGACCGCCTCCCTGGATGGTCAGGGTCACCGTCCCCTCCCCGGTGAGGGTGAGGATGGGCAGAGACTCAAAACTCTCCGGGTTGGTCACTGTGGAGCCGGACTGCGTGAGGGTGACAGGCTCGGTTCCGTCCACGCTGTAGCGGAAGGGATGGCAGGAGAAGCTGACGGTAAATACGCCGATGCGGTTGAGTTGGTCCTCAATATCCAAGCTCCCGGAGTACACCGCCTTCCGGGTGTAGACGGTATCGTAGCTGTCGGACAGTGTGTGATAAGCGTTCTGCTCCCCATAGAGCCAGGCTTTGACCTTGGTGATTTTCTCCGCCAGTTCGGCGATGGACTTGGCGGGCAGGAACACGGAGTAGGTCACCTGCACATTGGGATAGCGGCCATTGGGCAGGATGAGGTCGCCGTTCCTGCCGGGAATGGACTGGAAGGTCACATCGTACTCCGGGGCGGAAAACACATTCTTGCTCTCGATGCGAAGCCCCATGTCCAGAGACGAAACCCCGTTATACACAAAATAGTTCATGCGAATACCACCCCTTTCCGCTTGGCAAACTGACCGGCGGTCACCATGATCTCATTGGTGAGCTGCCGGATGTCCTCATTGGTGTAGTTGTTGAAGGTGCCGATATTCAGCTGCAGGACGAAGCCGCTCTTCCCAGAGCCGCCGGAAACTGCGGAGGTCATGGCGTTTTCCACGCTGCCCTTCACGGAGAAATCCGTGGGCAGCGCCGTGGTCATATCCTTGGCGAGGTCCTGCATGACCCCGTTGATGTTCTTGCTCATTCCCTCGGCGGCTTTCACCGCCTGACCGCCGTTGTCCTCGATGGAACCGGCAAGGCCCTCCACCAGCATTTCGCCTACCCAGGCCATTTCCTTGGAGGGCGAGTTGATGCCGAAGAAGCCCAGGATACCGTCCCAGATGCCGGAGATCCAGCCGGACACTTTATCCCAGATCCACCCGGCCAGGGACTGGATGCCCTGCCACAGGCCGCGCACCAGGTTGGCGCCCACCTCGGCGATCTGGGAGACACCCTGGCCGAGGGCCGAAACGATCCCCGTGATGATCTGCGGAATCGCCTTCATGATCTCCGCAATGATGGTCGGGAGATTCGCAATCAGGGACACCAGCAGTTCTACACCCGCCTGGATGATTTGAGGGATGCTGTTGATGAGGGCGTTCACGATGCCGGTGATGATCTGCGGGATAGCCGCCACGATGGTGGTGATGATCTGGGGCAGCGCCTGGATGAGCGACACCAGCAGGTCGATACCAGCCTGGATGATCTGCGGGATGGAGTTTAATACGGCTGTGATGATCCCCTCGATGATCTGCGGGATGGCTGCGACAATGGCGGTGATGATGTCCGGCAGAGCCGCCACCAGCGAGGTCAGAAGCTGGATGCCCGTCTCGATGATCTGGGGGATGGAGTTCAGCAGGAAGGTCACAATTCCGTTGATGATCTCCGGCAGAGCCGCGATGAGCACCGGCAGGGCGTTGAGGATGCCCTGGGCCAGCCCCGTGACCAGCTGCAGAGCCGCGTCCAGGATGAGGGGCAGATTGGCGATAAGGGTCTGGCAGATCTGCACCACCATCTGTACAATGGTGGGAACCAGCTGAGGCAGTGCGGAAGCGATGCCGGAAGCCAGGGTCGCCACCACCTGCATTGCCGCCTGTAAAAGCTGTGGCGCCAGCTCGGTTAGGCTGGTGACGAGCTGGAGAACAATGGACAGGGCGGCTGCGGCCAGTTGGGGCAGCGCGTTCACAATGCCGGTGACAAGGGTTGCGATGATATTCACTCCAGCTTCCAGCAGTACCGGAAGACTGGCGAGGATGGCTTCCCCGATGACCGGCACAATGGTGGAGAGCTTCTCCATCAACACAGACACCAGACCGGAGATGCCCTCGGCGAAAGTCTCGGCGGCTCCGGCGGTGCCGTTCAGCACGCCCTGCAGCCCCTCGCCCATGAGGGACACGAAGGGAATCATGGCAGTAAGAACATCCGCCGCCATGGTCTTCAGCGTGGTCATGATGGGTTCCGCGATAGCGCCCAGCTGGGCGTAGGCATCGGTAAGAAGTGCCTGGGCGCGCTGGGCTTCCATCACATCACCGTTGAGGGTTTTGTAGTTTTCCGCCGCTTCCTGGTACAGGCCGTTGAGGGTATCGGTGATGAGCGCGGCGCGTTCCTGCTCGGAACTGCAGCCATCCAGCGCCGACTGGAAGGCTTCCTCATTGACGCCGGCCCAGTTCAGCGCGTCCGCCAGCTGGCCGGTGATGGTGCCGGTCTTGGCGGTCTCATTGGCGGCTTCGGTCAAACCTTCGATGGGAAGGCTGTCTCCGAAGGTGGCCCACACGCCGGCGGCAATGTCCGTCCACTGCGCCAGCTCTTCCTCGGTGGAGCAGAGCTTGGCGAGGTGGTTGACCGCTTCCACACTGCGATCCTCTTCGCCCAGGATGGCATAGAAGCCGGTGTAGGCTTCACCGGCCTGTTCCGCCGTAAATCCGGCGGTGGTGAAGGCTGCGTCCAGCTTGGCCTGGTCCTCCCGGTATTCCCGTGTGGACTCCGCCAGGTCGAGGAAGCTCTTGGTCAGCCCGGCGAGGGCGGCGCCGGCGGCGGCAACAGCGGCACCCGCCGTGACCGCCAGGCCTTTGAGGACGGAGCCAACCTTCTCCAGCTTGCCGGAAGCCTTATCGGTCTTGTCGGCTGCGTCATCGATCTCATCACCGAACTTGTCCGTCTGCTGGGCGGCATCCCGCATCTCATCGCCCATGGAGTCGATGGCCCTCTGGTTCTGGTCAAGCTCCCGCTCCATGTTGTTCAGAGCGGCCTGGGCGTTGTTGAGCTGGATCTGCCACTGCTGGGTGCGCCGGTCGTTCTCCCCGAAAGAGGTGGAAGCGTTCTCCAGGGCCTTGCGCAGGGTCTCGATTTTCTTCTTCTGGGCATCGATTTCCTTACCCAGCACCTGGTTCCGTGCGGTGAGGGCTTCCACGGAATCATCGTTTTTGTCAAACTGGGACTGAACGACCTTCATTTCAGAGCCGAGGACTTTGAAGGACTGGTTGATGTCCGCCAGCGCCTTCTTGAATTCCTTTTCGCCCTCCAGCCCGATTTTCAGGCCAAAGTTATCCGCCATCCGTGGTCACCTCCTTCAAAATGGCATAAAAAAAGCCCGGATTTCTCCAGGCAAAAGAAAAGAGCCGATTGCTCGACTCTTTCTCAAGAATTATTATTATTGACTGACGCACAATTACAGGAATGGTTATACTCCTAAAACATAGAAACCGAGGCTCTGCTCATCCGCCTGTAACCATCTGCACAGGATTTGATACCCCGGCGGCTTTTCTTCCGCGAGTCGTTCTATGATTTCATTGGTTTGCTCTCTGGAATAGAAGTTAATTCCAAAAAGGTCCATGGGGCCGCGATCTCCGTTGTTATAGACGCCACCCGTGATGATATCTCCGTAGCTCTGGTAAAAAAGATCCATATCATCGCCGGAGATGTATAAAGAGTCATCTTTCCAGTGCTTTATCGCATCAATCGAAACGATTTCCCGGAGGGAAGTTCCTTCCGGTAATCTGCAGTATTGTAGTTCAATGAAATCCGAACCACCAAACTCCCGATGTTCCGCTTGGGATTGGAATGAATGAAACAGCAACGAACTCACCTCGAAATATTACGGAGCTGGGCGTCAATATCCCGCCCACCGTACATGATGCGGAGCACCGTGACGGTTTTTACCTGGTGGTCCGGGATGTAGAACACCAGGTAATTGTCCACCGGCATGACCCGGAGGTTGCGGCTGCGCCATGGTTCCCGGTCGTAGACCCGGAACCGCTCCGGCATCTCATCCAGTTTGAGGATGGTCTCTTCCAAACGGTCCAGCTGGCCGTTGGCGTTTTGCTCCGACTGAAGCTCCACAGCGATGTAACGGTAGATTTCCCGCAGGTCACGCTTTGCTTCCGGGGTCAGCGTCACCTCATAGCTCATACGCCCAGTTCTCCTCGCAGCTCGTCAAACGCCTGTTTTGCCGGGATGGTTTGCCCGGCCTTCATCTGGGCATAGCCCTTCTCCAGTTCCGTATCCAGCTGCTCAGCCGTCATGCGGCTGACGTCCAGCGGATGCTCCGGGAGCTTTACCTCGAAGGGCAGTCCCCGCTGGAGGATGACCTGCTTGTAGAACATGGTGATGGCATTGGACGCCGGGATGCCCAGGGCGCTGAGGATGGCTTCCGCCTGTTCCTTGACCTCCGGCTCAATGCGCGCATACAGATTTGCCGACTTTGCCATATCCAAGACTCCTTTCGGGATTTGTGTATTCTTTTTCGTCTCTATTATACTCTATTGTGCGGACAAAAGCAATACATTATTCAAATCCCGTAGGGAATCACATCGTCAATGGTCAGCTCCCGCTTGGGCTTCGCCAGACCGAGGAACTGCTTGTGGCACTCCCACAAATCCAAGAGCAAGCCAAAGGGCAGGAGCATGGTTTCCTCCGGGGTAAACCCCAGCTGGGCGGTACCGTAATAGAAAAGCCGGGTAAACAGCTCGGCGTCTGTTACCCGACTTCCACGTTTTTTGAGTCCGTCTCGCTTTCGATATTCCGCTTGGTGCCCTTGTACATGGCTTCCATGATGGCTTCCTTGTACCCCGCCAGCTCGAAGGGAGAGGTTAACAGCTCCACGGCATCCTGGGTCAGCGGTTCCTTTTTGTCCTCCGGGTGCTGGAGATTGTGGATCAGCACGCTCTGATTGGCCAGCAGGGTGATGAGCCAGATGATCTCATCAAGCGCCATTTCAAAGTTCTCGGACTTCATCAGCCTGTCGCCCAGGTTCTCCAGACCGCCGTAGCGTCCGGCGATCTCCTTGGTGGCGCGGGTGGTGAGCACCAGATCATACTCCTTGCCGCCGATGGTGATGGCGGCGCTTCGTTCCTTGCTCATGGGTCAGCCCTCCTTATGCGGTTTCCAACGTGCTGTAGTCCGGCTCATACACCTCTTCGTACCAGCCGGAGATGGTGGCGGGCAGCACGCCGGTATCGTCCTCGGAGACCTCCGCCTTCCAGGGGTGCTTACCCTGACCGTCCACCTTGTTGCGGCGGGTCACGGTGCCTTCAATGGAAGGGGTGGAAAATTCAATGCTCTCGCCCTTGGTGGTGAGGTTGGTGGCGGGAATGCCAAACTTTACCCGGTAGAGCCAGAAGTAGCGGTACTTGCCGTTGGCCTTTTTGGCGCGAAAGCCCACGGCCACAGGGGTGCCGCCGTCCTCACTGGTGGAAACCAGCACCTTGTTTCCGTCAATGGTGGCGCCGGTCAAATCCTGGGCAACGGTAACGCCGATGTCATCCACGCCCAGGGTCAGGGTGCCGCTCTGGAACTCCTTGACCACGGCGGCGGCGCCATCGTCCGCGTACAGCGTAGCTTCCGCCAGCTCCACCGAAAGCTCGGCGGTCATGGCCTTTGCCAGGGGCTGGGGGTCGCCGTAGGTTTCGTTGCCCGAAGCGTCCTCGGTGATTTTGGCATAGTACAGCTTGTCCAAGCCGATCGTAGCCATATCTCATTCCTCCATTTCACCGGCGAGCCGCCGGTGGCAATTCGCGCCCCAACAATTCAGGTTACGCAAACTTGCCGCCCGCGCCGCTGCGCCGTTCAAAATTTATAGTTGGTATAGTTTCGCCACGTCAATGGCGTAATGATGAAAGCCGGTATCATCTTCATGGGCGATATACCGGCGGTCGGTAATGCAAAAATCCGCACCCAGCAGGGCGCGGACCAGCGTGTCTTTGATGGCGGTGTAGCTGCCCTTCACGAATAGGGACAGCCGCGCCTCCTGGGTGTCGTACCCTGGGGAATTGTCGGCGTGAAGCTCGAAGGTGTCCGCCATGGGCGTGATGACCAAATAAAGGTCGGGCGGTACGCCGGAAAAGACGCCGGTCTCCACCGGAATCGAACAGGCATCCGCCACCGTTTTCAGTTCAGATAGCAGACTCACAGCTTCTCCACCTCCTCTTCCAGTTTGCGGATCATGGCGCTGGTACAGGCCTTCCGGGACGAGGTCTGGGCGGGTTTGAGAAAGGGTTTCGCCGGCTGGCCGCTCTTGCCGTACTCGATGATATTGGCCAGCATAGCGTTGCTGCCGCCATCGGAGCGTGGCTCGGCAAAGCCGACCTTGATGTTGTGGTTTCCGTCCCGGTCCACCAGCGGCGGGGTCAGACCCAGGGAGCGTTCCAGCTCTCCCGTGGAGCGAGAGTCGTATTTCGTACCACTGCCGATAACGGAGGAGAGGTTGCTCCGTACCTTTGACAGCACAACCTCGCCGCCGGCTTCCAGGACACGTCCCGCAATCTCATCCGTTTTGCTGCCCAGGAGGGACAGCTTGCGGAGGAATTCCTCCGGCATTTCCACTTTCACCTTAGCCACCGGGTTTCACCACCTTTGCCATGACTTCCAGATACATTCCACGTCCCTTTACGTCCTCCACCGAGGTGATCTCGAATCGGTCGCCATCGCAGAGGAGCGCAAGGTCTGTGGTCACGGATACACCGGGAATGACCCGGAAGCGGAACAGGTCGGTGGCTTCCGAAAAAGCAGCCATGTTTGCCCATCTTTCGCTCCCGTGCCTTCCTTCCCGGTATGCCCGGACGGAGGCCAGGGTGACCTCCTTTTCCGATTTGAAGCCCTCCGCATCCACGGAGGCTTCTTTTTTCACCAGGTCAATAAAGGCGTTCATCTTCCCAAAGGACATACTTACACCTTCCATTCCCGGTCAAGGCGGAGAAGCAGGTTCACGGTATTCCACACCTGCTGACCGGCCTGCACGTTATCTGCGAAAAAGCCGCCCGTGCTGCCATCCCTGGACTCGTAGAAGTGGGATGACAGCATGATGACGGCCTGCTCGGTAGTTGGGGGCATAGGGTGCTCCTGGTAATACCCCGCCGCAATGTGCTGGTAGCTCTCCGCATAGGAGATGGCGGCGGTGATGTAGCGTTCCAGCAGCTTGTCATCGGCGTCATGCTCCAGAATGAGGTTTTCCTTGACCTTTGAAAGAAGCTCGTTCATCACCGCCGCCCCCTTTCTTAGCCAGCGGCCTTCTGCGCCAGCACCTTGATGGCTTCCGACAGGATCAGCTTACCGTCCACGCGCTGGGTGGCCATGAAGCCTACCTGACCGGTGGTGGCGAACAGCTCGTTCAGGCGCTTGAAGGAGCGGCCCTGGCGGTCGGCGATCCAGTAGTAGCTGAAATCGCCGAAAGCGATGGTCTTGGCGCCAGCGGCGATAGCGGGTACATAGGAAGAGGTGTAGACCGGACGGTTCAGGATGGTATCGGGAGTCCCAGCCGTGAGGGAAGGCTGCCACAGGTACTGACCCTGGTTGTCCTTCAGCTTGCGGATGGCCTTGACCGTGGAGTCGTTCATCACCCAGACCGCCTTCCTGCGGTAGGGGGACTTCAGAGAATAGAACAGGTCGATCAGCTCATCAGCGGTAATGGCGGTGGAGCTGGCGGCGGTTACACCGGTCTGTGCGCCGCCGGTGGCCGCAAAGATGCCGGTGGGCTTGCCGCTGCCATCGCCCACGAAGAAGGCTTCCTCCTCCTTGGCGCCGATGCGGCGGGCAAACTCGGTGGAGATATACGAGGGCAGGTCGAACACGCTGTCATTGAGCAGCTCATCGGACACCTTCAGGAAGGTACCCAGCTTGTAGGCGGACAGAGAGGTCTGGCCGAACACCTCATCGCTCTCGGTGAGGGCGTCCTCCTCATCCAGCCAGGCAGCGGAGCCGTGACTGGTCACGATGGGGATCTTGCGGTCGCCGCTGGAGGTCTGGATGACCTTAGCCAGGCGGCGGAACACATTTTCCTCCTCCAGAGCCTGCACCAGGGTACGCTCATACTCGTCCGGCACCAGGTAACCGCCCTCGCTGTCGGTGCCTTCCTGCAGGGCGTTGCGAATTTCGTAGGGGTTGCCCTGCAGACGCATGGCGTTCCAGAAGTTCCGCTTGTACTCATCGGAAGCGCGGCCCTTCTTCTCGGCCTGCTGGTCGCCGGCGGGCTTGCCGGTGATGGGCTGGCTGACCGGCTTGTTCAGCTCGGCGTCCAGAGCTTCGCGGCGCTCCATCCGGGAGATCTCCTTGCCCAGGTCGGAGATATCCTGCTCCATGCGGGAGTAGGTGGCGTCATCCTCGGCGGACAGGGTGCCCTTGTCGGTGCGGTGGGAGTCCAGGAAAGCCTTGGCGGCGTCCCAGGCCTTGGCGCGCTTCTCACGCAGTTCCAAAATAGTCATGGTAGTTTTCCTCCTTTAATGTTTCAAAAGATTGAGCCGCTCGTAGAGATCGTCTAAGGAGCGGCCCTTGGGTTCCGCCTTGGGGGCGGGTCGGTTGGTTTTCCAGTTTTTGATAAGATTGAGCCGATCCAAAAGGTCATCGGCTCTGTGTTGGTGGGTGGGTTTGGGTTCAATCGCGCACTTGGCAGCGATTTTGTCCATGAGGGAATTGACCACCGCCGCCTTGGAATACAGCATGGTGACCGTTGGGGGTTCCATGTCCTCGGTTTCGGCGGGACGCTTCATCACCTCATCGGCGAAGCCCAGCTCCACCGCCTTTCCGGCGTCCATCCAGGTCTCGGCGTCCATGAGGTGGGAGAGCTTGGCGCGGGACAGGCCGGTCTTGATCTCGTAGGCGTTGATGATGGAGTCCTTGACGCTGGAGAGCATCTCGATGGCCTTCTGCATCTCGCCGGTGTCGCCCATAGCCACGGTCATGGGGTTGTGGATCATGAGCATGGACACCGGGGACATGAGGACCCTGGTACCCGCCATGGCGATGACGGATGCGGCGGACGCCGCGATGCCATCGATCTTCACGGTCACCTCGTGCTTGTAGTCCATCAGCATATTGTAGATCTGGGCCGCCGCCACGCAGTCGCCGCCGGGGCTGTTGATCCAGACCGTGATGTCCCCGTCCCCAGCCATCAGTTCCTCCTTGAAAAGCTGGGGCGTGACGTCATCGTCAAACCAGCTTTCCTCGGCGATGGTGCCGTTCAGATACAGCGTCCGTTCCGCCGGAGCCGTCTCCGTCTGGGCTTGATTCGTCCACTTCCAAAACTTCTTCATCGGCATTTTCCTCCTTTCCGTCATCGTTGGATTCGGTATTTGCAAAAGCCCCCGCGTCCTTGAGCGGGAGCATATTGCCGTTGATTAGGTACAGGTCGCCGCCATCTTCGGCAGGGATGCGGTCGAGGTTCTCCAGCTCCCGGATGTCGTTGGCGGACATCCAGCCGTTCTGCCGACCGATGGCGTACCCGTTCATGCGGCTCTGATAATCGCCGCGAAGCAGGCCCTCCAGATTGAACTTCACGAAATACCGCGATTTCTCATCTGGCAGGAGGAGCGACCGGTGAATGGTCTGCTCCCAGCGGATCACCCAGGGGTCCAGCGTGTATTTCACGAACTCCAGAGACTGCTGCTCAATATTAGAAAAGCTCGACTTTTCCAGGTCGCCTACCATGTGGGGCGGCACTCGGAAAATTCGAGCGATCTCATTGACTTGGAATTTTCGCGTCTCCAAAAACTGCGCCTGCTCCGGCGAGATGCCGATGGGCGTGTACTTCATGCCCTCCTCCAGCACGGCGATCTTGTTGCTGTTGCCGCTGCCGCCGAAGGTGGACTGCCAGCTCTCCCGCACCCGCTGGGGGTTTTTGATGGTGCCGGGATGTTCCAGCACACCACCGGGAGCCGCGCCGTTGGCGAAGAACTTGGCCCCGTACTCCTCACAGGCAATCGCCATGCCGATGGCGTTCTTGGCCATGGCAATGGGGCTGTAGCCCACCAGCCCGTCAAAGCCCAGGCCGGGGATGTGCAGCACATCCGAGGGCGGCAGGTTGACGGTAACGCCCTTCATGGTGGGAGCGTCCCCGGTGCTGGTGGTGTATTGGTAGTAGAGCCGGCCCTTGGTGTCCCTGTCCACCACCATGCGGTTTGGCATCAGCGGATACAGGGCGATGACCTCGCCCTTGCCGTTGCGGATGATCTGGGCGTAGGCGTTGCCCCACAGGAGCAGATGGGTCATGAGCGTTTCCCGGAATACGAAGGAACTCATCTCAGGGTTCGGCTCATCGTGGAGCAGGTTGTACAACGGATGATCCAGCGCCTTCTCCTTCCCGCCATCCTCCTTGTAGCGGTAGAGGTGCAGCGGCAGACCCGCCACCGCTTCCGCCAGGATGCGGACGCAGGAGTACACGGCGGTCATCTGCATGGCGGAACGCTCATTGACGTTCTTGCCGGCGGTGGAGCCGCCGAAGAAGAAGCTGTACCCGCTGCCGGACGTCCGGTTCTGGGGCTTGTCGCGGGATTTGAACAAGCCGGAAAAGATGCCCATAGGCTTGACCTCACTTTCTTTTTTATTTTTGGATATCCAAATACTTGACAGAGCGAGGAGAAAGGTGTATTCTTTGATTACAGCCTTTCTGGATATCCATTAAATTGAAGGAGATGATAAAATGCTTGGTAGGCCAAAGAAGGAAGACAGCCGCGAAAAGCAATACCGTGTCCGTCTCAATGATAAAGAGGATGAAATGCTTGCTTTTGCCAGCAATGCGACTGGCGTTCCCAAGTCTGAAATCTTTAGAAAAGCTCTGCAGGAGTACTGTGAAAAGGTGAAACTCCAGCAGGCGGCAGAAGAAATTGGGGATGACACATCGTGGGAAGATGATCGCATTAGTCTACAGCGCGCTGTTGAATGCCCCTATTGCAAAGCAAAAAATCGCATCGATCTGGAAGATGAAGGGACTGTTTCTACTTCCGAACGGCAGATGGGCGATGAGGTAGTTTACGAATTTAAGAATGTGGAGCGTCAGTGCCATAGCTGCGGTCAATCCTTCACAGTGTCTGGATATATTAGTGAATACCCCATTGGGGCATTCAACGCTGAGAGTCTCCAGGTGACACCTATTGAACCTTTGCCAGAGGAAACAACTCACGCTGTTGTTTGCCGCGACTGTGGTGCAGTGCTTGAGCCGGGTACAAAACAGAAGCTCTGCCCCGATTGCCGTGAAAAACGCAAAGCCAAGTGGATGGAACGCCTAAAAGCTGGGGCAAAAATTGTCGGCATTATCGGTGTAGCAGTGGGCGCTGCATACTTGGCTACAAAGGGAACCAGCGACTCTGATGAATCGACAGATGACTTTGAGCCGGAATCCCTGGGTGATGACTCTGCTCGTAAATTCAAGCTCCTTATGAAATACCCCGATGGTACCGAGGAGGAAGAGGATGAACTCTTCGATTCCGAGGAGGAGGCAAAAGAGTATGGGGACTACATGATCTCCTGTTCACGGGAAGGTGCGGAGACGCTTTATATGTCTAACCCAGGTGACTACCCGCTGGAGGATTATGAAGACCCTGATTATGAAGTAATCGAAACGGAGTGATCAGCCATGTTGGTGCTTTGTATCAACTACGCCTGTAACTGGGTTCAAATAACGAACATGGGACGTAGGTATACCTGTCCCATGAAGGAAATCGATGGTGAACTGTACTTCCGCTTTAAGAACCAGTGGCATCGAGTACGGGATTACACCTCAGAACTGACATCAGAATTTCGCTAACAGGAGATTTATAAAAACAGCAGCCCTCTGCTGTCATAGACCGACTCGCTGGTGTCGTTGCCGCATCGGATGGCCCGATCAAGAGCCATAATGGTGGCAACGGCGCCATCGATTTTTTCTGTGGATTTTTCCTTGTCGGGCTTGATGTTCCCCGCCGGGTCGGTGCGGATGTAGATGTTGTCCATCATCCAGCGGAGGACGGGATGGCCCCCATGAGCGATGCGTTCCTCCAGCACCAGCTTCATCAGCTCCTTGGTGGGCGGGGACATATCCTTGAAGCCCTGTCCGAAGGGAACCACCGTGAAACCCATGCCCTCCAGATTCTGCACCATCTGCACAGCACCCCAGCGGTCGAAGGCAATCTCCCGGATGTTGAACCGCTCTCCCAACCGCTCGATGAACTTTTCGATGTAGCCGTAGTGGACTACATTTCCCTCCGTGGTCTGGAGGTACCCCTGCCGCTCCCAGATATCGTAAGGCACATGGTCGCGGCGGACGCGCAGGTCGATGTTGTCCTCCGGTATCCAGAAGTAAGGCAGCACAGTGTATTTGTCCTCCTCGTCCAGCGGCGGGAAGACCAGCACGAAGGCGGTGATATCCGTGGTGCTGGACAGATCCAGACCGCCGTAGCAGACCCGGCCTTCCAGATCGTCCTCCGAGGCAGCAAAGGCACAGCGGTCCCATTTCTCCATGGGCATCCAGCGCACCGCCTGTTTGACCCACTGGTTCAGTCTGAGCTGGCGGAAGCTGTTTTCCTCGGCGGGGTTCTGCTTGGCGGACTCACAGGCCGCTTTGACCTTGTCGATGCCCACCGTGATGCCGAGGGAGGGGTTGGCCTTTTTCCACACCTTGGGGTCTGTCCAGTCATCCCCCTCATCGGCTCCGTAGATGACCGGGTAGAAGGTGGGGTCGATTTTCCGGCCTTCCAGGATGTCCTTGGCCTTTTGGTGTGTCTCGTAGCAGATCGAGCGGGTATCCGTCCCTGCCGTGGTGATCAGGAAGTAGAGGGGCTGCATCCGGGCGTCCCCGGAACCCTTTGTCATGACGTCAAAGAGCTTTCGGTTTGGCTGGGTGTGCAGCTCATCAAAAACCACGCCGTGGATGTTGAAGCCATGCTTGGAGTAGGCCTCCGCCGAGAGCACCTGGTAGAAGCTGTTGGTAGGATGGTAGACGATGCGCTTCTGGGACGCGAGGATCTTGACCCGCTTGGAGAGCGCAGGACACATCCGCACCATGTCAGCCGCCACATTGAAAACGATGGACGCCTGCTGACGGTCCGCAGCACAGCCATAGACTTCGGCTCGTTCCTCTCCGTCACCGCAGGTGAGCAGAAGCGCCACCGCAGCAGCAAGCTCGGACTTGCCCTGCTTTTTCGGAATCTCGATGTAGGCGGTGTTGAACTGCCGGTAGCCGTTCTCTTTGACCACGCCAAACAGGTCGCGGATGATGCGCTCTTGCCAGTCAATCAGCTCGAAGGGCTTTCCCGCCCAGGTGCCTTTGGTGTGGCAGAGACATTGGATGAAGCTGACGGCATAGTCCGCCAGGGCTTTGTCGTAGTGTGACCCCTTGGCCATGAAGGGCGTTGGGGTGTATTTCTTGAGCTTTCTGATGTCCGTCACCTCCGTAAAATGAGCATAAAAAAACAGCCCTGCGCGGCTGTAACGAGGAACAGAGCCTTCCGGCTCCATCCCTGCAGAGTGTTATGTTGGGTTGCTTTAGTTCGCCATGCTCATCGCCCAGGCCATGGCGTGCCCGTTGTCGATGAAGGTCTCATCTGAAACGCTGACCAGCTTGATGTCGCCTTCGCAGGTGTGATCCTCGGTGGTGAACCGGTACACAGCGCCGTAGTAGCTGCGCCCGTTGGGATCGTAGAAGTACCCGGCGGCGAGGATGCGGTCTCCAAAGGTAAGGATGGTCCCCAGGTTGTTCATCAGCTTCATTTCCAGGTTTTCCGGGGTGGTGGTTTCGGGCAGGCGGTAGGTCGCGGCCTTCTGGGCGGTGGTTTTCTTCATGTTCGTGTCCTCCAATTCAGTGGTGTTTTCCCTTTCGGTGTGTACATATTCGCTCTAAAAGCGAATAATATCAAGTCAATTCGGAGGAATATACTACACAAACATGGCGGTCAGATATTGTGTGTTTTACAGCTTCATTCCGACCTCAGACAGCGGTGGATGGTCTGGATAATGGAGTCCTGCTCCTCAGGTGAAACGCCAATGCTGTCCAGCGCCTCCCGTGTGCCGCAATCCGGGCAGATGAGGGTCTCGTTGTCCAGCCGGGAAAGCGCCGGAGGTTCGTAGTAGGGCTGGCCGCAGCGTGGGCAGATCGCCAGGCGGGTAACGTTATCTTCCTTCATGGGACTTCATCCTTTCTCTGCTGTACCGGCGGGCTTCCAGGAGCTTTTCAACGGGGAATCCGAAGAACCGGTAGCCCTGGCCGCAGATGCTCAAGTAGCTGCTGGCGGGAATGCCGTAGGGCCGTTCCTCCCGCATGATGTACACGAAAGCCCTCCTGCGCCGGAGCTTGCCGGTGCGGATGCCTTTGACATCCAGCGTCATCTCGGTTTTGTAGTAGAAGCTGGGGTACCCTTCGTAGCGGTCCAGCGCCAGCTCATCCTGGTCGGTGACCTCCCAGACCACAACGGGGACCGTGCATCCCTTCTCCGGCTCGACCGTGAGATAGGAGCCAGTCTTGCTCCCTTTGAACAGGAGCCGGTAGTCCTGCAGTTCCGAGGTGCCGATGATCCGCGCCCCAGGGCAGCGCCAGCGCATCTGCTGGACGTTGAGGTTGCTCCCGTAGGCAATGTAGTATCTTTTCATTCCGTGAACCTTCCTTTCCGGGGTGCGTACCCCTTCTACCACCGAAAGCCCGCGTCAGCGGGTTCGGGGGCCTCTGGGCGGCGTCCTTCAAGCAGCGGCTCTGCCGTTGCGGAAGGCTGCGTCACCGGAAAGGCGGCGGGTCAGGATGTCTCGTGCGGTTTCGAACTCCTCGCCGATAAAGCCCAGGCGAAGGAGCCAGGTGCGCATAGCGTATTTGGGGTTCTCGTTCTGCTGGGGCTTGGGGCTGGCGGTGCGCACCGTCTTGGCCATCTGGCTGAGGGCCAGGCAAAGCTGGATGTAGCTCTTCAGTTGGCCGGCGTGAAGACCGTTGCGCCTTCCGTTCGCAGGGGCGTCAAATTGGAAAAGCCTGAACTCGACCGTGCCTTTGGTAAAGGTGGCATGGAGGTTGAGCATATGGTAGCGGCTGCCGTTGTAGTGCTGGCTCCTGCCGTAGTTTGCGCCCTGGCTGCTGTACCAAATGTCAGCAAGGTCTGCCATGGTGGTGGGCTTCCTGCGGTTGAGCTGTTCCAAGAAACGGGGGTCTACCGTGCGGCAGTACCGTCTCATGCGGTAATGGTCGAGGTCGAGGGCTTCAGCCAGCAGGCTCTCATGGCTGGCCATGATGTTGGCCAGGTTGCGCAGGGTCTGCGGCGTGTGGCCCTTGGCGCCGATGTGGATGTGGACTCCGCAGCCCCTGGTGGAGTCGCTTTTGGCACCCGCCCTGCGAAGCCGGCGGATGAGTTCCTGCAAGGTCTCCATGTCGGCGTAGGTCAGGATCGGGGTGACCAGTTCGCACTTCTGGCTGTCTGGGCCGTCAATGCTCACATCCCGCTGAAATTTCCACTCCCGACCCTGGGCATCCCAGGCTGACCAGGTGCAGTAGCCGTTGCGTCTGGCGGTGTCCTCGAACCGCCCGGTGCCGAAGAACTCGGCGGCGACCTTTGCCGCCCGGCTGCGTTCGATGTTGTTCATCTCGACCTCGACCCCGATGGTCTGCTTCTTCATTTCCTCGATCTGGACTCTCGTTTTCTCGTTCATGGTTCTGCCTCCTGGTTGGTGTTGTTTTCCCTTTCGGTAGTGTCATATTACCTCTGAAGGCACACTATATCCAGGATTATCTGAGCCATAAACTACACGATCTTGTGGTCTGAAAACTGTGCATCTTACAGTGCCTTATCCCTTAACCTTGCGGCAGACATCCTCGCCGAAGGCCACGTTCAGGCCGCTGCCGTTGTCCCATGCCACAAGGATGCTCCCCACATCGTCCACACCCAGCACCGTTCCCTTCGTCCCCACAGGCGGGGCCTGGGGATCGTCCATGCGGACAAGTTCCACCCGTGCGCCCTTGGGGTAGCGGGAACGAAGGAGCTTCAGTGTTTCCTTACTCGGAAGCCTCATCGTCCGCCACCTCCTTCTGGGGTACCGCCCGGAAAGCGGAACTGCCGGTCAGATTCCGCAGGAGAATCTTGCGCTCCTGCTTGTACTCCGGGCCAATGAAGCCCAATCGGAGGAGGAAGCAGCGGAAGGCGTACTTGTCGTTTCCGGTGTCCCGCTCCTTGGCAGTGATGCGCTTTTGGTTCCTGGCCATCTCGCACAGGGCGCAGATGAAGTGGTCATAGGCTTTGACTTCCTCCGGTGTGGGCATCCCGGCAAACCACGGGAAGGAAACCTTCGTATCGCCGACCTCCACGGGCAGCTCGTCCACCACGTCCAGCCGCCACCCGCACGCGCCGCGGCGCACCCAGCGGGGCAGCACACCGGTTT